>Ga0123357_10004080_pt1 | contig 17010 bp, 14 predicted proteins | sample TergutEmb28metaG_FD_89873 | JGI IMG/M metagenome (GOLD analysis project Ga0123357, IMG submission 89873) | Embiratermes neotenicus P4 segment gut microbial communities from Petit-Saut dam, French Guiana - Emb289 P4 | ecosystem: Host-associated > Arthropoda: Insects > Digestive system > Gut ... | reverse complement strand
AGGGTGGAAGAGTTCAAATATTTGGGAACAACATTAACAAATCAAAATTCTATTCAGGAAGAAATTAAGAGCAGGCTGAAGCTAGGGAATGCTTGCTATTATTCGGTGCAGAATCTTCTGTCATCCAGGTTGCTGTCCAAAAATTTAAAAATCAAGATATATAGAACTATAATTCTGGCCGTTGTCCTGTATGGGTGTGAGACTTGGTCGCTGAAATTGAGGGAGGAACGTAGGCTGAGGGTGTTTGAGAACAGGGTGTTGAGGAGAGTGTTTGGGCCTAAGAGGGACGAGGTAACAGGGGAATGGAGAAAATTACATAATGAGGAGCTTAGGGATCTTTACTCCTTTCCCAATATTGTGCAGGTGGTAAAATCGAGAAGAATGAGATGGGCGGGGCATGTGGCACATATGGGGGAGGGGAGAGGTGTGCACAGGGTTGTAGTGGGGAAACCTGAGGGAAAGAGACCATTGGGGAGACCCAGACTTAGATGGGAGGACAATATTAAGATGGATCTTTCTGAAGTGGGAGGGGGTGGAGACTGGATGGAGTTGGCTCAGGATAGGTACAGATGGCGGGCACTTGTGAATATGGTGATGAACTTTTGGGTTCCATAAAGTGCGGGGAATTTCTTGACTAGCTGCAGAACCAGTCAGCTTCTCAAGAAGGACTCTGCTCCATGGAGTAAGTAAGTAAGTAAGGGTAATGGAGGGTGCAGGTAATATACCATAGTGCAAAAATGATTAATGCTTTTTTTCACAAGATTTATATTAATGCATTTGTACTCAGGGCTAGAAACTTGGACATAATGTATTGTGAATTTTATGTTTATTGGACTGTGCTTCATTGTGATAGTTGAAGAATAAAAGACCCACTTGATGTCACTTGCTATTTTATTTCACTTCTTATGTGCTCAACATGTTTCGGATATTAATACATCCATCATCTGGAGCTTGCGACTTTTCTGTTGAATTAACACATTGGTCGTATTGTTCTTGGTTCGATGTGTGTTGCAGTTTCGGTGTGGTTGGGTTGGAGTGGTATCCATGTTGCAGGCTGAAGCACAAGTGAAGAATAAAAGACCCACTTGATGTCACTTGCTATTTTATTTCACTTCTTATGTGCTCAACATGTTTCGGACATTGTGCTTCAGCCTGCAACACGGATACCACTCCAACCCAACCACACCGAGACTCCAACACATATCGAACCAAGAACAATATGACCAATGTGTTAATTCAACAGAATAGTCGCAAGCTCCTGATGATGGATATATTAATGTCCAAAACATGTTGAGCACGTAAGAAGTGAAATAAAATAGCAAATGACATCAAGTGGGTCTTTTATTCTTCAATAATATATTGTCTTTAACTTTTTGCCATGAATGTTACTGCAAGATGCAGTTTAATTAAATGCCTATGTTTGCGGTTAATGTGGTATACAAAAGGTGCTAAAATCATTTGCATGCAGTTTATGAGACGTGAGGTCCTTGCAGTGGTGACTGTCAGAATTGTGGTTTGGGCATGTAATGCCTTGTAATTCTAAGGATGGAAGTCAGTGTCTCAGAGGAATTCGTTGTTTTCATCTTGTGAAGGTGGGAGCAGCAGATTCTATGAAGATGCTGTTTCCTGTTTACCAATGAATGTTTTTGGTGATGTATGATTTGGTTGAAACATAAAACATTTCAGAAGTTGGCTGTAGTTGTTACATTAGGTAAAACAGATATACAGTTACTTCAATTTATCAACCAACGAATGACCATATAATTTCACAAAAAATACTTTTAAACACTTTAAAACCCTTTAAAACACTCCAATATGTTTCGATCTTGTCAGATCATCATCAGGGAGCTTTGTTCCTTGCTAAAGTTATATTACATTATTCACAATTCAATTCGTATTTACAAACGAGGTGTTGTGGCAGCATATCATGTTGTGTTGTGGAGCAGTGGCTAGGTGTGCATCGTACGACGCACACCTAGCCACTGCTCCACAACACATTCCCACACAACATGATCAGCTGCCGCAAAACCTCATTTGCAAATACGAATTGAATTGTGAATACTGTAATATAACTTTAGCAAGGAACAAAGCTCCCTGATGATGATCTGACAAGATCGAAACATGTCGGAGTGGTTTAAAACGTTTTAAAAATGTTTTATGTGAAATTATATGTGCATTCGTTGGTTGATAAATTGAAGTGATTCTATGAAAACGCATGGTGCTACAATAAGATTTAGAGATACAGTTAGTATGAAACATGCTGTCCCCAAAGACAGAGGCAATTTTTGGTTTTTACCTTATAGTGGACGCAAAGCCACCATCCAAAACATTTTGTTTTTGGTTGGAAATATGTTGATGAGAAAGGTTCAGTGTGTCATATTATTTCTTTTTAATGTCGCAGATTGCATGACATTGTGATATGTTTAAAAAAGAAATTGGGTAAGGTGCTAGTATGAATTAGTATTTCACTCAAACAGGAATATTTCCAGGTGTATTAAAAAATACTGATGCAAAGAAAATGTGTCTTTCAGAAAAAGTCATCTGTTTTAAGAACTTTCAACCATATGCAGGTGCGTTATCAGATGGGAAGTTATATCGGAGAGAAAATTACCTCCAGCTGTTGTTCTGGAATACTAATTGTGAGGTAAATTTCAGTCATGAAACACAACTATGGTAGTATGTTTTATGATGGTAGTTAACCTTTTGTTGCCGGAATTATTTTTTTTAAATGTTAGCACACCCTGTATATAAAATATGAATAATACAGGAACCAAATAAGTTAGAATTATGATACAAACTGCATTTTGAAGAGGAAAAAACGGAGAGTATATACCATGTTTAAAATATTCAGTGCCTATATTTGTTGAATAAATATATAAAATGCAACGTTTACAGGTTAGCGGTGCGGTACGACCCATATAGAGGTCGTTAGGCGTCAAAGGGTTAATAGCAAAGAAATAACTACATGTTTCGGCCAGTAACGGCCATCTTCAGGTTATTACAATTTTGCTCAAAGAGTATCATATATATGCCTATAGTGCGAGATGATGCTGAGATCTCATCATCTTTACGTGTTACAGTCACGTAACACGTAATGATGATGAGATCTCAGCATCACCTCACAATATAGGCATATATATGATACTCTTTGAGCAAAATTGTAATAACCTGAAGATGACCGCTATTGGCCGAAACATGTAGTTATTTCTTTGCTATTAAATACGATCATAAAACATAGTACCATAGTTGTGTTTCATGACTGAAATTTGCTTCACAATTAGTCTTTCTACACACAACGCGGATGACACACCTCAGAAGTATGTTCTGGAATGTTTAAGAGCAGTGGTAAAGATCACATTTGGAACAGACATGTATGTGGTTGGTGAAGGAACTGGACGTGCTAAATTTTGTAGTTGTACTGGGACAGCTGTGTATCGGGCTGTGTTGAGTGATGGAATGGGGCACTTTTGTTTGTGAGTCGTATTTGAGAAGGATGAGGCATCACAAGCTCAACATAAACATTTTCAGAATTCTTTACTTGGAGTGTGTATTTGTTCTGTAGGTGGCCTGCCTGTACCTTGATGTTAGTAGATTTGATATGTTTCCTGACGAATTTGACGTTCAAGTGACCGTGCATCGTGATAAATTCTTATAATAAAACCAACTAGATGCACTAACTTCTCAAATTTATTTTTGGAATAAAACTGTACATGTTTCAGACAGTTCCTCTGTCCATTGTCGGGAGTTTTTCACTGTACACACAGCAATGGTATATTTCATACTGAAAGTTTAACCCATTTGTGAAATTTCAATATGACATATACCATTTCTGTGTGTACAGTGCTAGAATCCTGATGATGGTCAGAGGAACTGTCTGAAATATGTAGAGTTTTATTCCAAAAATAAATTTGAAAAATTAGTGCATCTAGTTGGTTTTATTATAAGAATTATTCCTGACATTTGTCTGGTGAATTGAATGACCATTACATAAGTGACTTTGGGCAAGTAATGTGCACCTCGTCTACATGCACACATTTCTTCCTCCATTTTATTTTGTAATGCTGACAGTATGTTATCAGAGGAGGTGATATCAAGATTACACTCCACTGGGATATGATGCTGTTCAGTTTGGTGGATAGATTCCAAAGTTTTGCAAGCAACTGCTGCCTCTGTCTTCATGATCCCATATACATAACTTAAAATGAATGTGAAATACTTACTTACTCCATGGTGCAGAGTCCTTCTTGAGAAGCTAACTGGTTTGCAGGTAGTCAACAAATTCCCCGCATTTCACGGAACCCGAAGGTTCATTACCGCACTCACAAGTGTCCGCCACCCGTCCCTATCCTGGGCCAACCCAATCCAGTCCATATACCCACATCCCACTTCCTGGAGATCCATCCTAATATTATCCACCCATCTATGCCTAGGTCTCCGAATGTGAAATGCCATAATTAATTCAGATTGTGCAAATTGTAGTGGCCTGTCATAGACATGAAGAACCAGTTTATGAACTATGTCCCTGTTTCTAGTTTAGCATGATGATGTCCATCCATTTCAAGAACAACGTGGCATAATAATAATTTCAAAGAAATGTGCGGATAATGTATTTATGAATCTCGGAATTATTGTTGAAAGCTGTATTTTCATGTTGTCATATAAAATTCAGATTTTAATGTTTACATATTATTACATGTTTTTAATATTTATATTTTTTTATGTTTTCCTTATGTTCACGAATTTTCATCATCCTGCTAACGTGGATAATAAGGTGAGCTCCTAATAATGCCAGCAAATGGCAGAAGGGTTTTAACTCGGCATTAGAGGGTTAATGTGCTCTCTGTTATAATGTTTGAAGTAATTCATGACATCCCACACCATTGAAAACAAATATACTTCTTTACTTATTGAGATGAAATATATCAGACTGTGATGTTTGTTGGACCTGCATCATTGTGATAACTGAAGAATAAAAACCAACTAGATGCCACTTATTATTTTATTGTACTTCTTATAGTCTCAACATGTTTCGGGCACAACTATGCCCATCATCAGGAACTCGCGACTATAATGTTGATTGCCACATTGGTCATTTCGTTCTTGGTTTGCTGTAGGTTGGAGGTTAGGTGCGGATAGGCTGGAGTAGTGTCCAGGCTGCAGGCTAAAGCACGATGGGCATAGTAGTGCCCGAAACATGTTGAGCCTATAAGAAATACAATAAAATAATAAGTGTCATCTAGTTGGTTTTTATTCTTCATATATCAGACGACTTCAAACACAATGTCTGTACTTCAGAAAACTGTTCTCCTCCTTTCATCGGCTAAACACAAAAAGCTATGAAACCTACTGTGTTAGAATTGATTGTTTTTGTGTGATGATGAAAAGACAGCAACTTCTAAAAAGGCCAGTTTGTTTAAAAAAATAAAACAACAGATTGTCCAAAGTATGTGTCACCTGAAAAACAAATGTTGGTATTTATTGGCACATTTTCTGTACCACTGATAACAAGAAGCTAACCACACAAACTTGTGTGGTGGGCATGATAGTGTAAGCATTGTTTAACATGCTTTCCTTTTACATAAAAGCAGAGTCTGATAATCCCAAAAAAATTTAAAGCACAGTTACAAAAATACTTACGTGAAAATTCCTTTTATTCCCTGGATGAATATTTTGAATGCCAAGTTAAATTTTGACATATTGAATTGACACATGAGGGATTTGAGACAAATGTTCCTTCTCTTTACTTACAAGTCTGTATTATAAATATGTCAGTATATATCCAACCACTATCTGTAACAAACGAAAATTTCCTACTTAAAGATTACCTCTAATTGCTTCTAAATTACCCCACTATTTTTATTTTTACTTTTACTTTTAATTTTTATTTGTATTCTTATTATATTTTATTGCACCAAACAATTTGTATTGTTCTATTTTATTATATTTATTATACTAAATAGCCATGTGATTGTTGTACACACTTACGTTGATGTCACCCCTTAATCCCAACAAATATGAAGATTTCCATATCCATATGGGCTATGTAATCCTGTATGGATTTATGGAAGGAAAATAAATGATATGATATGGAATGATATGATTATATGAACTCATAATTTTATGAGATAAAAGATCTTCAAGAAATACGGAACTTATTTTTTAAGTGTATTATTTTACATTATGATACTTGCTGCATCTTGTTAAAATAAGGCTTGTAGATAGGTTAAGAAGGTTTCTGCTTGTGAGTGGCATTGATTTTGAGGTGTTAGAGATTGTGCACACTTCTCATCACATAACCTTTACTAGACTGTGCCCACTTCTCATCACATAACCTTTACTACACTGTGCATACTTCTCATCACATAACCTGTTACTAGACTGTGCACACTTCTCATCACGTAACCTGTTACGAGACTGTGCACACTTCTTATCACATAACCTTTACTACACTGTGCACACTTCTCATCACATAACCTTTACTACACTGTGCACACTTCTCATCACATAACCTGTTACTAGACTGTGCACACTTCTCATCACATAACCTTTACTACACTGTGCACACTTCTCATCACATACCCTTTACTACACTGTGCACACTTCTCATCACATAACCTGTTATGAGACTGTGCACATTTCTCATCACATAACCTGTTACTAGACTGTGCACACTTCTCATCACATAACCTTTACTACACTGTGCACAATTCTCATCACATAATCTGTTACTAGACTGTGCACACTTCTCATCACATAACCTTTACTACACTGTGCACACTTCTCATCACATAACCTGTTACTAGACTGTGCACACTTCTCATCACATAGCCTGCTACTAGACTGTGCACACTTCTCATCACATAACCTGTTATTAGACTGTGCACACTTCTCATCACATAACCTGTTACTAGTCTGTGCACACTTCTCTTCACATAACCTTTACTAAACTGTGCACACTTCTCATCACATAACCTTTACTACACTGTGCACACTTCTCATCACAACCTGTTACTAGTCTGTGCACACTTCTCATCACATAACCTGTTTTAGGCTGTGCACACTTCTCATCACATAACCTGTTATTAGAATGTGCACACTTCTCATCACATAACCTGGTACTAGGATGTGCACACTTCTCATCACATAACCTGTTATTAGAATGTGCACACTTCTCATCACATAACCTGGTACTAGGATGTGCACACTTCTCATCACATAACCTGTTACTAGCCTGTGCACACTTCTCATCACATAACCTTTACTAGACTGTGCACACTTCTCATCACATAACCTTTACTAGACTGTGCACACTTCTCATCACATAACCTGTTATTAGATTAGATGTTCTTACAGGCAAAGATATTCTGAAATGTGACCAGACTGTTCAGCATCTCATCCTGGAATACCTCAACCTTAATACAGAACCCTGCTCTAATTTGCCTATCATGAGTGATTCTGAAAATGTTTGGTATTAGGTTCTGGGGTTTAATATGATAAGGAGCTAACTGAATTATGAATACAGACACATGGATAACTTTGTGTCACCATCCACATCAGAACGGTGCTGTATGTGGTTACTGCCATATACATGTACTTTTGTGTGTGTGTGTGTGTGTGTGTTAAAACATTATGTTTCTGTCTAGCTATGTTGACTTTTTCACTTTCGGATATAGCATTAGTATTTGTTTTGTAACACTGATGTGTTCATAGCATCAGCTGAAAATTGTATTCACACGTGGAAGTAATGGTAATATTTGTTTTGTGACACAAATATTCCCATAAAATGAGCTGAACTTTATGTTTATTTGTGGATAATGGTAGTATTTGTTTTGTGACACAAATATTCACATAACATCAGCTGATCTTTGTATTCACATGAGGAAATAATGGTAATATTTGTTTTGTGACGCAGATATTCCCATAAAGTTGGCTGAACTTAATGTTTATTTGTGGATGTAAGAGTTATATTTGATTTGTAACACAAATATTTCCATAACATCAGTTGAACTTTATATCCACTCATGGATATGAGTGTAGTATTTGTTTTGTAACACTGATGTTTCCATAGTATCATCTTTCTCGAAATCAGCCATGATGATTTTTATCACTTGCCCTCCTACATTCACCGCAATTGAAGCTTGATACTGAAGAATAAGTTGGAAATGTCTTTTGCTATGTGTGGACACTTTTATTGTGAAGCATTCCTTGGATATTTTGGTCAGAAGCAACTATCAACAATGTGTGACAAGGCAGTGTTTACATATTTCTTGCAAGGCCATCTTAACCCCTTCCACACACAGTTTTCTTTGTCTCTAAGTGTGTCTGTTACTAAAGGTTATGGTGAAAGATATTTGTCTCCAAATAAGCATGTTTAAGGGACGTTAATTACCATCATTATTGTAACTGGGCTCATGTTCCAGCAAAATTTATACACTGCCAGATCTCTGTGGAACCCTATTGAAGCTTTAATAGCACTAATATAACAATACAGACACAAAAGTGTTTTAGCAATGTAGGCATAGAAATGTTAGTGGTCACAATTCAGTTCACATCTGTGCGCATGTGTGTGTGTTTGTATGGGTATGTTTTTGTGTGCTTTGTACATGTAAATACAGTATTAGTGCAATATGTTATATGTGAAATGTATATTATTGGTATGCTGTAACGAAAGATTTTTCTGCTGTGTTACAGTGTACTTTTTCAGTACTTAACGCACAAGTTTAATTTGGTTGAGTTACGGGTTGTTGCTCTCATTGCAAATGAAGGATCCAGTTTGCTGATGAAAGGTGTGAGTATTTTGAGGAAGTGGGTCACTGTTTCACGTCACGTTCTTTCATATACCTTTTATTTAGACTGAGCAAACAGTCTTCATTCTTAGCAGTACTGTACCTTAGAACAGTGTTTTTCAACCTTTGTGAGACCGTGGCCTGGTAAATTCTTTCTTCATAAGACGAGGGCCCGGTCCCAACAGATTTACTCGTCATTACCTTTCCAATTTTTTTAAGTTCATACATTAAACTAACATAAGTATTAATAATTAATTATGGCATAACCATAAAGAGTATTAGTACACTTATGTGTACGGTGTGGCATGTTGACAAATATAAAATTCATTTAAATTAGTTATCAGTTCCAGGAGAATCTCTCGCAGCCCGGTATAATTGATGCCAGGGCCCAGTACCGGGCCATGGCCTGGCATTTGAGAAACACTGCCTTAGAACATGCTATTACCACATCCTTTCGTATCCTTCACTCTTGATTACTGATAGTAATTTTCGTATTCAGTGCTGTGTAAATAGTGCAGCTGAGAGAGTGTCAATAAATAAACTAAGACTCACACACCTGCAGTGGATCTAGGATATGTCAATCAGTAGAGTGACAAGGTGGTGGTCTGGATGCATGATGAGTCAGGGTTCAATTTCAGACATAGCGTGGGATGTTTATCTCTTTTTTGTATTCTACAGTGTCCACACTAACTCCTGAAAACCACCTGCTTGCTGACATTGGGTACAGGGAACTCTTCTCTTGTGGGGTGAAGTACCAGTGGTGTGACTGACCACATACCTGCATCTACTTCAAAAGATTACGCATGTTGGGAGCTGTACCTTCACCACTTGTTATGTCTGCTTAATGAGATGCACAAGTGATGTATTTATGCCCCCCCCCCACCCCCCCTCAGTTCAGAATTTTTAATCGCTCAAAACAAAAATTCCTGTTTAATACTAAATAGCATTTGTCTATTTAAATGTTAATTCTTGGCTGCTATTTTCAGCTCTTGCCATGCGTTTTCAGGTTAACATTTTGATCAGCAGAGCACACATAAATCAGCAGAGAACTGAGCAAGATCTCGCAGCAGTCGCTGGTTGTTGGATCCCTCATTTGAAATGAGAATTGAGAGATTAAACTTTTTGCAGCAGTTGGTGCTGAGAATGGCTATGAAGTACGTATGTTGTAATTCAGAACTGACATTCTAGTCTCATGATGTCTGTGCAGCAGTATTACAGCCTTGTGGGGCTGATTGTGAGTACCAGCATAATTTCCTTGTCTCACATTTGTGGTTGTGGTTAATAAATTGTCATATTTTTAAAATTTTTATGGCTTCGTATTTCTGGTGAGTAATTATTTTTTCCATACATGTGGTATCACAGATGTGTACTTTTTATTTTCTCTTTTGTGCTCATCTGATTGTGTAATTGCTAGTCGGTAATGTTTGAGCGGGTTGCTGAATGTTGCAGTGAACAAGTTCTTGGCCTATCAGCCGTGCGAACGCGGAGGTGATATTCATTATTTCACAGACTGTACCTATCTTCATTAGCAGGGATTAATGTGATGCGTGACACAGTTTCTAAAGTTTCATGAAGTCTCATGCATCAACAGCTCCTAAGTATACTTAACCTCACCACTATAATGAGGCTGTGGGAAGATGCCACTTGGATGGTGCAGTTCATGGCACTAGAGGCTTCCCACCTTCTGCCTGCTGTTGTACCCCATTCCCCTATGGTCCCTAACACCTAGGCCAAAGCACTGGTCACTAAATAAGCTTATCACTTTGTCATCATTACCAACATTTCTGCAAACAGAACAGCTTCACAGTTCAAGGGCAAGTGTAACAGTTCGAGGGGGATGTGAAAGAGGTTTCGGCTTGCAAGGTGTTTCTGGTCATGGAGGTGTTTCATGATCCAGCAGCGAAGAGTTTATGTACCCTATTGAATGGGAGGCCGGTCAGGCCCAGGAGGTTAATAGAATGTGTTGGAGAAAACTTTTGGCCCTCCCAGGAATGGGGGCACACGGTGGTGCAGATTGTTGAGGCACTGCGCTTCAAGCTGGAAGGTCACGGTTTCGATTCCCGATGGTGTCATTGGAATTTTTCATTGACATAATCGTTCTGGCTCCACTATGGCCCTGGGGTCAACTCAGCCTCTGATAGAAATGAGTACCAGGAATATTTCCTGGGGGCTAAAAGCGGATGGTGTGTAGGGCTGACAACCTTACCACCTTCTTGTGTTGATGGTCTTGAAATCTGAGAACCTTAACTTCCTGGAACCCTCAGGGCCTGTCCAGGGATTGCTTTAACTTTTTAACGTCCTGGAAATGAGATCCTTGTCATCCATCCCACAGCCACTCATATTTGTAACTGGACTGTCATGACTGGCTTGTAACATAAAGGCCGTTTAAAATTTGGAAATTTCTGGTACATTCCTGTGAAACTGAGTTAGTGGAATCCCGATGTTCGTGCGGTGGCATTTCACAGAGAGACAGTAGACATGGTTTTCATAGTCGCTGTCCACTTTTTTAAATCTGTTAATGTAAACCTCTCATTCCTCATGTCTGTGCTGTGTTCATTCGATATTCTACATTGGCCGAGTTCACTGAATTTGGTTAACATCACTGCTTCGTATTCAAGCACACTCCTCAAACAGTACAACGTCCGTTCATTTTACTATATATAAAAGACTAAGGCTTATTCTTCTGCCATTATGTGAAGATTTATGCATAGGACCAGAAGATGGCTGCACTGGGAGGTATGGGTGGGTTTGTGCTATAGTGCCAGCCTTCACCAAAAAATGTTCCTCTTCTAGATAGCATGACCACTTAACTGAATATTGGCTATCCAGTTAAGTACCTTAATATAAATGTAACGATCTTTCCAGAACTATGAAGTTTGTGAGGTTAGGTATGTTGCATGACCGTTGTTTTTAACAATGTCTATTGAAATTTCAATGGGCTTTTACGCTAGTTGCCTTATGAATTCGTTGCATTCGCCATGTTATTTCACTGTTTCCGTATTTATAGTTAGAATCTGATGGTTTGGTTGTTCTGGTCAGCTCTACACCCTGTTATTTGTATATGATAGTCTCTGAAAATTTTGTTGTATGTCCAGTGGTTTGTTCGCTTCCACTGTTTTTTTCTGGTGAATTCTGTGACCTTGTTTAGCCCTCTATAAATAATGGCCACAAAAATTCTTTTCCACAATTTTTTTGTATCCTAAATTTCGTTCCATGCGGCAGCCATATTTCAGCACGTGTTGTCTTAAATGTTCTGTTGGAACATCGCTCGAGCGCAGATGTCAACATGATGCATGGTTGTGTGAATGCGAAATTGTTTGCGGCTGACAGCTTAGCTGTCTGTCCCTCTTCCACGTCATCTTTGTACACGTGTTGTACTGTGACAGTCCTGTAAGATATTTTGATACATTGAACAGTGCACAAAGTGTCAGTTTCATTAATTAACAGCCCCTTAATTAATATAACACAGGCATGATGAGAATCAGAAAACTAAGAATTTAAATATGTACATATTTCTTGTCATATTCAGGATGGTTTGCAGTAAATATTTTCATTTTAGCTGAAGAGTGGTATTCTGTGCTTGCGTGTGGTGTGCGTGTGTCCCCTATAGTTGCAGAACAGGTGTGTGCAATTTTTCATTTCATTTGTTTCATAAGAAGATTTTTACACTTTTTATTAATTAACTAAATAGCTTACATGAATTACAGCCATTCCTGAGAATCTAATAGTTGCTCAGGTAGTCATAAAATTCCCTGCTTTCTGTGGAATCTGAATTTTTGTTGCTGTATTAACAAGACCCTGTATAATCTTTGTGACAGGAAAATAGGTAATGTGCTGACTACCATTGTGGATTTCTTAGCTCACCATTCAATTCCCAAGCTTAAGGATCATTCCTTATGATCTGGCCACAGCTGCTAATGTAGTTTATCCACATCTGACCTCTTTATCTAAATGCTTTGTCCTGCGTGCACAGCCAGAGTATATGTCATGCCATCATGAATTATTATTTGTTGTGGAAAAGGGTATGTAGTCAAACACAACTATGTCAATTAAGGTGTATTTAAATGCTGTAGTAGACAACTACATGTTTCGGCCTACTGGCCATCTTCAGGTTGTCTTCTAGAGAACTTAAGGTCCTACTATATATATTTAGCCCGCACGTGGTGCAGAGATCTCTACATACGGGCCTTACTGCGTAATGTAATTTCTATATGTGGTGGTATGCTCTGACTAGAGGCATGGTAGTGCTAGTGGCTAGTTTCAAGTTTGATCAGCGGACCAGAACCTCCAAACTTGATACTAGCCACTAGCACTACCATGCCTCTAGTCAGAGCTTACCACCGCACATAGAAATTACATTAGGCAATAAGGCCCGTATGTAGAGATCTCTGCACCACGTGCGCGCTCAATGTATATAGTAGGACCTTAAGTTGAGTTCTCTGGAAGGCAACCTGAAGATGACCAGTAGGCCGAAACATGTAGTTGTCTAATATAGCCATTAAATACACTTTAACCTTTACAGTCCTTGCGTCCTACCGTCTAGGATGCTAACCCCCAAACATTGCATTTAATGTGTATATTCAACAAATATAACAAATATAGTTACTGGATATTTTAAACAAGGTATATACTCTCCATTTTTTTCTCTTCAAAATGCAGTTTGTTTCATAATTCTAACCTATTTGGTTCCCGTTTTATTCACATTTTATATACAGGTGTGCTAAAATTAAAAAAATAATTCCGGTGCCAAAAGGTTAATTGATACAGTTGTGTTTAACTACATACCCTTTTCCAATTTTCACACACACAATGGGGATGACACACTTCCTAGATTATTTGTTGTGGTTATTGTGTGTTTTCTCAATAAATACCAACACGCCAGCCAGTTGTGTCTTTTAGTTCCACGTCCACTTGCAACCGATGTCTGGTTGAACCTGATGTGTGTCAGTATGTGAGTTTTTTTGTATGTTGTGTGGAGTTCAATGTATTTTTATTTCAACATTTTACACCCCACCAGTCAAAGTCCATTTTGTTTTATTTTTAAAATTGGGGGGTTTTTTTTTAAAAGAATTTCCAGTGGAATGGGATATCTGTTTATTTAAAAATGTGTTTCAATTTTAAATTTGATAGTGTTTTTAATTATTAAGCTGGGAAATGATACGTGAAATTTAATCCAGCGAAAGATACATTAATACTTGGCCCTTGACATGTTCTTCCTCATTTAATTTATTACTATTAACTATGTATACCTCTTCCCACCATTTGTTTGAATGTTTGGATGCTAGCTCATAATTTATGTTCAAGAGTCACAGATAACTTCAAATGTCAGAAAATTAATTTAAAATGAAGTTAATAGGAGTTAATTTTTCTGTCTTATCAGCAAACAGAGGTGTTCAGAACCAAAGTAGCTGAAAAGTCTCTGAAAGAGATATTCCGTGTCTAGCACTGAGTTACAGTTCTCTCTGTGCCATATATGACTTTATTAAAAAGTCTCATTTCAATAGTAAATTCAGTATTATGCCCCAGTATTAATGTCAGTTGATTGTTTTCTTTCCTCAACTAATTTTGTATTTTTATTATGACACAAAAATGGAATTGCTGACATGAGTCGTAGGAAATCGTTGTGGTATGTTCAGACCCTTGTGTTTTTTGAAATTTATGTGCACTGAATGCACAGATGGACTAATACTAAATCTTGTGATGCACTGAAAATTGAAAGTTGCTCATGCCTGTGGTAAAAACTGTAAATCTTAAGAAAACAACTTGGTTTGTAAAAGAAAAGCTGTTTCGTGTGTGTCAGTGTAAATATAACATTATAAGGTGCCTGGAAAACTTAGAAATATAGGAAAAATACTGTTGTTACTGTCACATTTCTCATTGACAATTGATTCATTTGTATTGTATTGTATTGTGTTGTATTGTTTCTCAATTGACTGATTTGTTTTTTTTGAGGTTATAAAATTGCAGGTTAAGTAAATAAGCAATTTAGAATGTCATGTTAATGTTCGTATGGAAAATTATATTATTTTATGATATTTGCCATATGTTTTAAAGTACATGTATGGTACAAAAAACCAGAAATGTTGAGCCAGTCTTTTGTTCATCAGCTGAACTGTAAAGACATTGTTTTCATGATATTTGTTAGCAGTTATTGTGAATTTTGTTGTGATGAACGGGATGTGAAATCATGTGTCAGGCGGGTGAAAATTGGAAACGTTTAATAAACAGTTTTTTGGGGGGGATAATTGAATGAATGCTGAAAGTGTTCATGATGAATTTTATCTTATTCGTCCTGTGCATCTTCTTATAATACCACAACCAACAGATGCACTTAATGAAATACAATTTGTGGCCAATAGTATAATCTCCTACATGTTTCGACACCGGAGTGCCATCCTGAGGGAGTTTTTTTTAGAACAAGTCCAGAATGCTGATCTAAGTACATATAACCGTCATTACAATTATTATTGTATACTACATAAAATTGACGGGGACCGCGGTAGCACAGTGGTTAAGGTGCTGTGCTAGAAATCGGAAGGTCGCTGGTTCGATTCCAGATGGTGTCACTGGAATTTTTCATTGACGTAATCCTTCCGATCGCACTATAACTGTAACAGAAATGAGTACCAGGAGTATTTCCTGGGGGTAAAAAGCGGCCGGTGCGTAAGGCTGACAACCTTACCACCATCCTGGGCCAATGTCACGTAATCTGGGAACCTTAACTTCCTGGAACCCTTTGGGCACCTCAGACCTGTAATGGGACTTATTTAACTTTTTTACAAAAAAATTGACAAGCATAAGATTGGAGTGTTTTTCATACTCAATCCTTTATATGCTGAGTTAAATCCTATCTGCCATTTGCTGACATTATTAGGAGCTCACCATATTCTCCACGTTAGCAGGATAAGGGTTACACTATGAGATGTGTTTTCCTGACCGTGCATCTCAGTATATTTATCTCAGTAATTAACCAACATGATGCACAAAATTTTTGTTTTACAATAAATTTATTTCATGCCTCTACATGTTTCGAGCACCATGTGCTCATCAGCAGGAGGTCAAAATTGTATTATACAACATCTGCTATCATCACACTGAAACAAGTGGGTGGTCTAAAATTACTAAAATACAGTTCTATAAATATGAGCACATAGTAGTAAAATTTATGTGTGAATAATAAGTTTATTATATTCCTCTACATGTTTCGAGCACTGTCGTGCTCATCATCAGTAGGTCAAAATTGTATTATACAGCATCTGGTATCATCACACCTGTAGGTGGCTGTCCGGTGCACAGGTCCAATCTTAACCTGCACACCGGACAGCCACCTACAGGTGTGATGATACCAGATGCTGTATAATACAATTTTGATCTCCTGACGATGAGCACATGGTGCTCGAAACATGTAGCGGCGTTAAATAAAACTTACTGTAAAACAAAATTTTGATGAGATGTGTGTATGTTAACCATTCCAATCCATTCCTAGTTTAGCTGGTTGAACTTGTATTCCACTGTTCTAGAACACTGCCTGAGGACGCTACCTCCCTGCCGAAACATGTAGGAGTTTCATACTTGTCATGAATTTTATATTAAAGTTGACATGTTGGTTGTGTTAAATGTAATGTTCATGTTGAACTGCTGCATGTTTTGTTTTTTGAGAGGAAATGGGTCTTGTTTACTGAGGAACTTTCCTTTTGGTCTGAACCTACCATTGAAGTGTGGGCCGGGTAGCTCAGTCGGTATAGCGACTGGCCACGGGCTGGAATGTCCTGGGATCGGATCCCGGTGGGGGCGAGATTTTCCGCACCTGTTCAGACCGGCCCTGGGGCCCAACCAGCCTCCTGTACAATGGGTACCGGGTCTTTCCCGGGGGTAAAAAGCGGCCGGGGCGTGACGCTGACCACTCACCCCTTCTAGTGCCGTGGTCAAGAAAGAGTAGAGCTATACCTCTACTCCTCCTACGGGCCGTACGGCCTGTACAGAGCCTCAGTGCCTGTACAAGGGTGCAAATTACCTAATAGTGCCGTGGTCAAGAAAGAGTAGAGCTATACCTCTACTCCCCTATGGTCCGTACGGCCTGTACAGAGCTTCAGTGCCTGTACAATGGTGCACTTTACCTTCTAGTGCCGTGGTCAAGAAAGAGTAGAGCTATACCTGTACTCCCCCTATGGGCCGTACGGCCTGTACAGAGCCTCAGTGCCTGTACAAGGGTGCACTTTACCTT
>Ga0123357_10004079_pt1 | contig 17013 bp, 10 predicted proteins | sample TergutEmb28metaG_FD_89873 | JGI IMG/M metagenome (GOLD analysis project Ga0123357, IMG submission 89873) | Embiratermes neotenicus P4 segment gut microbial communities from Petit-Saut dam, French Guiana - Emb289 P4 | ecosystem: Host-associated > Arthropoda: Insects > Digestive system > Gut ... | reverse complement strand
GGGGGGGTTGGGGGTTTTGTTGGGGAGGTTTGAGGTAAAAAAGAAAATGACCCCTTTTTTGGGCCTTTTTTTTGGTCCTTTTCAAAAGGGGGGGGGGGGGGGGGGGGGGGGGGTGTGAAGCCATAGCTGGTTGCTTCGACATTAGTGAGATCGTGTCGTTGAAGTGGAAGAATGTAGGCATTGGACACGCATCTCGTGGATCTGGTTACTTGTTCATTTAATTTCGACTTAGTCGGACTGAATCAAACCTGCTTCGCGTTTCTTTCATGACGGCGTTTGACCGTCATTTAGCGAGCAACGTAGCGATACTGCCGTAGACGTGGTTGGTATACGGAGGGATCCCTGTACCGTGGCTTGTGTGTGGTTCGCCCCGTGCAAAGCTTTGGAGATGATGCTATGAACCATCAACCCAAGATATTTAGCAGCCCTCTCAGTAGATGCTGTATGGTCAGATAGTGATAACGTTGTATGTAACTCCTTGAAGAACACGATTTCACATTCCGTTATGTTGAAATGATGCTAAATGAAATCCAGTGTAATGCTGGTAAATTTCAGCAGTATGTTGTTGTTTTTAACGTGTGAATTGTGCAGTGAAATGAGATTGTGTTAAAGGTGTGCAGAATTAAAATTTTATCATTCCCTTGATAGGGAGACCACAACTGTTGGTACTCCAGAAAAGGAAGATGTTGAAAAGAAGGTGGATGTAGCAGATGAAGACTCTAAGGCTTCAACGAATGGTGAGGTGCCGAAACCTAAAGAAAATGGAACAGGTGATGAAAAGGACTCTGCAGAAGACTCTCAGGATAAGGAGGTTGATTCAGCAGAGTGTGAAGATTCCACAGGTACTCTTCACTGATAAATACATTAAAATGTGCCCAGGAATTTGTGCAGTTACAACAATTTTAATTATATTGGCTCCATTGTGTACCAAGTGCTGTTTATAATACAGCATGCATCTAAATTGTGGTATGAGTATCAAATCCTATTGACTGACATGCTTTTTGTCCACAGTTTTGATGAGAACTTAGATCAGGTTTGGGTGTGTGTATTTTTGTACTTTATTGCATACTAGATGTCAGGGGTTCACAAATCCTAGGGGGCTTAATTGGTGTGTCAGCACCCAATATTTTTATTAAAACTTAGTTTTTTCTCCCCTTTAGATACAAAAATGTGTATCATTTCTTAGGCACCAGGTAACAGGTTCATGGGTCACTGTAGAGTTGTGGGTCATTGGCATGAAAGTTGCTTCATATTGTGTTTAGGTTAACTAGGATTTGGAGGTGGCTGCTACGTTTTTGGGGAGTTATGGGGCCCTACCTGATTTGTTTTGATTCATTTCTGAATTATCAAGGGTATGAAATTGACAGTTACCAAAATTGTGTTCTTAAGATGGATAGACTTCCCTTTTATTGCATAATATACAGTTGATACGAACATGGGTAATTCAGTATGTACATGTGTCAGTGTCACGGAAAGTACAAGCAGGGCGTGCTGTTCGCACGTGGAGGAATGTAGCTACAGCACGTTCCATGCAGCTTATTTGTAGTTTTCCTAGTGTTGACATTGAAATGTATGCAGACCAAACTTGTAGCAAGTGTGTTGATGGATGAATTGAAGATTTGGGTAGGTGCATCTCTTGTTTGCCATGTCAGATCTTGGTGCAAGGTGAATGTGTATTTATTCCCCAGCTTACATGGTAGTTATGTTCCGGAAATTCCAGCGCAAGTCAAGTTTTGCACAAGTCATAATTGAGCACACATGTGGTAAGATATATAAATATGTATAAGGGAGTCCAGTTGAAATCCAGGCTCCATGAAATGCAAACCTGATCTGCCACAGCATGACTACCCTAGTATCTGTGTTATCACCCAGCAGTATTCTTCCAGCATCTCTGTCTTGTGTCCAGATTCCTGCAAGGAAACATTCTTCACTTGTTTAAAAAATGTAATTCTCTCCTACTTCACACCCCGGAAAATGTGTTACTCTGAACTTACATAGAGTCTAGGAGTGTGTGTTCTTGGCACTTGTGTCTTTCTGTACAGCATAAATAAAGGTAATGGCTGCAGAATCAGAAATGAGATGAGATTGTAGCCACATTACTTAGTATTCTCATGTCACTTGCTTTTGTGTAGTTTAGCTGATAACCAGCTTAGTATGATGCTTTTTCAAGTTTTTGCATGCGTAGTCCAAGTTTAAGAAATAAGTCATTGAAACAGTAGTTTAGTTTTGTCTGAATTGCTTTTTAATGGACTGTTCCAGATTCTACAAAGTGTAAATTTATGGGCCGTATCATGAACTTGAGGCGATTCATCACAGTGTGTTGTGTGTTATTCAGACTTTATATTTAAAAAAAGTCTTACACGATACGTATACAGACTTTCCAGGTTATTAGGTTTGGCTTAGTTAACGAGGTGGCTTTAGACATTTTTCTTCATCAAGAACTGTATAACATATATGAAAGAAATAAATGTGTAATTTATTTAATTGAATTTCATACATGTCTTTTGTTAAATTTTGTGGTGTATGGTAAAAGAGTGTTCTCAATCCTACATGCAAGGATAATTTTTCTCTGGATAGCTTCTAATAAAGAAAAAGGTCTGATGATGTCTTGTTAACAAAGCCAAAACTAGTAACTTGGAAAGCTTGTACATTCATGCGTTGCTTAACGACACGGATACGTTCTGAGAAATGTGTCGTCGGGCAATTTCGTCAGTGTGCAAACGTCATAGAGTGTACTTACACAAACCTAGATAGTGTAGCCTACTACACACCTCGGCTATATGGTATAGCCCATTGCTCCTAGGCTGCAAACCTGTACAGCATGTTACTGTACTGAATACTGTGGGCAATTGTAACACAGTGGTAAGTATTATAACATTATAGCATAATATCATGGGACTTCGTCCTTGAACAAAAACGTTATGCAGTGCATGGCTGTATACGTGTTGTGTAAGACTTTTGTATCACATTCATATCATGAACCTGTTTGTCACATTTTGTAATTTCTGCAAGAGCAAGATTCCTTCAGCCATGTGACTAATTGTGCTGTGCTCTGCATTGCCAGAGATCACAAAACTAGAATAAATTTGCTGGATGAATTACAGTGTGATGCCCATATTTGAGAACACGTGTACTGTACCGTTTTGAACAGTGATCTCAAGAGTCTAGGAGTTCATACTTCTCCAGTTTCGTTTTTTTTAACAGGCCTGCTTCATCTGCTCTTCCTCAAGAAGGGAATGTTGATCTCATAGAAAAAATGCTTACTGCTCGTTTACAGTGGCTTTGGAACATATGAATTGGCAAGCTCAGGAAGCAACAGTTTTGCATGGTTACAAGAGTGTGTTCAGGTTACACTAGATTGAAGTTGTATTCATAACATATCTACGAGCAGAAATTTATTTTCTGTTTGCACATGATACATTTGAATTACTACACGGTTATTATAAGGTTAGTGTAGTATGTACTGAAGGAACTACTCCCTATTCTGAATATGTTTCAGTGGTTGTAATTTAAATTGTCTGGTGTTAGTGTTTTTATTGCTACACTTTTTGATTGTTGCACAGATAGTTCTATCTGACTTTTGATGCTGTTTTTTTGAGGAAGCCAAAGCCCACCCAGGGTTGTAGAGCAGATGGTAATGATGATGTGTTTTGCCTTTGGATACCATTGAGTTCTTATGAATTTAAACACGTAGGTGAAGCAAGCACATCTGTTAGTTTAATTTGCGGCAAAATGCAGGGAGGCGATAGTTTTGGTGGATGGTGCGGGATCATTTCTGGAATCTTGTGACTTTGCTGGTGTATGATGAAATTTAATACTAGTGTTCTGCAAGTAAAAGTATCTTGAGAAATACGAATGCCCAACTGTTCATTCTGTAGAATAGTGTGTAGTGCTAGGCCTTATTGTGACACCTCTGACAGTATGGCTGCCTAAATGTGAACAAACTAAACATTTCAGAACTGGTGTGTAGCAATGTGTACTGTGATTGAAATTTGCGGTATAAGTGGGTTTTTTTATTTTATTATTTTTTTAAGGTTGCAGAATGTGTTAAAGACATGGATTAAAGTTCATGACTGAATTTGGTGTTTGTGGGTATGATGTGCATTCGAGTCATCAGTCCATGAAGTCTTTGTGGTTGTCAAGAAGTGCAGATGTCAAGTAGCTTGTGTATAGGATGCACTGTTTAAGCAGAAGCTGGTTTTGATCCATGTGTCCTGTCCACGTGTGGCAGGAATAGTTATGGTGGCATTACGTTTGTAGTAAAATTGTGACATTTGATTTTCAGCCTTGCCTTCCAGCTCGTGGTTTGACTGTTGATTCGTATTACACCCTGTTTATATGCCGATTATCCCGATAAGTTTTGGCTATCCATTGTAAATATTCCTTCCTCGTCACTGTTAGATTTCAATGGTGACTGTGCCTTAGGTAGCCTTGTTTAATTTTCTCCTGGCTGCCACACATTGTATCTTGCATATATTGAGAGAATGGGCAGTGAATATTCTCCTGTGCATGTTTTGTTAATGAGCTTGCACAGGGAACTTCTATATCTGATGTGATTTGAAGTGGCAGGTTGATGCAGTGTGGTTTGTAGTGGTTTTTCTTAGTTTTGCAAGATTGGTGGCAGAGTGAAGTTTACATGTCTGTGTGTGTGGCATTGGGGAGCTGTTTGTTATTGCCAGGCCTTCATTGTATGCTTTTGTCAGCCTTTGACAGTTCAAAGTCATGGCTTTGGTGACATGTGACAGTATTAAGTGGGTCATGAAAAGGATTGTACTGATCTGAAGTAGGCAAGTGCCCATTAAATGAAGTGTGTTCATGGAGAACTGTAGTTTGTGTACCTAGTTAAAGTCCTAGTACTGGCTTTTGTTTGGCTGAGGATAAGGTTGGAACCTGTTCTTTGCAGCTGTGCTGTTGATTGTGCAATATGCAGTAGATAGCCTTGATCAGATTGAATAATTGGGATGTGTAAAATCATTGCTAGAGAAAGATACTTGCTTACCATAGAATTAATTCTTCAAAATCATTAGATGTTGCTGAAAACGCCCTATTTTTTCTGTGCAAAGTGCCTTTATTACCTTTGTCATTTACAAGTATTTGACTGTCAGTATGAGGGTTGTGCATTGTGTAGTAATTCTGTTACTCTCCATGTGCCTGTGGTTGCCTGGGCTGGGCTTTGTTTAGTGGTGATACAGCAAAATTATGTTTTGTGTAAGTTAGGATTTTTATGTAAGGTTTTCAGAAGAAAGTGGAATTGTGTCCAGTGCCAGAGGAAAGCTTTCAGCGTAAAACCATTCCCAGTATTAACACTTTATTTTTGTAAAGATGGCTGATTTTTTCTTTGAATTCCTCTTGTATATCACATCTCCCTAATAATTTTCTCTGCATTGAGCCATGCCGACTTACAACTGAAATTCCCTCTGGGTATTTTTTCTGAATATGTGGGTGATCTCACATTTGTGGTCTTATGAATTTTGTACTGTGTGTACTGCGAGTGAAATTCTTTTGGCAGAATTAGTTTCTAGACTTAGTTAGTTAGTTAGTGGAAGAAAAGTTACTGGCATTTCATTTGTTTTAATGGGTTGGTTTGTGTATTAAAACTGGCCTTGCTTCTTTCATCTCTATACTGTTTGGGGGACCGCGTGGTAAAGTGGTTAAGGTGCTGTGCTACAAATCGGAAGGTCGCTGGTTTGATCCCCGCAAGTGTCAGTGGGCTTTTTCATTGACATAAAATCCTTCCGATCGCACTATGGCCCTGCGGTCGACTCAGCCTCTAACAGAAATGAGTACCAGGAGCATTTCCTGGGGGTAAAGGCGGCCGGTGCGTAAGGCTGACAACCTACCACCATCCTGTACCGTTGTCAAGAAATCTGGGAACCTTAACTTCCTGGAACCCTCGGGGCCTGTAACAGGACTGCTTTACATTTACTGTCAATAAGATGGCTGGTATGTTTTGCATTAGTGGGTAAACAAAGAACTGCTAGCATATGGGAACAGTTTTTCAGTTTCAGGGGTGTTGAAATACCAGGCAGCATTGGTCAGGATAAAATATTCCCAAGTCCTTGACCAGCTTATTGTGCCTGCGAGACTGCAGTCTGTGGAGTAACCATTTTGTCTTGCAACTTTTTAAATTAGCCCTTTCCCCGTTCAATTTAAATCGCAAGTGCCTGGGCAGAAGAGCTGAGTTTTTTCACGGGACATTTAAATTTACGTACTATACCAGAAACGCTTTAGAGTGTTTAGAGGGGGAGGGGACTTTTAAATTCCGAGCGCTTTGGAGCGTTAGGGAGGGGAAAGGGTTAATATTTCAAAGAGGATGAAAAGGTGGTTTGTGTTACTTCACGTACAGTGTCTCAAATATTGATTGCTATATTTACATGTACGCATTTTTATGGAATCTCGGAGTTCAGTTCTGTATCATGCTGTAAATGGTTATAAAAATTCATGCTGTTTTTGCAGTTGCTTTATATTGGCAAGAATTTCTAAATGTTATGTTTTGAGGGTAATGTGTTATAAGTTAATGGGTAAATCATCATTTCAAATAAAAAAATACACAGTGAATCTCCACTCTAATGCAAAACTTCTACAATTTTGTAGCTGTACACCCCATTGTATGTTGCAGTATAGAGAATGAATGAGTAAGCAACTGTTGAACAGAACCAAACTCTTATATTCATTAACACATCTACGTATTTCGACCTTGCAAGGTCATCACCAGGCTAGCATTAGAACATCTTAAAATTACATCTGCTAGACGTTTCAAGCAGATGCAGGGTGTATAGCTAATCTAAAATGCAAGTTGTTATATAGGTCACATTCATTGCATAAACAGAAGTGGTGTCAGTTTTCTAAATACCAATGTATGACTGAAGGCTGACTAAAATGTACAAGTTTTTAAGTGATGAAGCAACTATGAAACACAACGAAACATTTATATTCATCAAGATATATTAATACTTGTTTCGACCTCATAAGGTCCTCATTGGGCTAGCATTAGAACGTTTTAGGAGATAAAGTCACATCTACTTGAAATTTTTAGCAGATGCAGTTTTGAAATATTGTTATTGTAGCCTGTTGCTTGTATTTATTAAACTTAGAGCACTGCTGTTTATACACTGAATGTGACCTATAAAACAACTTGCATTTTAGGTTAACATTTCACAGTAAACCCAGGATTATATGTGTAATGAATATGCTCAAATTTAAGTTGCCTTTCAAAGTGCATTATTCGTGTATGGGCTCATGTTCTGATTTTTCTGTTCAGATTCAGTGCAGGCGCGTGGCACCAAACGGCACGGGAATGAAGCCCCAGAAAACACTGGGGATGACGTTCCAGAACACACTGAGGTTGATGTTCCAGATAGCACACCTGTTGAAGGAGCAAGTCCAGAAAAGAAGGCAAAGCTTGATAAGCCAGCTGAAGCAGAGGCCAATGCAACCAATGGTGAACCTGAGGCAGTTGCCTAAATACTGCGAGACACAAAACTTCTGTTAATTTAAATCCACCTGTTGTATTGCGAGTGTGTGTTTCTTAGTGGGACCAAGTTTTAAGAACGAGGTGTTAGTTTATGTTGCAGCACCCACATGAGACCACTTTTCAACATGAATTGGTATCTTCTGTTCCTTTTAAGCATTGACCCAACGCTAATGGAAGGGTCTGAATCGGATATGAACTGCATTTGTGTTTTCCTTCTTCTAGTTGCTGATTACTTTTCTTAACATTCCTGCATCTAACTCTTTGGTGCAATTAATTTAAAACTTGGATACAAGTCAAATGAAATGAGACCCCCATAGATATTTAGGCAACTGCGCAATCTTTAACTTAGAGGAGTAGAGTTCAGAATCTCTTCCCTTATCATATAAGTCTTTGGCAGCATCTCTGTAGTTCACATTCTCTTTCTTTGGTGCACAAGTGTATTTTGAATGTTAGAAATTGGTACTATACTGGATTGTAGCCTGAAGATGTAATCTCAGTATTTGGTGCAAGATCAGCACTTTTTGTCATTAACAAGTTTCTTCTTGTATGGATATTGCAAGAGGTCTTGTAAAATTTGTGGCCAAGGCAGTCAGACAATACTGGGTCTGTTGGTTCATGCTATGTGGCATTCTGAATGCTTCTCAAACTGGCCCATTCTAGGTACCTCACACAAAATGCTTTAGTTTGAATAGTACCTAGAGGGGTATTCATTCTTTTCAATTCCCCCTCCCCTACGGGATTTGACTGTCCTCCATTTTTGTTTGTGCGAATTTTATACAGGATAACATGGGCACTTGTTTTACTTTGGAGGATTGTGGAAATTTTTTTCATGCTGTAGTTTTGTTTTTTAGTATTAAAGGCAATGTACTCCAGAAGTATTCCATGGGTAATTGAGTATGTAAATTATGTAACCCTATGTATCTGGACTCTGATATTCTTGCAGCAAAAGTGACAGTTTGAATCCATACCTTTTGCCTGGATTAAAATGGTTTAATTTCCAGTTATGTATGATGGGCTAGGAGACTTACATGGATTGGTGGCATTGTGAATAATTCATATGTTGCCTACAGTGATTGGTATATGTTAGATGAGAAATAAATGTTGTAGGGAAGTGACCCTGTGTTTTTTGTAGTATTTAACTTGCCTATTGTTTCAGTCACTAACAGTCAGTCGTGTTATTCTTTAACATGATTGTTCTTCAAAAGAGAACTAACAGTCTCGAGTGCATCGCATGTTTGAAGGTTCGGAAACTGCTCGAAAACCACAGATTTTTAATTACACCACGCTGTGTTCTTTCTCGAGAATTTGGATTTTTTCTATAGGCTTTTTTTTGTACAACTAGCAACTTTCTACCACCTCATACCTTGGCCAAAGTGAAAATTGTATTTTGAGAACTCGTATGTTATACTTGATGTGTAGATCTGATGTTCGTTTTTTTGGTACCTGTGTGAAGTTCATCACCACTTTCAGGTGGCTTCGTTGTGGTGTATGAGTGAATCATATATACAACATAGTGGTGCATTTAGAGATCACATACTAATCCATGTATTATACAGAATAAATAAACTGTCATCCTGTGTTCAAGTTACGTTTGATTAGTACATAATGGCAATAAAGAGTTAGTTTCCAGTATTTGTGCAGTGTTTACATTCTTGAAGCTTGAGGTATTGTAGACTGCTGAATGTAGTGGTTCAGTGTTGAAAGTGTATTTGTATGGCGATCGTTTACAAATACTATTCTTGAGGTGCTTTGGTATATTCATGAGGAAATTGTCCTTGTGTTTCATGCAGTTTGCACATCATTGAGCTGTCTGCAGTGATGCCGTATAGTGTGTTGATGCTCATCTGACTTATCTGCCAAAATTGTTGAAATGGTACAGCATTGACACTGCACTGTGGATTTAGCAAGGGTTTATTCTAACGTGAAGGCAATGTGCCACTGGGGATTGCACATTCAGCTGTGAGAGAGTATTTCTATTTAGGTATTTTTTTTTCTCTCTCTCTTATCGGTGAATGTGGTTGGTAGTCGGTGACATAGTCTGTTGAGTATGCTTTAGAAAGTACTGTATCCTTGCACATGTGTGGTGGTGGAGGAAAATTACCCTGTGAGGAACTGCAGAGCATTCTGAAGGAAACTCTGTGCTGTGACAAATGGAAGTGACCAGGATCACATTACCTTGCCTAATTACTTGGAAGTTTTATTCATTACCTTTCAGTGGCCTCTACAATGCTGCATCTTTGTGATGCAGCTGGTTGAGTTCCCCCCCACTGTTAATCCAGTGTGCCTCTGATTCAATAGGGGTGCAGGCCGATTCTGCCAGGAGACGTATACAGTATTTCCAGATTATTAGTTATTTCTGTAAGTAAATGTAAGTCACGATGTATCAATGCTTCTGCAGGAGCTGTTGGAAGTTGTTCTACATTTAAGGAACATTTTAAATTCTTGCTGTGTCATTTCTGATTGACACTCCATACATACTGTCCTCTGGGATGTGCAGCTGTACAGTGTGGTAGAATTTAACTGTTTCGGGGAAACCTGCTGCATCCCTTATTAAAGACATTAGCTTGTGTTACTGTTGTTGCTAGTTGCAAGTTCATGAGCCACAGAAAGATGTCTGATAGTTCTTATCGCAGCTGTTCATTTGCAGTGCGTTGTTGCAAGGCTTGGTCATGTTGGGTTTATAAGTTGTGTGCTGCGGGTGTAATTAGTTTCTTCGTGAGTGTGCATAGTCTTTATTGTGATGTAATCTGTTGTGAATATGAAGTAGTGTAACACTTGGTTTTTGTTGTGGGAACCTGTGTAAGGAATAAGTCCTATAAAATTGTCATTGCAAATTTATAAACCTGTTTCCCAGCTTTCTTTCTTTCTTTGAAGTCTGCATGCTGACAGGTGAGCACGTTACAGACGACAGGCTCTTTGTTAAAGAAGAAGCAATACCAAACATGAATTTTTAATAGCAATGTAATAGAGGAGCATGATTAGAAGAATCATTAAGGCATCCCAAGAAAGTTGTGTATCAAAGTTGTATTTATATGCAGCAGCTAAATCACGTTATTTGAAAGATGCAAATTTAGAAGTCAGCAAAAAACTTGCAGGCAGATTGGTGTGAGCTTTTAAAAAGACCTGCAATCACATCAGACACGTGTAAAACAGCCCTAGAGATTTTTATATATTTAATGATATTTACTTATATTTTTATGATATGCTGCATAATCCAAGTTTTTATTTTCCTCAGTGCCTGTTATTTCATACTTTTTTTTGTGTGTGTGCCATGTTCACGTAATGTTTTCCATAAACTACCCTAAAATATACCCCATAGAAGGATAAAGGTTAATGTTGGGAGGACTTGATAATGAGTGAGTGTTGTCAGTACTCCATACAGGAATTTGCCCCAGGTTTTCCCTTCATTCGTGTTGTGAAGGGTTGGTGACTTCTGCAGTGCACATTATATACACTTTTGTCTCCCCACCTCATAAAAGTTATTGAAGTTATCTTGCATGAGCAGTATAATTTTGAACCAGCCGAAGTAGTTGAGTGTTAACAAAACGAAGTGCCACGTAGAAGATCTGTATGGCTGTTAACTTGTGTATGATGTATAGGCAGGTTGGAATGGTTAGCTGATGGGAAATGCGCATGTGTAGTTGACATTCCATCTCCGAGGTACACCTGGTGCATAACTGATTAATTGTAGATGATTATGTTTTTCTCTCTTCCCCGCCCCTGTTTATGACATTGTAAGGTACATTATTGCACTGTGTTGTAATCATAACTGAATTTTGATATGTAATATTGTCAGTGCTGTGCTACAAATCAGAAGGTCACTGGTTCGATACCAGATGGTGTCATTGGAATTTTTCATTGATATAATACTTCTAATCGCACTATGGCCTTGGTATCGACTCAAGTCTCTAACAGAAATGAGTACCGGGAGCATTTCCTGGGGGTAAAGGCGGCCGGTGCGTAAGGCTGACAACCTTACCACCATCCTGTGCCGTTGTCACGTAATCTGGGAACCTTAAATTCCTGGAACCCTCTGGGCCACTCCAGGCCTGTAACAGGACTGCTTTACCTGTTAATCTTGTTGCCAATAGTCTGCATGTGTCCAGATTCCAGTTTTGGCTTGCCACACCCTTGGTAGAGGGGAAAATGTCTTTTGAAGACTCCAGTACAATTGTGGTGTGTAATACAGTCTAGTACAGAATCTGTCCTCCTGTGTGTGGTTTTGTATTTTAGTAGTACTTGACGAGTAAAGTGAAAATAACATACTATTGGTCACTCATTAGTCTGGCCTATTGTTGTCAAGGGGGTGGTTAGTAGCAAGTCACTGTTAACAGTGATAAGATTGGCACATGAAACAAAAATATTCTGCCATTGCTGCACCGTGCAGAGTAGAGCCATCTGGCAGCTGTGCTATGATCTTGCCCAAGAACATTTCAGATGCCCTCTCTAAGGATTTGGATTTTTACAAGGGAGAGTATTGCCATTCATAAGTCTTTGTATGCTGATAATGCATGGTGACTTGTGATCGAGGGTGAGAGTCCACATCAGTTTATTAATGATAGTGATGTAGTAAACTTTGCTGCAACAGTCTGTTTACATGCACAATACTGCACCAAAACATTCATAAGTACACCTGGACACATGCAGATTGTGATTCCTTTGAAAGGTTGGATGAGTTAATATTTGGGAAAAACTTTGATGAATGAAATTTCTCTTCAGGAGTGCTGCTTGTCTTTTGGTACAGAATCTTTTGTCTTCCAGTCTGCTATCCAAAAATATAAACAACTATAATCTTAGCTCTGTATGGATGTGAAACATGGCGCTCACGTTGAGGGAAACATGTACACTGAATTTGCTGATGAGAGCATTTGAGGCCAAGATGGATGAGGTAATGGGGGAGTGGAGAACACTACATAATGAGCTGGACTTGTATTCATCTAATATTTGGGTGATGAAATAAAGGAGATGGGTGGGGCATGTAGCATGGGGGGAAAGAAAAAGTTCATACAGGGTTTTAGTGGTGAAACCTAAGGGAAAGATGACTTGGAAGACAGGCATAGATGGGATGATAACATGTATTTTTGGGAAGTGGAATGGGGGTGTGGCATGGGCTGGAGTGATCTGGCACAGAGTAGGGACAGGTGGTGGGCACTTGTAAACTAGGTTATGAACCTTGGTTTTCATGAAATACAGGGAAATTCTTGACCAGTTGAGAACTGGTTGGCTTCTCAAGAAAGACTGTTCCATGGAGTAAATCCTTACCGTTTTATACTTATATCACAATGGGATAAGATAACTTGATATTTGTTCATTGGTGAAATTTTGTTGGACTCGGAATGCAAAGAACGCCATAATTTCACTAACATTGAACAACTATATTTGAATGCAAACCTGGAAATATAAAACTGAGTCTTAAGTGATAGAGCTAAAAGTCAAAGTAGGGCCAGTACCTGGTGTGTGGAAGGGCCGTGGTGACTTAACATCCCTCAAAACTTGGCTACACTGGCATGACAACCTTGTAAAAAGTCTGCTTTGCCAGCAGAATGAAGTGTGTTGAATTGGCTTTTTTGTGGATGTTATTCTGATGCATGTGGAAATTTGTGCTTTCACTAGACACTTTTTGTGGCCTCACTGCTCGAATACAGTAAATGTTAATGGGTTGTATGTTGTGTCATCTTAATGTCGAGATCCTTGGAACATCATGTAACTGAGACAGCTTGTGTTCTTGCTGGAGGTTAGTTTATGGGGTACACCATAGGTTGCAGATCTTTCTGTTACAGATGCAGAATGGCCAGAATTTAGAGCTTGAAGTTAATTTCCTTTGAATTAAATGAGCTTACATGTGCTTAGTTCTTGTGCTCAAGCACCATACTGTGACATGGCAGGTTTAGAGTACAGCTTCTTAACATGTTGGGAGATGGAGGTGAGTGGTCAGGTTCAGTGCCTGGTTGCTCAACCCCCCAGAAAGACAACCACTTGTACCCATAGAATAGGATGCTAGGTTAGCCCTAGAACCAGTCTGGATGCCATGCTCCTGCTGTGAGTCCATTGGGTTACAACTGAGCTGTTCTGGCCCAGCAAACAACAAAGGAAACTTCTCTGAATATTCACCCTTTCTTTGGAGAGTATTGATTAACGTGTCTAATAGACCATATTTTATTCAGTCTTGTTCATATAAAAATCAATAAAGTTAAATGTGATGTACTGTGGTACAAGAATGATGCAGTGTGATTTTTAAGTCTGTTCAGCAAGTCAGGCGTTTATATACAGAGGAAAAAGTTATTGGTTGTGGTAATGGAAGATTTGTGCAAACCAGCGTTGTAGCAAAAGGATGTGAGGACGTGTATCTTGATAGTTTCCGTTATTTTGGGGTAACGTGCATCTGCGTGGATGGGAGACCGAACGTGGAACCGAGAGCTGGTCTTCTTGGGGAGAAGAGGGGTTCTTTGCCGGGAACCATAGACCCCAAGGCCTATCGCTTATATCGATCTTCCCCGGTTCTTGTGAATATACAGTTGAATATTGAATTTGAGGGTGTGAATAGGGAGGAAGCTATATAGGTACGACCCTTGCTGTAATCGGCGTAGTGACGGCTGCGGGCTAGACGGTTCGGAGTTCGAACAGGGGCGTGGGGGAAGATATATTTCTCTTCGCCAAAACGGCAAGACCAGCTCCTGAGTATTGGGATTTCTTCCAAGGGGCAAAACGGCTTCAGCTTGAATTAAACACGCCTCCATCTAATGCGGATGTTAAGAATGAGTGGAGCTATACCTCTCCTCCCCCTATGCCTTAGTGGCGTGGGCATAGTAAACTTTGCCGTTGACATTTACCAGGAAATTTTGAGACTTGTTGGAGATAATGAGAATGTGTCTGTCATAGGATTCACGTCTTTTGGGATGTGGCGTTCGTGCTGGGTTGGGCTGCTTACAAACGGGCCACTAGTGTCGCAGTTAGAGAGAAGCGGCGTGGAAGGACACGCTTGTCTCTAACGTCACACGCCGGTTCTGAACCTTACTATGAATCCTCAAAAAACACAGTTTGCACATTAATTTTCGGCACTTAGTGTCCCTTGCGAACGCTAGCGGTAAGATTTGCTACAGTGGCGCCGTCACAAGGAAGCGTTTAGCCTGTGTTCGATGATAACCGCTATCGCTCAGACAATCGGCGTTTCTTTTGCGAAGTTGCGCATGACCTGACAGTCCCCGGCATCTGTGTGTCCGGTCACGTGCAGGTCCGTAGGGCAGCAGCAAATAAACGTAGTGTTCCTTGTAGTCTCGAGGGAAAGTGTGTTAGAGATAGCCGGAAACAGCATCGCATGTCAGATTTGAGTCCTCAATGCCGCTCTGGTAGCCCGCAATCTTGCACGAGTCTTATGCAATTGCAGAAGTAATGGGCGTGGTTAGCGCTTCACGTGCAGTGTTGTGCCATGACATTCGCAACCTCCAACTTTCTCGTATCTCCACAATCTGTTATTGAACTTTTTAGTGGTGGTACGTGTTTTGATATTTAGAGTGCCGTGGAATCTTTTAATAAGATGTTCATAAGCTAACTAGTATAACAGAAAGCTAAATTAAACGTTACGTCGGACTAAAATAATATTGATAACGTATGCCAGCGAAACGAGTCTATGGAACGAAAATTATTAATAATCGAAAGAAATATATTAAGAAGAATATCTGGACCGACAAAAGACCAAGCGGAGAATTAAAATAAATGATGAATTAATGAACCTAATTAGAAATAACAATTCATTACGTTAAGGCCCAAAAGTTCAGCTGGTTTGGCCATGTACACCTAATGACATATAATAGGATGGTCAAAAAATTATATGAGTGGAGATCGATATCTAAAGGATTGCAGGAAGACCAAAAATTAGATGGGGAAAAGATGTGAAAGCAGCTGCAAGAATTATGAAAATAACTGGACAAAACGCATCCAGGATCGGGTTAAATGGAGGGAAGTATTGGAGAAGGCCAAAACTTTCAAACAGTGAAGTTGTAGCTCCTGATAAAGACGAAGAAGGTATATTTTGATAAACACGGATCAGAATGGCCGTTGGTAACTCCGACATTGGCCATTTGTTGAAATTAGTTTACTAACGAAACATACGTCAGTGCAGTGACTTCCTGCGGGATGGCCAGCTAGGCTGTGTATCCCGGACGAAGTAGCGTTTGCTTGTTTTCACCGCTTCTACATCGTCTTGCTATCCTATTGGAACGAACCCTTCCCTACTTTTCCATTAGTTTCGTCCCGGAAAGTCTGGCCAAAGTCAGAATGTAGTGCCCATATGGTAAATTATGTTCGTATATACAAGAAAGACCACCAACTCGAGTAAATAAAAACTCCAAGACACCGGAATCTGATCGGTCGCAGCCCGGCCGCCTTCACTATCACCAAACAGTATCCTTCCTCCTGCTTTGTCTCGCTACCCTTTCATTCCTACACAGAAAGTTTCGGCGCTCGTTTTTTTAAATGTTGCTACTTTCATTTTGTTACTTCTAAAAAAAATTCCGAGTTTTAAATTGCGCAGTGAAGGAGCCCCTGTGGTGTGATAAGGCAACTGTCCCGGTGTGGAGAGACTGAGGAAAGCCGTAGAGACCTCGGGATAACCTGCTTTCCAGCCGAGATTCGAATGTAGCAACTTCCGGATTCAAGGATCAGAACAGGGGTGTCAAACCTTTTTTTTTTTGGGGGGGGGTTGGCTTGGAAAGGGCCTCAACCATTGTCGTGGGCTGCTTCGAGGGACGCACGTGTAAAAATTACAATAGATGGTATGCTTAACTGCCTGAATTACTGTGTAATTTTTATGTTATTTAAGTTACAACGGTGACCGCGGGCCGTATAAGAACCTGGCGACCCGCGAGCCTCGTGGTGGACACCCCTAGCTCAGCGCATTGTCGTTACATCAAGTCTGTACACGGTAATGAACCTTCGGGTTCCATAAAATGCAGGGAATTTCAGGACTACCTGAGAACCGATTAGCTTCTCGAATATGACTGTTTCATGCAGTTAGGTATGTCTTGATTTCAGCTCCTTTAATTTTACTGGTAATTTTAGTGCCATTCGGAGATAGCAGCTACGGAACTAGGTATAATAAACGAAGCCCGATATTTGTTTACTGATAAGTTTAGTACCATTCGGAGATAGCAGCTAAAGAAACTAAGTATAATAAGAGGAGCTAGATATTTGTGTACGCATTTGATATAGTAATAGTTGGGAGATGCATAAATGCGTTGAAGGAAACAATGAAGAAACTAATGTAAACAGCATAGGTAATGGGATTTGCAGTTAACATGCGGACGATAGAATACATGGAAGTAACAGAAAACCCAACTGATACTAAAATGTTATAAAATAAAAGACCAGGAATATGAGAGGATAAAGGTATTTAAGTATCTAGGAGCAATATTGACCGTCTCTGTGGTCTAGTGGTCAGAGTTTCTGGGTACAGATGCAGAGGTCCCGGGTTCGATCCCCGGCGCTACCAGATTTTCTGAGTAGTAGTGGGTCTGGAACGGGGTCCACTCAGCCTCGTGAGG
>Ga0123357_10004078_pt1 | contig 17015 bp, 8 predicted proteins | sample TergutEmb28metaG_FD_89873 | JGI IMG/M metagenome (GOLD analysis project Ga0123357, IMG submission 89873) | Embiratermes neotenicus P4 segment gut microbial communities from Petit-Saut dam, French Guiana - Emb289 P4 | ecosystem: Host-associated > Arthropoda: Insects > Digestive system > Gut ... | reverse complement strand
TGCTGTATTGATGTCCGTGTTTTTTTCCGCCCCCCCTTTTTTTCCAGAGGGAGAAGCACTGCTCCCCCCCCCCCCCCCCAATCCCCTTGCCGAAAGGAATGAAGGACGTGATGGCGACGGAGTATAAAGGTAAGGTCAACAGGTTGGAAATTTGTCATGTATCGTGATTGCCTAGTTACGTCGACTGGAACTAATTAAGATCAATTTAATGAGAAGTAGAAACAAGTTCGGGCTTAAAATTAATAAACTACTCGTAACTTGGCCGTCACTCACAATCAGCAATACTTCGACGTCTACCATTCCTAAAATCTGTTTTACTCTTCTCACGCATGTGAATGGTGCTCTTTGATAATACTGTTTTTGAAGAAAAAGAAATGAAACGGTTAAAATTTTAGACGCTAGGTATCCGTACCATGATGTACGCTCCAGTTAACTTTACATCAGTTTGGACTATAACACAACATGTTATACCTTCTCTCCATACTCTCCCACAAGACAGCCCATTGCTAATTGACTGGCTATGAAGTATAAATGTCTATCTTCGTTTAGTACATCACGTTGAATAGATTTTATTTTATTAGTTTGTTGTAACTGTACTGATTCATTTGGAAACAAACTATACGGGATTTAAACAGAGCCTCTAAAACTATTTATGACAACGGAGATTTTAAGTTCGACACTATAATTTACTGCATCATGACAGGCCTTTTCTCCTCTTGTTCGACAAACAACAGAGATAATAGGTTGTATGATACCGGTATTTAATGTAACTATTGAGCGCAATGTTATGTTGAGACAATTTTAGTCTTTTCTTGTTAAGATTCTTATTTGATACAATCTCCACATACTTCTAGTCTGTCACACTCTTTGCACGTAAGGTCATTTTGTGTTGTTTTTAAATTGCAATCAACACCCTAAGTGGGCTCGGGTTGTCGGTTTTCATTTTGGTTATTCGCAATCATGGCAATGACTGTTGTCATTAAAAGAGTTGCTTATGCTCTATGGAATTCAGTGTGAAAATTTTAATTCGCTCGTGTATTTGTATGCAAATTGTTGGCGCGAGCCCAAATCCCTGTCGTTGTTAAATCTGGCATCCCTGGCGTGGGTTATGTAGTTGGGACTACTGTATGAAAGATAAATACGAAAGGAGGCGGCCATGTCCCACATGACACTGTCCCGACGTTTGCCTGAAGGGACTTAAGAAACTCACAGACCATCTCAATCAAGAATTCTGACCTCCAAGACGAAAATCGAACCCGGAACGTCACTAATACTACGTTCGATTCCAAGGTGCTCCCGTGTGTAAGCATCACGCCACGAGGGCGCACAGGCGGTGTGTAGCTCTGCCAGTATACACGGTAGCCAATGCCTCTTTATCGCCGTACATTTACACATTGTGTGGTAGAGTGGTAGCTTGTATGTAATTAAAAGCAATATGTCACTGCTGTTAAAGGAAATGGCAGCGGTTCATTGTAACAACGACAATAATAATAATAATAATAATAATAATAATAATAATATACGTGTTGTAGATAGAATGCGTAATTTGAAATATCAATGAAAGTTCTGTATATAGCCTCTAACAACAACTGTTTAGTAGTGAGATGCAAGTATTTCATTTTTGTTCTTTCTTCACATCGGACCCAACAGTTGACTTTGATACAGAACGGTGGGGGTTATAAAGAGCACGCAGTAATCAGCAATAACCGTTCTTTTTCCAGGATATGTTTGCTTTCCTTGTCAGTATCACAAAATGCAGTAGCCAAAGATAACTTTAACAACATTGAAGTTAAAAAAATTAAGGGCCAAGTCATGGTTCAAGCAGTCAGACCCCGGCCTCTTTGCGCAAAGGCCCGGATTCACTTCCATGCAATTTCATGCCACATTTTCGATGATGATGGACAATGGACAATAGGTTAGATTTTCTCTAAACACTTCAATTTCCTGAATAAATATCTTTCCATCAATGCTGAATAACGTATTTCATACATCAACATCGACGCTATAATGTGCTACCTTATCAGTTGGCACCTTAAAGAAATAAATTAAATTTAATTCACTGATTAAATATGGATAGCGAAAGCAAATATAATCACATCCCAAAAATATGCGTAATACTTGCATAGAGATTGCACAGCACTGACTACCCCACTTACTGGTTGGAGTACTGAGTAATTTTAATATAGATCTGGGTGCCCTTTGTAGGGCCAGCGGATGGATAGAGAACAGTTACATCTGTAGAAACAAATTTTATAATGATGGGCTTGCTAGTGGTGTGTGTACTCGAACCTCGGTAGCTTTAGTTATTACAATTTCAAAGGTAACCAAAACCAATAAGAAGGTTGCTTGAATGGACATATAAAAATATAAATATATTATTGAATTTATTACTATTTACATCTTTACATACGGAGGCCCTATAATCCGATACCATGCCTATTACAGTATGTAGCTTCACCTACAACAATTCTATCACAAATATTTACGTGTTTTCCAAACTTTGTTCTATGTCACTGTCCTCTTTCGTCACCATAATACCATATTTGTATTTATATTGACATTTATTTAGGTACAACTTCGTTTTTATTTATTTATTTATTTATTGTTAATATGGTGTCCTATTTTCTTCATGTACTCAAAATTCTTCTTCCTACTATCCTAATTCAACTCTGCATAACTATCCTTCTCTGTGTACATAGGTCTGCATACGCATAGGCGTAACTTGGTAGGGGGCAAATACTCCCCAGATATTTTTTCTACCCAAGAAGAGTTATGTTGTTTACTGAGCTGAAGAGGGGCGAATAAAAAATGGGAGTGAGAGTGGGGGAAAGCAGTGTAGGTATATGAAGGGCTGTTTCGAAACATTCTTCCTCCTCTTTCTAACCTGACTCTTTGACTTGACTCCTAGTACCCATGGTCGATTTGCCCCCTCTCCCCCCGCCACAGTGTCGTTAGCCAAGTTAAGCCTAGTGCATGCGAGCCTTACTATTTATCCTTTAACCCACTGAACAGTGTCAGATAATATAAACAATACATGGGAAAATCTGCAAGATAAGCTTCTCTGCATAGTAGGCGTTCCAATATTGCACTGCAAATAAAAAAAAATAGTGCAGACTGCCGATCCTAAACTTAGTAGATATTCTTCCATTACTTTTTGTAGACGAACAGCATGGAGATACGGACGAATCCTTGGCATTGTGCTTCCACTTTATGACGTCCTGTATCAAAATAACAGCCCGTCACTAATATGACACATCCCATAATAAAGGCCGTTCAGCCTGTAGTCAATCAGTATAGGGACTGCACTATCCAAGGTCCCTTTGCCAATTTCATAAGTCATATAATTCCTGGAAATTTCGGCAATATGCAGCATATATAGAAGATAAGCTTCCGCGTGGCGATAAGCGTGCTTGAAGGCCCGTGGGTTCAGTATGAACGAGAGAAAGTGTCTACTGTTTCAACTGTTTAAACGCATATTCTGAGAAAAATGGAGGAGGAAGTTCGCAATTTATGCTCATTTTCCCATGAAACTGGACTGGGTGTGTGTCAATACATAAATAAATACAGAATTTTTGTGATCACACCTATTTAAAATCAGTCACTTGGAAGATCAAGACAGAAATGCGGTGATAATACAGGGTCATGATTTTATCTGACAACCATCGTTTGTCACTTTCCGCCGCTAACCCGCAGCTCTTGTGGGAAGCGGGATGAGTGAGCTATGTTACTATGATGAATGCAGTGACAGGAAGTGCCAACCTATAGTTATCATATAAAATACTGACCCTTGCATCACATCGGATGTTAAGGAATGTGGACGGGAATGAAATGGGTTAGAATTAATATCAGTGGTAGGCTTTTGTGTTAGAAATACGGAAGTTTGAATAAGGGGCTTACAATATTTTTACCACCCCACTGCTGTCTAATGTTTTGCAGACAGCAATCGACCTGTCCTTGACGGAACGCCCACCCGCCGATAATCCGGTCTAGACCTCGCCGTATTGTTCCGCACTACGTCATTCCTTTGGTGACCTGTGATGTATTTTACACACCCAGTACCTTGTTCTATACGCTGTTCTATACCCTCATTCCTCGCTTTTCGCGGTTTTGCAAATTTGAGGCGTGGATCCAGGAATAAAAATACGTCACTCGAACCCTTCCATCGACAGGAGTATCAACATTGTTCGACAAATCGAACAAGTAACTTCGAACCATACTGCATGATGTTCAAAGAATTGATGGAAAAAAGAAGCAGCTTCCATCACAGTGTTTCTGCAAAGAAGATAAAAACACTACAAAATACTAAAATATTGTTCTGAGGGGAAGGGGGGGGGGGCGGTTAATTATTCGCGGATTTTCGCTTTTCGCGGGTATCTTTCAGCCTAACCCCCATTAAAAGCGAGGGATGAGTATATTGTATCAATGGTATCATTTATTGAAAGAATACACCTATATCCTTCAAGACATGTCAATGGGATATTTTTCGAAACGCGTCCTGAAAAATCTGATCCAAATTGTTTCTGTATTTCCTCATGGTCGTCCTTCAGCAGCTGACCAAGAAATGTTGCTGTCGTTATGGAAACCGGTAGGATGTCACTGCGTTTTGAACACAGCCTTAAGTAATTTCAACCCATTTGGCAAGTACACAAATTCTTTGACCCAAAACCCATTTTAATGCTACTTTCACAAGTGCGCCTAATTCTCTAGCGTGGTCTTTCCCGCAAACTTTCATTCCCTTTTTTTTGGGGGGGGGGGGGGGGGGGGGGGGGGGGGGGGGGGAAGATGCGTATAGCCTGCATTTTATTACGACATCCCATTATAATGTAGGCATTCTCAGTCTCTGTTTCTTCTTCGACAGTGGGAGAACAAGTTTCTAGCTACACAATGCAATACGCACAATTTTCGAATCACAACACTCAACCATCAAAATGCACAATGCTCTTCCTTATATATTTATATTGAATTATAACACTGAGTGTTTCTATATGTTTCAATCAACATGGGATCACATCAGGGAACAAGTATCAAATAGTACTGCATGAAAATCAGTTTTATGCAGCACGGAATACCAAATGTTGTAATACAATATCAATATATAGGGTAGAACATTGTGCATTTTGATGGTTGAGTGTTATGAATTATTTATCCACAATGCACGGAACGAACAACATAAACCTGCAGTTATATTGCAAGTATGGTTTTCGGAAAGCCCGTGCTGTACTTGTGATGTGACAGGAGCCGCTTAGTTATTATAATGTAAGCACTTGCACTTGCTGTACTTGCAGGTTGTGCTGCGCGCAAACAGGATCACGGGCAACAGCGGCCTAAAATGTTGGTTCAAGGTCGACCGAAGTCTGACAATTCTCGCGCAATTTCTTTGAAACTCCATATTCATATGCGTCAGATCGCCTGTCTGCCGTCGGTATGAATAATATGCCACTTGTCTTCACTTGCGACGTGACGATGTTCAGTGTACGGTATCGACGCTTTTTTTAGCGGTAAACTGAAGGGGTTTTTGAAGGAATGAAGAAAGTAAGACATGCAAAATTTTGGTGAGAAGCCTGTTCCATGTCAGCCAATTGGAAGAATTTGAAGGATATTTGAGGATAACATCAGATAAGAATGTGAGATATCCAATGGCGGACTTCGCCATTATCAGTGGTAAAATTTTCGGGTTCCGCTATCAGACATTTAATTATTTCGTTGTGTGTGACAACTATGCGGCTTCCATAAGGTATCTTTCCTGTAAGGTAAATTAATAACATAAACACCGCACGAAATTATTTGGTGTGATAAGGATAAACAGTGATCCATTTCACTTTGTACGGTGGTGTGCTACTGGCACTGCTGCAGTCTATAGTGCCTGACCTTCGATATGCTAAAATGCGTCTTGCGATGGGCAAGTCATTTCATTGCTTATTTCACGACTCCGCGCCTGTGGTTAATACGACGTAGAGACAAAACATCTCGCGAACGTTAGTGGAGGAGTGTTCAGTTTCGCTCTCTAACTGCCTTATTTGCTAGGAATCAAACTCATGATATCCAGCATTAGTAAAGAAACAACAGAAACGTCCCTACTCGGACATCAAATCGTTACGATACAAAATGTATTTTTGAGACAAGTATACAACACGTTGTAATAACAGCTGCCGAGCAACATTGAGACGTTGAGCAATGCTTTCGATGGCATACTACTCGTATTATTACACAAATATTTAATGCCAGCATCTTAAAACACTTAACATAGTTCCTATAAATAAATAAATAAATATATATAACTTTTACTCTAGGCATTTTTTTCTAGGGTTAATGCGTGAGATTCGCCCCAGAATCCATCCACGAGCTTTAGTTACGTGGAATCAGAGGTAAATTAAAGTCAGTGAAACACATACAGCAGTAGTCACACAGCACGTTATTCGAAGGTGCCAGTGGCGTCATGAGACTGTATCGGAAAGAATGTGATAATTCATGAAATGCGGCAAATTATTTTACACTTGGTGACACTGATATAACGGAAATTTTGTGCTCGAAATTTCATCCATACCTATCAATATTAAAACCAAAATGCAGGTTAGGCACAACAAATTTTATTCGTAATCTATTTCGCGATGTTGCACTCAAAACACTCTACGAAATGTGCTAGACTTGTGTTCCTTTTTGGATTCATCTGTTGAGCACTATTAAAGAAAGCGTTGAATATGCAGTTAATTTTGTTGTGAATTTCGTGTCGTGCCACGAAGTGAGTTGTGTTTACCTTATATGTAAAACTGTAATTATATCCACTGATAAGCCTTATGCACAGTGGCAATACGGTATACGTATACAGTACATCAGTATATAAAAAAAACTCAAAAGATACACGTAAATTTCACAGATATATAAACTGAGTTTTATTGAAATCGTTGAAGTTCTTTACACGTGGACAGGTGGTGTTCAAAATATCTCTCTTAGCACAGAAACGACAGGCATAACGGGACCTTGAAACGAGAAAAAATTCTTAGCCTACACAACTATTCCTACACAGATAAGAATGCTGCCTTAGAAATCAACATGCTGTCTGCATTTCTGTCCCAATTTAAGCTCTTGTACCATTAGACTAATTTTCACGGAACTTGGTAAGAACATTTTACCATTGTAAAGAAACCAACTGCCATAGAATTAATTTTATACATTCACCAACAACAATATAGTGGAGGCAGGAAATTGTGTGGCCGGAACGCCACTTAATTTCATGTCCTCACATGATGAGTGATAGTACTTCGAAATAATGCAAGTGTGTTAAGAAATACAGATGGTACCGGGGGGGGGGATAACTTATTTTTCGGTTACACTGCCTTAACCATGAACCACAGGAGCTAGGCATAAGAAATTTGGTAGACCGACAGACAGTAAATATGCCTAAATATTGAACATGACGTAATGTTTTGTAGGGTTTCAAGTTTTGGGTGTGATGTGTCTGAAGAATACTCATTTAGAACAATTAAAAATAACACGGCGACCGCGCGAGATATTTTGATACTTTAACCGTATTCTGATTAGTTACATCACATCATACGACACAGAGTTTGTCTAGACATCTTGAAGGAGTAACGGGAGCTGAAATGGGATAGCAGCTATAAGTTGACGTCTGAGGAGTTACTATGTGATCCAGCCCCCCACCCCAACGCTGCAGCAGTGTCTGCAGTGCAAGGCCACTACGTGCATTACTTGTATCCATTTGCAGGCTACTCAAAATATCTCTACTAGATGAATTCAAAAGATTCTAAAACAAATTTCACAAAATCATTAGAAAACTTTCATCCATATATAGGCTACAATTGTTGCGTAGTATGTAAATTGTTTCCGACGATCGTAAATTACCTCACAGACATTTAACGAAAAGAAGCGATCAGAAGAGGCCGAGATATTGCGAAATTAATTAATTAATTAATTATGTCACGGGAACTACTGTTTACTATGCGCCAGTTTCCGTCAAACAAGAAATTTTCACGAAACTTCGTGGAAACAAAAAACCTGAGACCAGGAAACATGAATGTTTAAAGAGTGTATAAACTGAAGATTAGGCAGTGAAAGTTCCATAATATCAGAGACCTACTTCACAACCTGCGTTGCAACGAAAACACAATGGAACGAGAAAAGGTGCTGCACTTCAGTGATTTATAATTAGTAATTGTCTACTATTAAACTCGGATATTATTTAATGTAAAATAATATTATAAGAAACTTTAAGAAGTCGTGACCTGAAGAAAAGCAGAAAGAATGTCAGTGTCAGCTGTAAACCTTCGGGCACCGTCGCTCAGTGCATGTCCAGACGAAACTGCAATTATTTTACGTACAAAAAGCGCAGTCACGTGAGAGGGGTGACCAAAACCTTGCAGCAGCCGCGTCCCGAAGGGACAGCCCAGTCTAAGTTTGTGTATCCCCGGAGGAAACCTTGAGCGCTGTAATTGGCTTGCCGAATTATTTTGAGGGAGTCTAGACGTGTTGCATAATGCAGTCGCATGAGTACAAGTCTGGCAGGTAATGCGTCGCAAAATTCCCTCCCACATACATATTAATGGAACGTTACGTTATTAAAACACGGGAAAAACTTCAGTTCACCTGATTAAAATTTTCGAGTCTATATATTCCCTTTTTGTACCAACTCATTGTCTACTGAAATATGATTGAATCCTTTATAACACATTTTTAACTACATGCTCCACCTGATTTTTAGACTCAACAAGTTAGGTAATGAAAATGGCATGTAACACTGCTGGTGCTTTCGCTCTGTTGTCCCTATGAATTGACTGCGTCTCTTAGCAACAGTCCGCTCTGTCCAAAAGATTTAGAGTCGATCACGTTCGATTGTTAGGTTTATACCCTCAACTGTTTTTGGGCCTCAACAGAGAACACTGTCCCCATTATAAAGACTAGTGACACAAATATACGTAGTTCTTCGAGTAAAATGCTGGTTACTTTTATCAGATTTTGACCAAATTTGAAATGATCAACAGACCAGCAAAAGTCACAACTATAAAATTTAGCGACAATGCGCCCAGCGGGAGCCAAGTCGTTCCATCGGAGTTATGGACAGAGATACATGACGAAGCTAATTGTCGTTTTATGAACTATTTTGCAAATTCTCCTAAAAACTGTTCTTTGTGTTCATATAACGTATTTAAACGTTTCTCATTATTCTTAAAATAAACAACGACCATACCCTTAAACAAAACTGACTGGTGGTCGTTTGTAATGAGACTGTGATTGTTTACTGCACGGTAGGAACCGAATTAAAAAAAAAAAAACTTCTTGCTTGAAATTTGTTTTTCAAACATTTCCTCCATATATATTTATGGTGTACGTTACATTTATTAACCCAAAAGACTTGCGTCACTCACTGGTTCTGTACGTGTATCTGACAACTTATCAACTGCAAATTCGAAAGTAGCAGGGGCTTGTTTTGAGGTACCGTCCCAGCATTTATCATGAGGGTTAAAGTAAGTTAATAGTAAAAGAAAGCCGTCCATAGGCAACACACCATGAAGGCCTATGCGATACTGGAAGTGTAGCTGCAGACTTTCTGAACCTCAGTATATGTAAGTGGTCGGCTTCACGCCCCGGCCGTTTTATCCGACGAAATGGAGCCCTCGGTGCCCATTGGATAGGTGGCTTAATGGATCCTGGAGCAGGTCTTGACCCAGTGGTGGCGATGACAAATATCTCTGCCCCTGCTGGATTTCGAGTCTTGGTCATACAACCCGTAGCCACTAAGTATACTGATTTAGCTGCCCTGGCTTCTTTTCCCACAAAGAAGTAAAGAAAACACTGAAACTGCTGTCAGGATAAGCTCATTTCTGAGTATCAGAACCAATGTCACTTATGGTAATGAGCAAATTGAAGTGGGCCGGTAATATATATGACTTGATCAGAGCTTGATGTTAACATTATGGGGTGTACAGCCATGTTGATCCACCATTTTGTCCCTTGTCTGAGCCACTCCCTTTCTTAGCGACGAAAAATAACGAACGGCGAGCAATTAGTATTGATCCGTCTGGCGACCCGTTTTGGAAATATTTCGCACAGACGCGACCAAGCGCGGCGAGGTGAAGAAGGCAGCGTGTCCAAAGTTGGGTCATGCGGTTACTGATCGACGATTTATAAAATATCTGGGACGGAATGAAAACAGCTCTTCTGTTGCAAAAATAAAAAAAAAACTCCTAAACAATTTGTCTGACGGGACGTGACGCCTTGTAGTCTGGCCGAAATTTACTTACGCTTTTGAGAATCGTGCTAACTACTTCCTGTTTATACGTCTGGCATTTACGTTTACTGAACTAAATAACTCCTTGGTACAGGGGCCTTCTAGAGAAGTTTGTGTTTGCATACTTGCTCAAGAAAGTCTCCACTTTTATGGAACGAAAACGTTCATATCCTCCCATCTACTTATATTTGTTCCAAGAAGACTGTTACCTCCAGGTTTCTGAAGATTTTGTAAGCCTTCGCATTCTGTTCTGTATGTGTGCTGCATGCACCGCCCATCCGATCTTTGTTAATGCGTGTAATACACTATGATTTTATTGAATACTTTAAACAAACTTCAAGTTTCACGCGAAACGGTCGTCATCTTGTTCAATACCCAGCAGAAAGGTGAAAATTCGTCGCCTTAAAACCATTTTCAGAACTTTTATGGCGCAGCTGAACAGTGGGTGACCTATGTTATTTTCCTGGTGCTAAATGTCGTGGGTGAAAAGGGCTGACTACAGTTGCTGATTAAGTGGTGCACTCGAAAATGCACGGGGCCTTACATTCACGACCCCAGCGAATCTTCACGGCCTAGGGATTGTCCATTGTCTCGCCTGGCTTCCTGGTACAGACTGTTATAATGCCACACACAAGTGTAATTACATAGAAGTAAGGTTTATTTAAGTTTTGACACTGGTGACTAGAATTAGTCACACTGTCATACTGCACTTTCACATAGGTATCTCTGTTACCTGCACAACACACACGCGCGCGCGCACGCACACACACACACACACGCATGCAGGGCACACACACGCGCGCGCACACACACACACACACACACACACACTACAACCTGACGAAAATTTACACAAAATAAAGCAAGTCAATGTCGAAGTGCAGTTCGCAACGTAATAATTATCGGAAAATGTAGATATTAAAATGTACAGAACGGTACTCTGTTGTTTTTGTGAGAGTGAGATTGGTTTTTGTACGAAAATAAGATATCTTGACTAATGTGTTTGAGAAAACGGTGCTGGGGGAAGCACTGAAAGTGACAGCAGTTATGGGAGAATTATGTAATGAGAAGCTTCATAACTTGTATTACGCACCAAGTAATCACATCAAGAAGGGTAAGATAGAGGACAGACTTATTAGAGAAGAGAAATGAATTTATTCTTGAATTTTGTTACTTCATCATTCATAGTAGTCATAAGTGGTTCTTTTTCTGTGTAGGTTCATATCTTCTAGAATTTGAAGCCGTGTCCTTGGACGAGTAACTCCCGGCTTCCCGAAGGGCCTTCATCTTCAGGGTCAAGCAGTCCAAGAAGATAACCTCGAAAGTGAAGGCATTACGATACTTCGAAACGTCGGGAAATACTTCTCTAAGCACATGGCGTCACATTCCAGTAGACTCGAAACTCTACAACGCCCCTGTGAGAACCTCAAATCTTACATTCTTATTTTTTGCTTTAAGAAGCAAGGCGGCGGCACGTTGCACCGTGGAACACAGCCACGGTGATGATGAATAATAGGTTCAGAAATACGACATAAATTTACTGGCTAATTGACAATGGTCATTCGTCCATATCTTGCACCGCAAACAGATCTTCATACTCGCCACCGGACTTTGATGAGAGCATGAAGGTGGCTACCAATAGCAGTCGACTCACACCGCTCGTAATTTCTAAATCCACTCTAAGATTCAATTTAGATTTTTCTGGAGTCTATAGTTAGGCAGATGGACGAAGTAATTTGCAAAGAATCAGGTAAATTTCGTCCCCCAGTTTCAAGACGCTTCCGATGTCCCTGAGACAGACGTGGTGTCTGGAGCATCGCACGTGCGTTCGGTGCAGGTCACTCCACTGAGAAGTGTACCATAATCGTGACACACGGAAGGAGCTAAACTGGCGGCCTATTGAATGACGTCGTTTCGCCAACTACTTCGCGCTATCTGCGGTAAGATGACTGGCAAGGCGTTTAGCTGAAGAGAATGAGGAAAATCAGGAACTAACCTCTGACTGGGATACGAAAAGAATACCAGGAATACAATTTAAGATTTTGGGTACAGTAGTTCTCTTTCATTATCCAATTTATATTTAATTTCTGCTCCGGTAAATGGCTCAGTTTTTGTTCTTAGCTTTTCACACTGCATAAAGATGTAGGTTGTATACCGCTGCTCGTGGCATGTAGTAAAATTGGTAATCATTCGCATACGTTATAGATGTATGTTGAAAATGAAAAGCCATCATCTGAACACATTCACAGCGTGTGCCACCATCTTAAACCGTGGTGGATATGGTGCAAGTCTCGCCAGACAAAATTGGCTCCTGTACGACGTCTGCCCACCAAAGACGAGCAGCTTGGGTGATGGCGTAAATCCACTCCAGACAATTGCCATATTACATGGTAAACTAAATTTACTCGCCTGAAATCGCTAACCACGAGGTGTTCCCGGCCCTTTCATAACAAACATCGGGCTACCATATATATCCCAACAACTGAAATACTATTAGTTACAACAATATACAAACACGTGCTAGTCCTCCTACATGTTTCGGCGTTTTTTTAGCCATCCTCAGGGATGTATTCGACGAAGGAAAATAGAATAACGGGTTTGATATGTTGAGTGATTTAGACATATTTTAATTACGTTTTGGTTCTTGTTCTCACCACCCTGAAGGTGGCCACGTGAGTGCCCGAAACATGTTGGTGACCACTATGCGATAAAATGACACCCATAAATCCAAAGTGAATTGTTGGTCTTTTAATATATTTTATGCATAATAATGGGTATTTATGTATTATAATCCTGTCACTGAACATCTATGATATACGTAGCCCTTACTGTATTTTTTTTATCGAACACCTCCGTGAGGAAGGTCCAGAAAGGCAGAAACAAGTAGGATTTCCACATGTTTGTATCTAATTATAGTGATGTTTTTTGGAATATATATAATGATTTGTCTTACTGCACGGAACATGAATAATCCAAAATACCAGGCTATTTCTTGGAACCAGTCTATGATCAGTTGCCGCCATATGTCTCCCGAATTATCCGAGGCGCTATAACATTACAGTTCGCTGACAAGTTGTAAAATAATAAGAAATAATGTACATGTTTACAGTGCTCATATTGGCATTCATTACGCCCGGACAAAATGCCAAGGAAATCAAGTCTGGAAGAAAAATGAAGACCTAAGTAACGAATTGCGTTGATAACTTAAACAAAGGCAACGACCTTCAAATTCGTCTTTCATACCCAGTGTCATGTGACACTATATAAACCGTAACTTTACAAATCCTTACTAAATTATATGTGTGTGTGTGAACATCGATCGATACTGGTATAATTATAAAGAGAGTCACTTGCCTTAACACTGCCCATGTATTGGTTTTCCGCGGAACCAGCCCAGTTTCTTTTGCTTGCCTTCCAGAACATTCACCAGTTCAAACACAACAACCAGCTATCACAATAAAATCTCACACGAAACATTTATCCGTCATTCTAATTTCGCAGACAGTGTGATTAACACAACAATCAAGCAATAACTTCCGAAAAATGATCAATGTGTATTTCCCGCGTCGTGACCGTGACCAGAAATATAATCGATTTGCATAATTAATACATCGATTTCGTCAAAGGTGATTAATTCCACGCATAAATTAGGATTGCTGTAGTCGGTGGAATTATCATGCTTACGGTCGAAAGCGGTAGGAATGGGAACCGTGTGCAGAACTCAAAACGATTAACTTGTCACACAGTTAATCGTTATAGTTGCAACTGACGGGAAAGATTAGAAAATGATGGTCTCGTAGGTTATATGCCGTTGAATTTGAGGTTAGATTTGTATACGCCAAAACACCGGTCCTAACCTGACACTACCTTCGTCTGCACTCTGTAACCCCTTCCACTCCCTTGTATCTACACATTTGAACAAGGGCCATTAAATAATCGGTGGTACGAAGACGAAAAAGTGGCAACATGAAAGGCATTACATTGGCTTCTATGTCCAGAGATGACAGTCAACCTTGAGAAGCCGGTTAGCTGATGAAGGTATATTACAACTTACAAAACACCGCCGATTCCCACACCCATAAGATGAACGAATGCTTTCCACGCCTTCCTGTCCAATTTATTTAGATTATTGTTAATACCAACTTCCAATATATGCATATGCTATAATGTGGGGTGTATGCCCCTCAGTCCTTGACTGAACTTTGTTTGCATTCATCCTGTTTTCATCATCCTTGATACAAAGAATACTGGCGCCTGGGAAATGTTCTTGTACAGAGGATTCAAGTGTTTTGGAATGTGATGCTGTATTCACATATTCTTACATTTTGAATGAATGCCAGGAAGCACTAGCCCAACATGGTGTCACATCCCAGAAGGCCTGAATCCTTAATGCTGCTGTGGAAACCACATATCTCACATGAGACAATATTGTCTGGCAGAAATCTGCAAATGTGGAGAGACATAATTCCTTACCTTCAGGGTGGAAGAGGAACACAGTGGAGTTATCCATCTACTAAACATGTAGACAGCAGGTACCTAGGAAATACTGGTACATTTGCACTGGGCTACACATTGCCATATCTTGGGGCAGTATTTGTCCTAGTCACTGCCATGAGGACTTTAAACCACATGTTAGTGATTCAGCACCCAAATAAAACTTGCCAAAATAATCAAAATGCTCCTTATACAGTTTTCTCATCTATGTCAGTTCCTTCCTCACAGGTTGCACTACTGTTTTCAGAACACTGTTCTGCAATTTCCTTATCTGTGTTCTTCCCCCAGCTTACAAAATACAAGGTACAATCATAGTTGTGTATATTTTAATACTGATGTTTCTTGGAAGTAGAAGAGCTGAACATGTCCTCAACTGTAGGAAACACTTCCCAAAATCTGCCTGCTTATAACATATTCATGAATGTCACTTTGATTTGTTGCTATTGCAACAAATATTGAAACAATTATTTACCTTGGTTGCTGCAAGTTTGACTTCACTGTGTGCGCAGCGTTTCTTGCAATGACAAGGGTCTGTACACTATGATACAGGTAGGATGATTATGTTTCAAAATATGGGAGAGTATACTACTGGGCAGGATAGGGTAGGGGTGGGAAAATTGAAAGCATGTCTGATCATCTGGATATTCCATGCTGCTAACACCAAAGCTCATTATTGGGCATGATCCTGAGTCACTTCAGTCAGTCTTAGTGTATGACAGCCTGTTGTATTAAATATGCTTACAGTTCAATGCAAAGTACATATGCTGCAGTCAACACAGCTTCCTTTATTTCATAACAAGATGTTCCACGTTTTCAGTTTATAAACTCAGACTTGAACATGGATCAAGACACACACATCAGTGTAAAATTATAAAGGTGCTACATAGCTAGTATCTGAAATCCACAACAGATGTGTATGGGCCTACCTGTAATAATTACCTTACATGTGCCCATGCAGGAATGTTTAACTACATGTAACTTCAGTGATGGCACACCTGTTCAACAGTAACAGTAGGATACAAAAAGGAATTCCTCACATATATTCTCACTTTGAAGATTAGTCCAGTCTACATAACAAGGAGCTTAATGATCTGTACTCCTCACCCTATATTGTTTGGGTGATCAAATCAAGAAGAATAAGATGGGTGGGGCATGTAGCATGTATAGGAGAAAGGTGAAGTGTATACAGGCTTTTGGGGGGGAAACCTGAAGGAAAGAGACCACTTGGAAGACCCAGGTGTAGATGGGAGTATAATATTATAATGGATCTTCAGGAAGTGGGGTGTGGGGGCATGGACTGTATCGAACTGGCTCAGGATAGTGACAGTGGTGGGCACTTGGGAATGTGGTAATGAACCTTCGGGTTCCTTAAAATGTGGGGAATTTCTTTTCCAGCTGAGAACAGGTTAGGTTCTCAAGATAGACTCTGCTCCATGGAGTAAGAAAGTAAGTAAGATTAGTCCAGTTTTGTAGGAAACAACTTGATGTAATATAATAAAATAAAGAGTAAAGAAAGAAATATGAGATCTCAGTTTACTTTGATGTATAGTCAATGATATGTATATATTTTAATTTTTCTGTAGTTCTTATGTATATAGACCTGAAGATGACCTTATATGAAAAGTATGCAATATGCCTAACAGAAAGGAAGTTATGGCGACTGCTAACATGTTTTTTATTGTACCATAATCGGCACTTCAATCACATTCATATCCTCATGATCTCCATATTAATATTGTATATTGCTACATTCCTGAAGGCCTGTTGCATCTGGACACTAGCAATTTTTAAAACGGCAACTGTAAACGTCCATCTCACCCATTTAATGACTTCACAAGGTGGGGGGGATACTTCATAAATGTGCAGTTAGGAAAACTCTGTTGCTTCAGAAACTTTTTAACTTCATTTCTGTTCAGAAGCCATGTGTTTTAACCCTACAGTTGAAGACCCCTTTTATTTTCATCAGATGATTATCAGCATACATATATCTAGCTTTCAGGAGGCATCTCCAGATGCAATGGTTCTTAAACTTTTCTGCACATCACACCTCTTTGGTTTTGAAACCAATTTAAAAGTTTTTACTTTTGACAATTTTCTGAACCTGAGGTACAGCACAATTATAAAACGAGGCAGAATTAGGTTATGATCACCTGAGGAAGCAGCTGAAACATATAAAAGGTAAAGTTGTCCCTGTCCACACCATGAAAGCATATAGGGGAAGAAGAGGTATAACTCCACTCACTCTTAACACATTGGCACCCGACAGCTGTGAACACTG
>Ga0123357_10004077_pt1 | contig 17020 bp, 9 predicted proteins | sample TergutEmb28metaG_FD_89873 | JGI IMG/M metagenome (GOLD analysis project Ga0123357, IMG submission 89873) | Embiratermes neotenicus P4 segment gut microbial communities from Petit-Saut dam, French Guiana - Emb289 P4 | ecosystem: Host-associated > Arthropoda: Insects > Digestive system > Gut ... | reverse complement strand
GTTAATCAATACCAGAAGCTGTAATTACAGCTGTACCAGCTCCTGATGATGGGTGTCAACACCCGAAACATGTAGAGCTGCCTACAGAAATGTAATAAACTGAATAAGTCGCATCTTGTTGGAGAGTTATTAAATTCGATTCACGATGCACGGATCCATGTACATAAAATTCGTGAAATTATGTCACAATTTTTCGTGCTTCACTCCACATCCTTTCGAAATTATTTTGTTTACTAAACATCACACAAATCCAACCCATTAAGTAAATTAAGGATAAAAGACCCCCTTCAGAAATATTTCAGTTTCATACCTGTTTAATAGAGAAACATTAAGTTGTTTTAACGCAGAGATACTATACAGGACATGGAATGTCCATCTGATTGTTTACATTTATTTACTATTTACATTGCCTTCAGCTTTGGTGGAATGAGACCTGGTTCTTCATGTGAACGGACATGGAAAACTGTGTAATATTTTTAATCACTTTAAAGCATGGAAGTATGGTATTATTCCCTACTGCATGCAACAAAAACGGGATAGACGTTATTTATTACTGTGACGTGTAACCGGTATGGTAAATGTATCATAAGAAAGCTACTGTTCGCGAAATATATTACTGAGATAGGCAATAACGACAGTTTCTCAATGTACGAAATTTAAAATCAATATTTGTTGCAAAAGTGACTGTTTATTCATCTCTGCTGAAGTATGGCAGTTACCAACATGCCTGCAATTCACGTTCATATAGTACTGTGATTCCTGCCTTAATTTTCCTTACATTCGTCCCTCAGTTGCTTGAGTCGTCGTCACGATTCCTAGACCTCGTTCACGTAAGCCTACAATATCATTCTTATAATGAAAGCCAATGAAATGTACTAGTACTCAAATTTATTTGATAAAGTACTCTACATGTTTCGGACATGTCCACTGTCCACCATCAGGAGTATCTGAACACTGTATACACGCTATAAGTATTTTTCATGCTAGTTCTGTTGGCTGTCTGTTAGCGTGGTCAGGATCCTGACCACGTTAGCAGACGCCAACAGAACTAGCATGACAAATACCTACTGCGTATATACAATGTTGAGATACTCCTGATGGTGGAGAGTGGACCTGTCCGAAACATGTAGAGTACTTTATCAAATAAATTTGAGAAAATCTGCAGCTTGTTGGCTTTCATTATAAGAATATATCGCGATGCACGAGCCTCTGAATCTCAAAATCCTATAATATCATTTTGATAGTTGTCCATTGAAAGGAGCAAAGTTTGGTACATTAATATTCAATAAGGACTTGGTGATGGTCTAATATCATATACATTTGCAAAAACTGTCTTTATTACATACACGGTATTTCCATCGAAACATAACCAAATAATGCGTTTGTATGTTTCTGAATACCTTATTATTCTGAATGGTTTCCGTTAGTTGCAAACCAGAGGCGTCTTTTACTTTATGTCGAAGCCGCATAATGTCGTTACGTAGTGACAGCAGAATGAGCAACCTCGCGAGATGAATGTAATTCTTTAAAACATTTAAATAACTGCAATAATTCCAGGTTTTTAAGCACAATTTGTACACAGGCTACACATACAGAACTAGACCAAAGCGTAAATAGAAGGATAATATTCATAAAAATGTTATCGGACTAAGATGGGATGGCGTAGTTTAGATTTATGTGGCTCAGGATGGGAAAAAGTAGCGGGCTGTTGGGAACAGAGTCATAAAGTTCCGGACTGAAAAAAGGAGAGTTATTTTTTGTCTTGAAATTGTGTGCTGTAAATACATGTCAAAAGAGTTAAAAGAGTTGTAAATACCTGGAGAATTTCTAGAATAGATGAAGAACTGTTTGCTTCTCGAGACGTAATCTGATCCATAGGACTAGTTAGTAAGTTCTTAAATTCCTGTGTTAGAATTCCAAAACCTACATCTTCATGAACATCACCGTTTTTTATCAATTACGGTGTCGTGTATGATAGTAAATAGAGGGGTGCTGATAAGTCCTTAACCCGACCAGGAAGGAAACAAGCTAATGTTTCTGTCGGAATGGCGTGAATTTCCTTGGGCGCCCTGCCTTGCAGGAGTAAAAAACTTGATAACAGCTCGCGTCTCGATGTTGTTGAAATCGCGCGCGTCCGTGACATGCTTCCGAGCTAGTTTCCTTCCTCTTTGGGCTAAGGACTTATCAGCACCCCGGTAATGTTATCGTAACATCGAAAAGTAGTGACAGGCAGGGAAGAAATTTGACAAAGGCCATATTTTGCACGCCCCTGATCTAGATTTGTTTTGCTCTGCATTACTGACTGTAACTTCTCACACCTGCTACGACAGCCTAGCGCAGGAATTACTGGCAATTTAAAGAAGAAATGCATATTTGTCCTTCAAAGGGCGAACAAAGTTATCAGACTAACTTACATATTCGCAAAGGACAGCTTTGGAAACTTCGCTGTAATCTATTTCAGTGCCTCCTTCCGATGTGAACGATAAGAAATTCTGTTGCCTTCATACTTTTTTTAAATGTACTACCACTTTGAAAAACATTGTAAAGAAGCGTTACAATACGAAGTACATGCACTTGCTACACATTTTGCCAAAATTATGTGCAGTTTGCACTTGAAATAACTCGTATATTTTCATTTGAGGCCCTTTCAAATAAAGTTTATATTTACCGACTGCCATGACTGTCGTCAAGCATGTTATTGCAGGAATTTCGTAAACTGTTACCTTGAGGGTTGTTTGACCGTGCATCTTCCTCATGAAATAAAGTGAAGTACCAGGCTGATGCAACTGGGTAATTTTATTGATGTATTCTTGGCTGGACATGTTTCGGGTATATAAGCCCATCATCAGGAGCATTAGATGTTGAGTTGCAGCATATGGTTTTCTGCACCGAGTTTTTGGATGGGTGGTGGTCTTGAGAGCCGCTGCGTGGGTCGTGTTTATGGTTTGTATGGTGCCGTGCGACTCGCACCCGAAACATGTCGAGCTAAGAATACATCAATAAAATTACCTAGTTGCACCAAGTTGGCATTTCACTTTATTTCATTCGTAAACTGTGTCATCGAATTCCTTTATTCGACCTTGTAGATAAAAACTCAGAACCGACAGAAAAAAAAGTGATATCTTTATACTACGTGTACTGTATGCAGGATATGAAGTATGGAAAATATCAGACATTAATTAACTTCCTAATTAAATTATCAGAATCATAGAGTAGAATTTCGAATTCATTCAGAAAGTCAACTCCACTGTCGGTCAGTTGTTCCGATGGTCGTTCAAGAACACCGTAACATGTACATACATTATTTAGCACCGAATATTGTTAACTATACTTGTATACCGTTCCACAGAACAGCTACTTCCACAAAACAGAGGTCAGCCCAGAAGCTAACTGTTGCTCATCTTCTCAAAGAACATAACATTCATTTGCTCTTCAGACTAAAATTATGTCTGCGTTTCTTGTTTCCCTTTGCTTCATACATGATCCAACCACATCACCTTACTTGATTTGCCTCTCTTAATGGAGTCGGGGGAAACATTAAAAATTTTGACCTTATTTTAATAAATACTATTAATATGGATAATTAGCTATTGACTAAAATCAACATCTTGTGTTTGGCACAGTGTGTGGTGATCAGCACGCGAATCCCCTAGCACGTATAATCCATTCAGTATTTCGAATTGATTGGTTAATAAGGTTGATAAATTTTAATAAAGTAATTATTTTCTGAAAGCGAAACATTTAAGACCTGAAAACTGATAAGACTCGGGCAGATACATTAAGTGTTTACTGTATATTGTCAGACCAGAGGTTTGGTGAGGAAGTTTGTGTGAAAGTAGAAGGTGCTACTCCGATAATGAGCTTAATTAAGCCTAAGGTAATGGCAGCAATGAAAACAACAAGGGGCTACACTGCTGGGAGGTTCATTCTGGTTCTGTCTTCAGAAGCATCATGCGACCTTGGACAATGCACACTTTTATATCCAATGAGACACAGTGTTACTGAAAGATGTGTATATTTGAGCGTGACGTGCGTTTATATTGTCAGATAAATGGGACAGAAAGTGCGTAAGTGTGATTATGGTGCGTGTAATTGGTTTCTAAAGCACATTGCTGTAACATCTGCGAGAGAAGCGCTATTTTCTTACGTCTTAGGACAATCAGGAAGACTGGATCAATTTTAAAGCAACAAATGCCACAGAAAACAGAAACACATACGACCTGGATCTAACCACACAGATAATGCAAACGTGGAGTGTTGCAAACTTCGTTTTTCTGTTGTGCATTGAAAAAATTAAAGAAATTATCATCAGCACCGATTTTTCGCTTCGTACATTGACCTGATAATAGCCGAGCGATCCCTTACATAATTGTTGAGGTACCCAAGGGAAGGTAGACAACATGGCAACGGGTTATTTTGAAATGTAGGTTACTATACAGAAACCAATGTGCCTCGCGGGAACGGTAGATACAGCACTGTCTCGCTTTATGTCATGTTTTGATTGACCATGTTCCCCCATTTAAAACGGCAATCTGAATTTTGGCCTTAGGCTTGCATACAACCCAAGTGTATGTATGTATGTATGTATGTATATGACTCCAGTATTCAAAGTGAGGGGTGAAAACCCTTCAGGCAGCCCTCACGTTTACCACCCACTTTCAACAAACCAAAGTGTAGGTACCTGTTGGTATGTAAATAGCTTGGTTCAAATTGACCTAGCAGCGGCAGCATCTCGCTTACATCACGACGTTATGAGCCATTGCAGAATAACGTCGGGTTACTTATAGAAGTGTTGGCTACGTAACAAACGCTGCTCATACCTGTATCGCTAGGGCAGACAATGTCTCGCCGAATGGAAGGTATAAAATATTGAAGTTGTGTAACCATTCCTCTACTCTGTCTCTCTCGTTGTATTCGGCCCTCACTGACACATGAACCACTAAGAAATGCCTTTTGGACGACAATTTGCGCTCATTTAAATGTACAAGTAACGGCAGTAGTATGACACTTTTGTAACAGCTGAAAAATGCAGCATCGTGCAATACGTGAAATTTGATATCTAAACATCATCACATATATGCGATAGTGACGTAACGGAATACAGAACCTACAGAATTAGGCCTCTCAACTCAGTGGTAATCACGTGGCTACTTATGTAAAATTCAGAACTCGGCATATTCCCCACAAGGTGTCTTTACGGGTTTCCTGTGGTTCTCAAAATAACACCATTTAGAAAAGGAAAGTACAAGAACCGACAATCATATCTGAATTCTTTAAATTTTTTTTTCAGAATAGCACTATGTATTTCTACATTACAAGACCTATCTGGTATTTGGATTGATAAAAATATAGTGATAAAATTATATAAAATACAATACATTCCATAAATAAGACTGAGTTCTCATTATTTACATAAATGTGTGAAGTTAAAACTATTTTTAATGTTTTCAATTTGATTATTGCCAAAATATGACAAAAATTGTTGTTAAAATATAAGTTAACTGTTTTTAAATGGTGTTCGTTTTTAAAAAATCCGTGTAATTTAATTTTTATCCTCAACTTTGCAGACGTAAATACGTTTTAATTTCCGTTGCCCATTGTAAATAACATCTTGGATTTTTCAGCTAGCAAAAAACATTATATTCAAAGGGTTCCTTTAGTTTGCTTACGATGCAGAATGTTTCTGTGCTGCAGTCAAATTGCGTGTTCAAAGGATGAATTTCAGCAGGTAAAAACACGCGTCTGCACTGTACACACACCAGAGTTCTAAATTTATTGGTGAATTTTGCTGTGTTGTATACCACGTATAATCTTCTAAGTACACGTGCCTGATTATGGCCTTGTAAGGCCGAAACATGTAACGATATTCCGACATTAAATAACTGTAAAAAAAAGCGAGATACGAGGGACAGTCAACTGAAAACCTTAAACGTGCGATAAAAATTCGAACCGCAGCTCGATTGCCTTGTAAGTTTCAACAATGATACTCACGGCTTGAAGAGTGGCCGACAGGTGGCAGTACGAAACTACATGGAAAAATGAAGTCATTGTTTACCTTTTGTGTTCAGTAAATTACGAGATAAAACATATTTAAGGTTTTCATTTGACTCACTGTCGTATGATTATCGGTTCTTTTACTTTCCGTTTACAAATCGTGTCACAAGGTGTTGGGTAGACCAGATTTGAAGCATCGTCTAGTTACTCAAGCAGTTAATAGTGACGATTTAATCCACGTTTTGTTTCACTTGATAAATCCATACAATAAAACTTTAGTAGAGACTTCTAACGCCGCAGTGTTCATGGCAACTAGTAACGAGTTGACACTGTACTTAGAAATAATGGTTGTCAATCTTAAAGGTCACCGTACGAAAGATACAAAATTTATTATTTAAATATTCAAGCTCCGAAATTTGTAGCTTGCTATGTAGAATTGAGGTGTGTCTGAACATAGAGTATATTGGAATTACTCTCCAAGTTTATGAAACACTCCATTCTAATTTTACATTTACATTTTTACATGCCGGAACCGCAGTAGGGTAGTCAGGCTTAACAATCACGGGTTCAAATGCCGGCAGAGTCAAGAGAATTGTCTCTTTCTCAAAGCGTCCAAAATGGCATTGGGACCCACACAACCTCTATTTAGTTGGTAAAAGGGCTCTTTCCACAGGGGAAAAGCGACCTGGGCGTAATGCTGATCCCTCACCTCTACGTTGCGTCGAGGTTGAGAATGACTCACCGTATACACCTACAAGCGATCTACTTCTGCTTTTGGGTGATGCTGTCCATGAATTATTATTATTATTATTATTATTATTATTATTTATCACTACAGCCGTGAAATTTGACCTTGGTTTCCCTCACTGCAGGTGCCCATTCTTTTCTGTCCAAAGACTTTTTTTCCATCCTTTTACATCCACATTCTTTAAATTCCTATTCGACACCATCCATCCACCTTAATTTAGGCCTAATTTTTTCACCCTCCTCCCCGCTTGCCTTTCATCAACTCCTTTGCTGTCCTTTCACCTTTTCTTCTTACAACATGTCCAAGCCATTCCAATCTAAATACTGTAATTACAGTTAATATATCCGCAGTTTAGCCTCCTCTACAATGGGTACCGGGTCTTTCCCGGGGTTAAAGTGCGGCCGGGGCGTGCTGCTGACCACTCACACCCTTCTAGTGCCGCGGTCATGGCGGAGTAGAGCTATACCTCTACCCTTCCTCTGGGCCACACCGGGCCTGTAACGGGAACAGTTTACCTTTATATCTACATTTTACTTTGCCCCAGTAATCATTTTTATATCTGGGCCCATATATTTTTCGCAGGGTTTTCCTTTTACACATCATTAAGTCTCTTTCCATTTGTCTTATTATTGTTTTATGAATTCTTACTCTTAATGAGTGTGTTATATTCCTTGTACTGAGCACCCTTTTGCATAATTCTTTTGCCAAGAATGTATGGAGCCAACCTCCATTCCTCATGCATCTAAATGGCATGGTGATTAATTAAGAACAGGGGCGATTTTATCTTTAATTTATGTTCGCACATATACTTGAATGTGACTCTGGTGTTTGATTTTTGTTTGGCATTTTTTGTGAAGAATATTCTGAGAGCCTTGTTTCTGTTGACGGTGACTGTACGTCAGCCCGTTTTCTCTAACTTTAATGTTAACTAACCAGTAAGAGAACGTAATGCTCTTTCCCGTTATTTTTCGCCGAGCTTCATCAAAAGCTCCCCGGCTTCTGTTGTAACAGGCCTGCTCTCAGTTCTATTTGTTAAATAAACATGGCGATGTAGTATCAAAAGCTTGTGAAACCAGCAACCCGAGCTCCTCTCGAGTGGCTCAAGAGAGGATGTTATGTGTACAGAGGATGTGTGTGTGTGTGTGTATATATATATATATGTGTGTGTGTGTGTGTGTGTGTGTGCACTTCTCTCATCACAGGACCGTTTGAAACCGCAGCACACTTCTCACTGATTTACTTACACTTGTATAGGTGATCGTACAGAATCACCGACTGCTTGCACGTAACCAATATAAACATATACCAAAGCAAATAATTTTGGCCTAACGTATTTTAGGATAATGAAGGATTAAACGTTGTAGTTTTCAATGTCCGTCTTTCTCGTAGTCACAGGTTATATAAGCCTACTTACAACGATCTCTATTTATACCACATATCGACAATATTAAATATTTTATGTCCCTGCGTTGGTGTTTTCCTTTCCCTGAAGCTTGTGCATGTGTTCATTTTTTGATATTACTACTTTGCAGTTGTAGATACGGACTTGCATATTATTTTATTCTCTCATTCATGAAAACCTTTCAGAAGTGTCGATTATTTGGCTTCAATGACGGGATAATTGTTAAAGATGATTGCGAAACGTAATGGTGAGATCGGCTACGGCCTATTCAATCCACAGCCTACAGTTTATAAAGTACAAATCCTGCACCTTGTCGGTGTGCTTTACGACAAGGGCAATAATCTAATCCAGTGGTCCTTCAATTGTGATCAGTGGATCCTTGGGGCTCCCCGAGAACATTTCCTTTGTAATCAAGTTGGTAAATGTAATTTCAGTGGCTTCGAGGTGATTTATCCAGTTGTTTGACAATAACGACAAAACCAGGACTTGTCTGTTAAACACCGCTATATAATTAAATATGTTAATTCAGCTACATGTAATGGTTTCGGCTTATGATCAGACTGCCATCAGGCTGTATGTAGGAATTAGAGTGAAATTTCACAACCGTCGTTGCTGAATATTCAAGTGGAGAACTCACTCTCATTATAGCAATTAATACTGTTATTTTTATCAAGTTACAATTAAATATTTCATAAATATATTAATTTGAGAGCTTAGAGTAGCTTTATTCATAAAGTAAAAGAGTTTTAAAAACTCGTAGACATGGGACTTTGTACTATAACAGCTTTGTAGGTCCGAAACCCCGTTAAATATTTTGATAGCGGTTGATCAGGTCGATACAGAGTAGGTATTTGTAAAACCCTAGACGTAAAATTCAGTTCTAATTTGAAAACACGTATCAAATACCTTGTCAAAAGCGTTCTGTTCTCTAAAGCATACATGCCTTCGAAGATCTCAAACATATAATGCAACTAGTATTCCAAAACTGAGCTCGTCATGTCATGTGTAAATATAAGGAAAATGACACATGGATAAATGTGTTTGATGCGTAACTAAAAGTGCGGGTCTTGTTTATGCAGTGGAGAAGCGCGTTTTACAAACCGGACGGAGGTCGGCTAGTTGATAGGATGAAACCAGCAAGTTACCCTGCGCCTTCAATAGCGCTTCCTTGGAGTAGGTCTGTAAGCATTGCGCAGACATTGTATGAGATATTGCATGTGTACTCTGCACGTATGTACAACTTCTGCTTAGAATACGTATTTGTCTCGGACAAATATTAAGCGAGAAGCGGCAACAAATGCCGTCAGATTGTTAAGTACATATCGTGGGCTCTAAAGTAAATTAACGGACAATGATACACAAAATGGCAATTATCGTCTAGTCGTTGCATGTGTGTGTGTGTGTGTGTGTGTGTGTGTGTGTGTGATGCTTCAAGTTTATTTTAAATCAGCACAAAAATTAAAAGAATGAGCAAACAAAAATAACGTCTTGTAAGGACAATCAAAACAGCTCGACAAAATGCAGCCCCTGCCTGCTATGAGCACTAAGGTCGATCCGCATCGATCGAGTGGCACGCCGTTGTAGCTAACCTGGCAGCGTAAATAATCAATGTGGACCATACGCCAGTGAATCTGAAAACGCTATGTAATATCCTACGAGCTAGACCAGTCTCTCCCGACTGTTGTAGGTAACTTCAAAGATATCCGAGTGACAGCATGCCATTGTGATGCCGGCGGCAGTCGGAGTGTAGGTACGAATCCTTCTGTGAGTCGGTGAGTGCTGGGATGGCGCAGGCAGACGAAAATCTTACACTGTGACAGTGTCACAGTGTGAAGAGAAAAACGGTACGAGATACTGGTTGGTGGCATTCCTGGGCTGGAAATCATAGGAATGTCACTCGCTCGATGTGCATAAAACGGTACATGAACACCTGTTGTAGTTGAGAGAAGGACTGTTGTGACGAAACAGGGAAGCTTGGGCACTGAATTCTTCGAAAGCACGTAGGTTATTCGGAAAGTAAGTACCGTCTGCGCATATCTCTCGCGCATCCTCGAGACTGTCACTTTGCGCATGTGCAGTGACTTCCTCTATAAATTGAGAAACTACAGACGCCATTTCATGAAATTTGTGTCATGCTTGTGTTTGTTCCTGTGCGTTAAACATGTTTAAGACAATTGAAGTGGCCGCAGACTGTGAAATACGGTCTGTAATTCGTTTTTTGAACGCGAGGAATGTGCTACCAAATGAGATTCATCACCAGATCTGTCAAGTGTATGGTGACAATGCGATGAGTGATGGCATGGTTAGGAAATGGGTTCGGATGTTCAATGAAGGACGAGAGAACGTGCAGGATGAGGCGCGAAGTGGGCGTCCATCTTTGGATAATGATAATTTGTTGCGTAAAGTCAACGAAAGAGTTCGTGACGACAGACGTTTCACAATTTCTGATCTGTCCCTGCACTTTTCTCAGATTTCAAGGACTCTACTGTATGACATTGTCAGCAGTCATTAGGGTTATCGGCGGCCGCATTCTATGAGGAGGGTATACAAAATCTTGTGCTCCGATAAGATAAGTGCCTCAATAATAGCGGCGAAGACGTGGAAAAATAATTGGAAGAATGTAGAATCTGATAACAATAAAATTTTATACGAAACCTTATTCGAATTTTTTTCACAACGAAACGGTACTTACTTTTTGAATAAGCCTCGTACTTAAAATTATATTTCTGCATTGTTTTAGTGTTTACCCACAACAACGGCAAGTAACAAGGAACTGAGAATACTACGATAATATCATGACGTAATTTACTTTAATTATTGGTAAATAAAGTGAGGGAATATTTCTTTAGTTTAGAGTTGTATTATCAGGAAATTCTATGTCTCAAGCTCATTATCACTGTTGCATTTTATATCCTTTGTTATGGAATATATTGGGCCTGTAACATATTTATTAGACGTTCGTGGAAGGTTTTTAAAGCTGATTGGATAAATATTTAGACAAACACACTGCCTATAATTTCCGACAGGCAAAAGTAATTTTATGTTTTTTCATGTTTTATTGATGGTGCAGCTTATTACAAACTTTGTAAATGACCAACTTGACGCACAATTCTTTTTCGTATATTTGTTTATTCCAATTCTCTACATGTTTCGACCAACCAAGTGCTCATTATCAGGGCAGTCAATTTATCAATACGACCTCTGATATATGTCACTCTATATAGGTGACCGTGTGGTATGCCTACCACAAGGGTCACATACCTAGAATGACATATACAAGAGGTCGTATTGTTACAATTAACTCTCCTGGTGATGAGCCCTTGGTTGCTCGAAACATGTAGAGAGTTGAAATAAACAAATATACGGAAGAAAATTGTGGGTCAAGTTGATCATTTACAAAGAAGACAAAAGTAATGTTTAAGGTGGAAACATCTCCAAAGAAAGCTACATACTTAAAACAAAACCACCACGACACTTAATTCAATGTTTCAGAAAGCTTGCGAGGAACATAAAATGTACGAAGTTGATTGGCGTTCTGTTGCACATTCTGGTTATCTTTATCAGTTACAACACGGCCAAGTTTTGCAATTAACGACAAATATGGGAATTATAATTAGTTTTAAGCACATGGATTAATGAGAATTTGTGCTTTAGTAATCCAGCATCACAGAACAGGATATGTAAGTGGAGACTAAAATGCTGTTAGCAATACCGGTAATTAACGTTTTGGAGATACCGATTATGAATTTCGTCCGAGACTGTCTGATATAATTTTAACAGTTCATGCCTGTCTTCTTCTTTAGGAAGAATTTCCAGGACCGTTTCTGAAAACAGACCAAAATGTGCTTGCCTCACATCCACTTTAATTGACCACACACAATCTATCTTTCACCATTCGGCTGTTGATAAAACGTCCTAAAATATCCAAACAAATAATTCAATAATATGGAAAGGACAGAAACCTCGGCTTTACCTTTCGAGTGTATGCTAGGCTGAATGTTCATTTACATACACTTTATTTCAAAGCTAAATGCACTACAGCTATCCGTCTGCGAAGAATCATATACCGTGTTGCCATGTATTTCAATCACCATTCAACGTATCCAACACAACAGAGTAAAGACTGCTGGATCTCTTAACATGGTTCAGCTTGTGCAAAATCGATGAAAATCGACTTCAATTTACATATTTCTATTTGTTTCTGTTTTATTTAACAACTGCGTCTGTTTGTCTCATTAGGCTGCATAGCGCCTGTCGACAGGATGGCCGGCGAAGATTGAATTGCTTAGAGTGTGGAAAGACAAGGCAGTGGCGTAACTGAGGTATTGTAGAGGCTCATCTTCTTGGAGCGACTGGCAGTAACTGCAAATTACCTCACATTCGTGCAAAGTACATATTGCATCTCGTGTTGGATGAAAATAGATCAGAATTAACTTACAGCGACGAAGTGTTTAGACTGATCGTTGTCACGGTCCTTTAGCAATTTCAGAGATTAAACTTAAGGATGCAGGTTTTCTCCTGTACTCTCTTACTTGCTACCCTTCTTGCAAGCACATGTAACGAGATGTTTTAAGAAGCAGCTAGGATTGATTTGTAAACTGTTATTTTTATACTTTTCAAAGCAAAATGTATGATTGAAGTTTTGTTTTTCTAAACCCCTTGGTTTCGTGTTCGTACTGCCTTAGGCAGAGGGCGTAGCCTCCACATTTCCTTTTGGTCAACACAGGTTACCTTTTTGAAGCTCAATACGCCCAAAAAAACTTTACGGATATATTCTTAAAAAACCAACTAGATGCAGTAATTTCTCAAATTTACTTTTGGAATGAAACTCTTCATGTTTCGGAAAGTTCTTCTGTCCATCATCAGGAGCGTTTCACTGTAGACACAGCAAATCTGTGTGGCATATACCATTGCTGTGTTTACAGTGAAAAACTCCTGATGATGGACAGAGGAACCATCCGAAATATGTAGTTTCATTCCAAAAATAAATTTGAGGAATTAGTGCATCTAGTTGATTTTATTATAAGAATCTATCACTATGCACGGTCACCTGAACATCAGAAAATTACGGATATATTATCTTTTCTCCCATCGTCATTTCAGTTTTGATACTCTCTTCTGATAGGTCGTCTTGTGTTCTTTCAAATCACTGTTGTGCCTGCAGCAAGTATAATAACCTAAGAAATCGCAAGATGATGACGAACAGTGTACAGCTATGTATGCGCTAGAAACTGTCCTCTGAATTTACCGAGGTTTTATACCGTAATTCACCTGTAGAAAGCGGGGTAAACCATGACAAACTTTCCGTCACGGTAGCCGGTTTACAGCCCCCATATTTCAACCTGGTATCTTCCGAATGCCCGTTTTTATTTCATTTAGTTTCTTTCACATATTTCACATGTTTTCTTTTTCTCTTCACTGATTTTTCGATCATTTTCCTAAACTGACAGTCGCCTTCTCGTGTTATGCAAGAAAATTTAGGACTCATGCTTAGGCATACAAGGGACGAGCATAAGTGCAATGTTATAACACTGGGAAAAAGAAAAAATTACAGGAATATGCAAATGTATGTCGAAAATAAGTTAAAAGCTGCAACAAATGTCTACTTTCACGTTATGTTCATACCAAAATATTGGTCTTACCTTGCTAAACCGGATGGTGACAAAACTCTTGTCGCAGTTGTTAAAACAAATCTTCCACGATACATTACTTCATACACACGTCTCCATAGAGGAGCAAAAAGACAAATTTACCTCTACCTTTCCCTGTCCTGGACTAACGTAATATCGTATATAATAATATATATTTGTACCTGTAAGTCCTTTCCCCAGTAATAAAATTGTGACAAACCGACGTTTTTATAAAAGTGTAACATTTACGTTTTTAGAAACCTTCACATCTCTGTACCTGTTATAGAAGGAAATCCTAAGTTCGGAGCGACGTCTTTTAATACATAGTCTTGTGGCTTTCTTTGGTTATTGCTTTTAGACATCTAAGAAGAGACAAGAACTGCGGAACAGTGATTTTTTGGCTGCAAGTAAAGAGTAATAATATATTCGTTTAGTTTATTTCAAATTATGCGGCGAGCATTACGTGCAGCTAACAGCCTAAAGATCGTAGGGTTCTTCCATGCGAAAATTTCAGTGATTTAGGGGATGAAGAAAACACATGTGTTTATGAAATCAGAATATTCACCACCATCGTATAACAAAGGGCCCAACAGTAGATTATAACTTAAGAAGTATCATTCAATTTACACCATCACAAAATATTTCTCTATTATCCTTTCTAATAGTATTTCTCATCTACATCCTGGCCCTGTACACAAGCCATTAATTTGATGACTCCATCTATCGTTCTTCATGTATAATCATTTACAGTATTATTGATTTCATTTCCGTAGTAATGTTCGGTGAGGAAAACAGACTAGATTCCTCTTCCTTTGCGACAGCCTGTAAAATTAGATTTTCTCCTGTTTGTTAATTTCTTTCCTCCTGCGTTTCTTTCCTCGTTAAGTTATTAAGTAAAATCACCATTCACCTGCGTCTAAAGTAGCCTCTCTCTCTCTCTCCCTCTCTCTCAGCCTCTCTCTGTTGCGAGGTGAGGATAGAACACAACCCGTGATACTTCAGTTTACAGCGAGAGCCTGTCAGCTGTATATCGTCTCTCCTTTGTGTACAAAATACATTGTAATACACATAATGTAAATGGAAAGCGTGGGGATGTACCGCTCTTTTTTAGAAACCAAAAGTGAAGTGTGCTGGAGCGAGTTTAGTAATTTAAATTTTACAACCCACATAACACAGGAATATTCTGTATAACAGTGAACAGTGTTTATTGATGCAAGGAATTAGGAAAGGACGATCAAAAACACAGTACAGCCAACGTATATAAAAGCCATTAAAATTTATGATATTGAAATTTTCAAATAGGTGGATGTTACAATGGAAGTTATGATTCAGTGCAAACTGCTAGAAAACAACACACTGAAAATTAACATGGAAAATAAATACAATCTGTAAGTTACATTTTACTTTGTTTCCATTACATTTTATTTAGATTTAATACAAAAATTAATATTCCATGACATCCTTAATTGTACGGCTTGTTTACATATTTGCATTTGGCTACAACATTTTTGGACCGAATTAGGCCTGCTTGCTGAGGTATTTACGAACTTAGAAGCAGTAATCAAGGGAAAAGTATCTTGGTTGCTTTATCGAAACATTTCTACACTCAACTTGATACAATCTGTAAAAGAAAGGACGAAAGAAAAATGCGTAATCCTTATGTGCAGAACAAATTTTTATGTCCTCACAACTTAATGGCAAAAATGATCATTCCAGTGCGGTTCCAATTCTATTTGCACACACCTAAAAAACCTCATTTTAGTTATCAGAGCGTTATATTACATTGCGCTTTTTTAAATATTTGTCATATTGAAAAACCTTTGAATTAAACTTTTTTTATCTCAGTAATTAACCAACTTGATGCACAAAATGTATGTTTCACAATAAGTTTATTTCATGCCTCTACATGTTTCGAACACATGTGCTCGAAACATGTAGAGGCATGAAATAAACTTATTGTAAAACATACATTTTGTGCATCAAGTTGGTTATTTACTGAGATAAATATACTGAGATGCACGGTCAGCAAAACGTCAAAACTTTCAATTAAAGTTTATTTAGGCCTACTTTAATAACGCAAACATGTATTTATTTTTACGAACAGGTTTTGAGAGGTGTTTTAAAATCAAATTTTTTAAATTTGAACTTCATTCAAGAGGGTTCAAATATACTGGAGTCATGTAGATTAAAATTCAATCTGGCGAAAAATGTTTCTTTTAGACCCCTAACAAAGAATGTACAGACTTACGTTGAACAACTTCGGAGATGAAACCTAGGCTACAGACCGGCCCATAGGACTACATATGATCGTAAGCGTATACAACTTTCCTTCCAACTGTCATAATGTCTCATAACGACAGTTTTGTTACGAACATTCCCAAATGTTCAAGTTTTGGTTCTCATATGAATTACATTACGCTACGGCTGTGCCTTGACACTAAAGTTATACCTGTATCTATGGGAGCCCCAGTTTGACATAAAACACCGAAAAGAGGTTTAAAAATCTGTTGTCATTGTCGCACTGTTTGGAATTAACATTAATGTGAAAACATAACCTGTGGCTGCCGGACTGACTGGTAAGTAATATAACTATCAACTATCGGCTGCAGAATTTAATGACTAAATGTACTGGTTTCTAAGATATGTGTAAAACATTGGGTGGAGCGCACTTAACCACGGTACTGTAGCCTTTGCATCAGACATTCCAGCGTTTATCGTCGAGAGTTAAATACTAAGTTTCGAAGTAGCAGACGTCACGTGTTTAAAGAAAGCCAGTGCCTACGTAAAAATCAAAGACAATTACTTGCCATTGTTGTTTGCTTCACGGTTCATACAGCGGTACAGTTTTGTTTTTGGCAAGTTTCTTTAACCGTGCTGCAACAGAGAAACGTCCGTGTCTATAGTCTGTTATTTACAGAATATATTCCTTTGATTAGTTCATCGAGCTGATTGATCATTATAGGCCTTACCTCTGACGTAACCCCTTGTTAGTGAGGTGGTACAGGCCTGTCATTAGCAGAGACATACAGTTCGTCAAAACATGTGAAATTGATTACGCACTGCATTTAATTGCCTACGAAACTAACATAGCATAACATAACATAACTTAACATAACATAATGTAACTTAACATAACATAACATAACATAACATAACATAACATAACATAACATAACATAACATAACATAACATAACATAACATAACATAACATAACATAACATAACATAACATAACAACATAACAT
>Ga0123357_10004076_pt1 | contig 17021 bp, 19 predicted proteins | sample TergutEmb28metaG_FD_89873 | JGI IMG/M metagenome (GOLD analysis project Ga0123357, IMG submission 89873) | Embiratermes neotenicus P4 segment gut microbial communities from Petit-Saut dam, French Guiana - Emb289 P4 | ecosystem: Host-associated > Arthropoda: Insects > Digestive system > Gut ... | reverse complement strand
TGCGACTGGTTCTATCGCACAAATGGTTTTTCAATCCGACCTGTTGCTAACTAAATGATTTTAGTTGAATGTAACTGTAGAAAAGGGCGAGCGGCTAACGGGCAGTTTGGCGCAAGCGGGGGCGTTGTCTCGTGTGACACTTCGCAGGATTTTGGAAGTTCGCCTCCCGTCCGAACCTTACCGATACCCCCGCCTGACGCCAAGCTGCTAAAACGTTGTGGGCAATTTTACTGCGTATGTCACGGGTGACAAAACGCAGGTAATTTTAGAGTTCTTGTAATTTGTATAGTTGGAAATTTTAGTGAAATTTGAAAACGTAGTGATTACCTCAGCAGACAAGAAGCGAGTAAGTTTAGAGCTTCTGCGATTTTGACAGTTAGAGATTTTAGTGAAATTTGACAGCGTAGTGATTACCTTAACAAACAAGAAGCGGATAGATTTAGAATTTCTGCGATTTGACAGTTATGCAGTAAAGTTTTGGAATACTATTTTGCACACCGGCGAACAATACCCGTTTTTACTGAAAATGTGGATGTTTCACGTTGGAAACCTCTTTTTGCAATATCTGACAGAGATTATATACTGAAAATGACAAATCACGAATTTCCTCGCGGCGAATTTTACATTGATTGTGAGATGTTAAGTGTTAGTAATGTATTAATTAACGGCGAAGTGACGTATTATAGCATATCTACATACACCCTTGATTTTATCCCCACGGAAGAAGGTCCTTATTATTATGTTTATTGGCGAAATAACTCTGCAAAAACCTATACAAATGAAAACAAAGATGGAACGGAACTATTCTGTTTTGAAAAATCTTCCCGATAGCATGCAAAATTCACTATATGGTAAAAGTCTGTTATACCACCTTAATTCGGAACAAATCAGGGAAGGTAGTAAGTAGTATGATTTTCAAGCATTTGATACAGAAGGGAGAAATTTTAATCTATCGTGCTTAGAAGGTAAAAATATCTTATTATTATATGGCGGCTTAAGTTGTATGGGTGAAGAGGGTAGAGATTATTTGAATAAAATATACAGGGAAACGTCCCGAGATAACTTTGAAATTGTGGTTTACTGCCTAAGTTCAAATTTGGAAAATCTGAAACAAGTACGAACAACATATTCAATCGACTTTATTCTTGTTTCAGACTTTCTTCAAGACCATACACCCATGAAAATTTTGTATGGAGCCCAAGCAATGCCAACTTGCTTTTTCATTAATCAAGAGGGAATTGTAGTAATGAAGACAGTAGGTTTACAACAAGAACGAGTAGATGAACTTTTAAAAGAACGATGCAAATGACAAAAACGCCTTCAGACAACGAGGGGTTTGGCGTCAGACACGTTGTCTGCAAGCGGTGTACATGACAGCTAATTTATTCGACTGTAACAAAAAAAAATTTTTAGAAATTAATAAAAATGAATTTTAGAAAATATGAAAAAGATTATTGGATTTGGACTAATTGTCATTGGATTTGTTGTACTTGTATCTTTTCAAAAGAATGAAAATCAAGTACCGTACTTTTCAACTATGTTATCACCCTACTCGGAAGAATTAGACATCATTTCTTCTAACAATAAAATAGAAACCTACACTTCGTTAGAAACAGGATTTGGAGGTTTTTTTCGAGTGTACATGGGAACTGGAAAACAGGGGGAAGAGTCGAAACGCGGGAAACCGTGCTAAAAGAAGTCATCGGCAAATAAAATTTAGCGCTCAAATTTGGGCGCTTTTTTTTGCTCAAAACCGCTTAGATTTTTGCGAAAAAACAACGGATTTTCTAAAAAAACATACAGATTTAGCCCTTTTGATATTTTTTTAATAGCTAAAACATTGATTATCAAAAGTAATTTCTAAAAAAGTGATATTTAATTTTTGCGCGTGTGCCAAAAAAGTCCGTTCCGCTGGATTCTCGCCTTGCATTACAAATTTCCGAAAACACCGGAAATATGATTTACCGATTTGAAAATCAAAAAATTGCAGATTGCTTTTTTCGTGTTTTTCAGGGCAAAAACTTCAGGCGAAAAATTGATAGAATTTTTCAAAAACATATCGGATTTAAAACTACTGTTTGAGGTAAGATGTTAAATCTTTCTTGTAATGCAAAAATAATTGGCGAAAAATTGGGGTAATAACAATTTTGTTATTACCTTTGTATTGTCATTAAGACAAGAGCTCTTTAAATGAATGACAACAATGAGCTAAAGGCTCGGGTAGAAAGTTTAATTGATGATCTCAATTACTACCTCCGGAACTATAGCCGATTAATCAAAATTGGTTATAGAAAATCGGTGTTAGATGACGAAATTCAACTGTTAATTAATGAATTAAAATGGTTGAGTGAAGAAGTTTAACAGAAAGCAATACCGCTGCCGACGGGCGGCGGTACTGCTTTTTAATAATTAATAATTATTCAGTCATTATGGATGCAAAAATAAAATTTACAGAATTAAAAAATGCTTGGAAAGGCGCTAACGAAACGGATAGAAATCGTATTCAGAATGAGATAGATTTGTTTCTTGATTCGCTATCCGAAAAAGAAAAGGAAAGCGTATGCGAGGCAATAGATGAAGATTTTAAGGAAATCCACGCAGAGATAGAAGATATTAAGCAGACAATTAATATTCGCAAAATCCTTGAGCCGATACTTCCGGCAATCTCTATTTCCTATTTGTCAAAAATTTATTTTCATAAAACTCCACAATGGTTTTATCAGCGTATGAATGGAAACAAAGTAAATGGTAAATCTGTACAGTTTACAATAGGCGAAGTAGAAACATTAAACTTTGCGATTCAGGATATTGGTAAACAGTTACAATCGGTTAGATTATAATAATATGGAAATGTTAAAAAAGAAATCATTTGAATAAAACTTTTTTGCCCGCTCCTAAAAAGCGGGCTTTTTTTTCGCCTAAAATTTTGCACTTTCAAAAATAATACCTATTTGCGCATCACATGCGGATGAGGATGATGATAACGTTCATACTGAAATGCTTGGCAATCTTCTTTCGTAAATTCTATGGTAATCATATTGTATTTTTTGCCTGCAAAGATAATATTTTTTACGCAATTTATTACCGACTATAGTATATTATGATAGGGGAGGACATCCAGACAAAGATCTCGAAATAGAGAAAGTATTAAAAGATTTGTTAAATTAATCAAAAATGGCTGCCCACAACAAGGGGTTTGGTATCAGGTGGGGCGTTGTCTCGTACGACACTTCGCAGGATTTTGGAATTTCGCCTCCCCATCCAAGTCTTTGTGCCCCCGCCCTCACGTCAAGCCCCATACATTGTGTGTAATGCGCGCGCAACCGAGCAGCAGTGCGGACACATAGGAAATAAGGTTGAAAATTTTGCGCAATCTAACAAATCGAAGTAATCGGACAATTTTATTCGCCAACAAATATTTTTATCATTTTCAAAAAAAAATCAAATAGTTATTGTAAATTTGCAACTTGAATTATAAATATAAATTTTTGAATATGGCATAAACAATAAACGGCGCTAACAAGCATAAAATAAGACATATAAAAAGCATTAGCTTCTTTCTTTACTGTAAAAAAATTTGGCGATTAAACAACAGTATATCCAAAGGAAAAGCTGAGTGTTTACGTGTATAGCGTGAACTTGACTCAGTTTCTTGGATATACAAGGTTACGCCAAATACCTCTTACAGCGGGAAACAGTTAAGTTTCACGCTTTTTTTATTGTCTGATTTTTAGTAAAAAGAATCATAAATTATATTCATTTTAAATTAAATTACTATGTATCAGAAAATTAAAAAACAAGAAATTTCAAAAAAATATCACTATGAGCAAAAATGAACAAAAGAGTCTTATAGATACATTTAAGTCCTATCCGTTTAAGTTCGTGGAACTGTCGTTGGATTTAATTGAAACAGACCCAAATCAACCGCGTAAAGTATTTGAACTTCGTAATGGCGGCGACCACACTCGCCTTTTAAAATCAATCCAACATTATGGAATTGAAGAACCAATTAAAGTGAGCGAGATTGCCACGGAGCGTTTCATCATTATGGACGGACACAGGCGGTTTGCTGCTGCAAAAGAATTGGGATTTACTACAGTTCCTTGCCGGATTTACCCCAGAATGAATGATGGAGAATTTGAAGCTCGCAGGTACGAAATACAGAACAACCGCAGAGGTTGGCGACCAATTGAAAAAGCAAATGCAATCCATAGAATTAAAACTGAATATCATAATGCAAGTCCCAAAGAAATTGCAGACTTAATCGGCATATCGCAACCGTCTCTGTTTCATTTTGACGAACTGAGAAATACAAGAATGGATTATCTTGAACTAATGTCTGCGCATAATTTGAAAGAATACCAACGTGTAGGATTTCTGCGGGTATTGCCTAAATTGCGAAGAATAAAGCAATTTCAGACCGACGATATTGTAAAAATTCTTTTCCGAAAAATTGGTGATAACCTGTTGTATAGGGCAACTGATTTTACGGCTCTACGCAAAATTTTTTCAATGGCTACTTTGCACGAAGAACAGATTGAACAATTTCTGACAGAACCTAAAATGTCTATTGCAGAATTATGTGAATTGACACAGTTATCGGGCGTTTCGAGCCAAATTAAAAATCTGATACAGGAATTGAGCGTAAAGAAAAGCCTCAATATCAAACTGACAGAGAAAGAGCAAAATGTATTTGCCGACCTTTACAAACTTATGGAAACCTTTATCTAAACAATGCTGTTTTTTTCTCAACAGACACGCAAAAAAGCAATAGCATATTATCGGCATTCGGCAGAAGATAAGCAGGAAAATTCAGTTGCTATTCAACGACAGCATACCAAAAAATTTGCTGACGAACACAATATTGAAATAATACACGAAGAAGTCGATGAGGGAAAAAGCGGATTACTCGCAACTCGCCCTGCATTTGAATGCCTGTTTGCTGATTGGATTGAAAACATTAATGCGCCTCATTTTGACTATGTATTAGTCTATGACGTTTCTCGTTGGGGACGTTTTCAAAACCAAGACATAGGAGGACATTTGAGATATTTATGCAGTAAACACGGAAAAGAAGTTATTTATGTTTCAATAGGTTTTGCAAATGCGGAAAATCAACTTTTTTCAAGTTTGAGGATTGACATAGAGCAATATATGGCAGCAGAATACAGCCGTCAGTTGAGCGGCAAGGTTTTCCACGGTTCTGTAAAAGTTTCTGAACAGGGTTATTCGGCAGGCGGCACAGCCGTTTACGGAATGGCTCGGCTATTATTGGACGTAAACAAAAAACCAATTCGTATTTTAAAAACAGGTGAACACAAACAGATTGCAAACGAAAGGGTTTCTTTTATGCCAAAAGAAGATGAAACAACCGAAACCGTTAGAGAGATATTTAATCTGTTTGTAAAAGAGCGGCATTTAATTTCTGATATTGTTACCCTGTTAAATCAAAAAGGAGTATTATCAGCCAATGGTAAACGGTGGGATAAGTCAAAAGTGATAAAAATCCTGACCGACGAAACCTATATCGGCATTCGCATTTACAACAAAATGTGGGGACGGTTGAAACAAAAGCCACATAAAAACCCTCGCTCCGAATGGGTTATAACTCCAAAGGCTTTCCAAGCGGCGGTTGATGAGCAACTTTTTAGAAATGCACAGGAAAGGTTATATTGGTTGTTTCCGAGTAATTGGCGAAAAGGAATTAACGCTGTTAAACGAGCAAAAAAGAGTTTCCGAAATAATATTTTTCAATGGCTTTTGAATAAAGGTTTAACAGCGTTTGAAGCCGAAAAAACAGTATCGGAATTACCGATTATTTTTGCTGTAAAAAATGAGAACAAAGAAATTTCTCTTTGGTGTTTTCTAATTTCGGAAGATATGCGCAGGTTTGATAATGTGTTAGCGGTAAGCGTTGTACTCGACACCAAGAAAGTGATAGATGATTTTTTCCTGTTTTCTGTAAACGATTTTACACGAACAAATTTTCTTATCCTTTCTAAAAATAACTCTTTATATCGCAGCTCTAAAATAGACCGTAGCAGCATGGAAGAAATAATTACACAACTAATTCATTAAACAAGTGGGAAAATAATTTTATCGGTTAAAAATAAACCACCTGAAACTGTTTGTCGGAAATTTTCAAAGAACACAACTCTGTAAAAAGAGTTTGAAATATTTTTTCATCTGAACTGAAATAATTTTTTAGTTCTGAAATAATTTTTGTACTTTTGTGTTGTAGCATTTGTTTTTTGTTTTGCAACACAAAGATACTGAGTTTCAGTATCTTATAAAAATAAAATGCTACTTTTTTATTATATATTAGCAAGGTAGGGAACTTGCGAAAGTTGAATACATAACAGTAGAGCAAATGGATTTTCTCAAGTATTTGGAAACAGAGGAAATTAAATTTTTTTAGTTGAAGATAATTTTTAAAAAATTAATTTAAAAGTTGCCCGACACAAATTAGGGATTTTAAAATGTTACAATCAAGAAATTTAACAATCGAAGCGGCAGTCGCAAATTGTAGCGAGGCTATGGAGTCCGGACGCCATTTCAAAAACGGGACAAGTATAAAAAGCCTGTTGAGAAACGTATGTGTAATTTTTGTCCTTTTGTTAATGGGAAGCCATTTACTTGGACAGAATAGTAAACAAGTTTACCTTGGAGTGGGAATGGGATTTGATTATGGGGGAGTTGGAGGAAAAATCGAATATTTACCTGTAAAGAATTTCGGGTTATTTGGCGGATTAGGATATAATCTCTTATCAGTCGGCTGGAATGTGGGAGCAACATACAAAATTTTACCCTATAAAAAAGTATCTCCTAACCTAATGCTTTTTTACGGATACAATGGAGTAAGTAAAGTTACCGGCGCTCCTGAATATGAGATGACCTCATACGGGTTAACGATTGGCGGTAACTTGGATATTAAACTTGGGGATAAAGGCAATAAGTTGAGTATTGGCTTGTTTATTCCCATAAGGTCGCAAAAGTTTATGGACAACTATGATGCAATGAAAAACGACTCGAATATTGAGTTAAATAGCGATTTAATGCCGATAGCATTCAGCGTAGGGTATAACTTTTTGTTGCAATAAATATGTTTCGTCCGGAATTTTGTGTAACTTTGCAACCGATTTAAAATGACAACATAATGTCTAACTATTAATTAAAATTTTTATTTACAAAAATGAGTGAAGAACTAAACAAAGAAGAAACAGTCAATGCTGAAGACATGCAAGAAACAGCATTGCCCGTTGAAGAAAACCCAATCGTTGAAGAAACGGTTGTAGAAGAACCGGTGACAGAATCTCCGATCGTTGAAGAAGCGGCTGAAGAAAAACCGGTTATCGAAGAAGAACCGGTTACTGAAAAGCCTGTAGAAAGTGCGCCGGTCGTTGAAGAACCAATCGCTGAAGAGCAATCGACAGCGGAAGAACCCGCAGTAGAAGAATCGATTGTGGAAGAACCCGCAATAGTAGCTCCGGCAAAATCAAAAAAGCCAAAAGCGCCTGAAAATTTCGATTGGGAGGCTTACGAAAAAGGAGAAACTTATACCGAAGTAAGCAAAGAACAATTGATTGAAACTTATGACCGGTCATTAAGCAAAATTAACGACCGCGAAGTGGTAATCGGCGTCGTACAATCCATGAACAAAAGAGAAGTGGTGATTAACATCGGTTACAAATCAGACGGTGTGGTTTCCATGACGGAATTTCGCTACAATCCCGACTTGAAAGTTGGCGATGAAGTGGAAGTTTTCATTGAAAGTCAAGAAGATAAAAAAGGACAGTTAATACTTTCCCACAAGAAAGCGCGTGCAAGCCGTTCTTGGGACAGAGTCAACACTGCGCTTGAAAACGACGAAATTGTGAAAGGTTACGTAAAATGCCGCACCAAAGGCGGTATGATCGTTGACATATTCGGCATCGAAGCCTTTTTACCCGGCTCGCAAATTGACGTTAAGCCGATTCGCGACTACGACGTATTTGTGGATAAAACTATGGAATTTAAGGTTGTAAAAATCAATCAGGAATTTAAAAACGTAGTCGTTTCCCATAAAGCGCTTATCGAAGCTGAATTGGAACAGCAGAAAAAAGATATTATCGCCAAATTGGAAAAGGGACAAGTCTTGGAAGGCGTTGTTAAAAATATCACTACCTACGGCGTATTCATCGACTTGGGCGGCGTGGACGGATTGATTCACATTACCGATTTAAGCTGGGGACGTGTAACCCATCCGGAAGAAGTCGTAAAATTAGACGAAAAAATCAATGTCGTTATTCTTGATTTTGACGACGAAAAGAAACGAATAGCGCTCGGTTTGAAACAATTAACTCCACATCCGTGGGATGCTTTGGATGAGAACCTGAAAGTAGGCGACATAGTAAAAGGAAAAGTCGTTGTCATGGCTGATTATGGCGCATTCATCGAAATAGCTACGGGCGTTGAAGGACTTATTCACGTTTCCGAAATGAGTTGGACACAACATTTGCGTAGCGCTCAAGACTTTATGAAAGTAGGAGACGAAGTGGAAGCCGTTATTTTGACGCTGGATCGAGACGAACGTAAAATGTCGCTGGGTATTAAGCAATTAAGATCAGACCCATGGGAAAATATCGAAGAAAAATATGCAATCGGAAGCAAACACACTGCTAAAGTACGCAACTTCACTAATTTCGGCGTATTTGTCGAAATCGAAGAAGGCGTAGAAGGATTGATTCATATCTCCGACCTTTCGTGGACAAAGAAAATCAAACATCCGAGCGAATTTACTTCTATCGGTTCGGAAATTGAAGTACAGGTTTTGGAAATCGACAAGGAAAACCGTCGCTTGAGTTTGGGACATAAACAATTGGAAGAAAATCCATGGGATGTATTTGAAACCATATTCACCGTAGGTTCCATTCATGAAGGAATCATCATCGAATTGCTGGATAAAGGCGCTGTCATTTCACTCCCTTACGGGGTTGAAGGATTTGCCACTCCCAAGCATCTGGTAAAAGAAGACGGTTCGCAGGCGCAGCCGGATGAAAAATTGAATTTCAAAGTCATCGAATTTAATAAGGATTCCAAACGAATCATTCTTTCCCACAGCCGCATTTTCGAAGATGAACAACGGGCTGAATCAAAGAAAGAAAAAGAAAAAGAAGCGGTTGTGGCAACTGCTCCTGCCGAAAAGAAACCCAGAAAATCTAAAAAGGATAAAAAAGAAGAGGAGGTTGTTCAACAGTCTTCTATGGAAAAAACAACTTTAGGAGATATTTCCGGATTAGCTGAGTTAAAAGAAAAGATGGAGAATAAAGATAAAATTGAATAACTGAATAACTGAATAATTGATTTATTTTCAATCTTTTTAATTGAGGGGAGCTGTTTTTTGAACAGTTTCCCTTTTTTGATTATCCATTCATGTAATTTATTCCGGTTATCTCTTGGTATAAAATTTTTTTGATTTTTTCTATTTATTTTGTACTTTTGTTTCGAAATGAATATATATTTTCTTCTAAAATTAAACCAATGGGCGCGGATACCTTTCATCAAGCGGTTGGGAATCTTTATTCTGCATATAACGCGAAAAAGATATTTGGGTATTTTCATGGATCCTGCGCTTGCCTGCAATTTGCGTTGCAGAATGTGCTATTTCAGCGATCCGGAAAAGAGAAAAAACATGAAAGGAATTTTCAAAAAAGAAGATTTATCCAAAATCGCAAATGCATTATTCCACAGAGCTTTAAAGTTACAAATCGGTTGCGGTTCAGAGCCTTCTCTCTTTCTATACAATGAAGAATTAATCCTATTAGGAAAACGGTATAAAGTACCTTATATTTCTATAACTACAAACGCTAATTTGTTTTCTCACGATGATTGGCGGAAATTAACCAATGCGGGAATTGATGAATTCACTTTGTCTTTACACGGCGTAACAAAAGAATCATACGAATATTTCATGGCAGGCGCTTCTTTTGAGAAGTTTTTAGATGCGATGAAAACTCTTACCGAGATTAAAGAAACGCATCCCAAGCTGAAAATCCGCTTAAACTACACTATCAACAAAGATAATTTGGAAGAACTTCAACTCTTTTTTGAAACTTTTGGCATTTACAAATTTGATATTCTACAACTACGCCCTATCCAGCCTTTGGGTGAAACAGATTATAAGCATTTTTCATGGGAAGAAATTCTGAACCGGTACGATCAAATTATTGAAAATCTGAAAAAACAATGTAAAGCCAGAGGAATTACCTGTATTGCTCCCGGAAAGTCTGACCTATTAAAGGAGGCAAGAGACAACAGCTCAGTAGTACAAATGACTTACTGCTATATCAGACCGGGCTATATTTGGCAGCAGGACTTCAATCCGGAGATTGATACTTACGAAAGTTATTCAAAAAAGAATCATTTGAGTAAGATATATTTCAAAAATATTTTTTACGTTAAAAAGTCTATTGAAGACGAGAACAGGAAACTGAATTACAAACTTGAATAATTTAGCGGTAGTGAAATGATAAAAAAATTAATTTTTTTTATCAATATAAATATTTGCGAGGAAAGTTTGTTAAAATATAAAATTACCCCGCCCAATTCTCCCTGTCTAAATTCCGGTAACTGATTGCCTCGGCAATGTGACTGACAAGAACTTTTTCAGATTCTTCCAAGTCGGCAATCGTTCGCGCCACGCGCAATATTCGATCATAAGCGCGGGCAGAAAGACTCAAACGCTCCATTGCATCTTTCAAACGCATCAAACCTGCATGGTCGGGTTGCGCGTGTTTATGCAGCAAACGAGTGTGCATCTGTGCATTGCAATAAATTCCTTCTTCTTCGGCAAACCGCATTTCCTGAACTTTGCGCGCTTTAATTACGCGGTTACGGATGATTTCACTCGATTCCGCAGGGCGAATATCGGATATGTCCTCAAATGGAACAGGAACGATTTCTACCTGAATATCAATCCTGTCCATCAACGGACCCGAAATACGGTTCAGATATTTTTGAACCTGTTGCGAGGTACAAACGCAGGCTTTGTGCGGATTATTGAAATGCCCGCAGGGACAGGGATTCATGGAAGCGACCAGCATAAACCCCGCCGGATATTCAACGGAAGATTTAGCGCGGGAAATAGTTATCTTCCTGTCTTCGAGCGGCTGCCGCAACACTTCGAGAACGTTTCTTCCAAACTCGGCAATTTCATCCAGAAACAATACGCCGTTGTGAGCAAGGCTGATTTCCCCCGGTTGCGGGTAAGAGCCTCCTCCAACCATGGCTACCATTGAAATGGAATGATGCGGACTTCTAAAAGGACGAAGCGCGATTAACGAGCCGTTGTGATTTATTTTCCCTGCAACCGAATGAATCTTGGTCGTTTCGAGGCTTTCATTCAAAGTCAGCGGCGGAAGAATCGAAGGAATCCGCTTTGCCAGCATGCTTTTCCCTGCGCCCGGACTGCCGACGAGGATGATGTTGTGACCTCCTGCACAGGCTACCTCAATGGCTCTTTTCACCTGTTCTTGCCCTTTCACTTCCGAGAAATCCCACTCCATTCGCAATTGGTGGGCGTAAAACTCCTGTTGCGTGTCGATAACGACCTGTTGCAGCGCTTTTTCATCATTGAAGAATTGAATAACGTCAACAATGTTTTCCGCTCCATATACTTCCAAACCGCCGACAACTGCCGCTTCACGACTGTTGGACATGGGAAGAATGACGCCTTTGAATCCGCACTCTTTTGCTTTAATGGCAATCGGCAGAGCGCCTCGCACCGCTTTCAGACTTCCGTCCAGCGATAGTTCGCCAACCATGAGATAGTCTTCAATTTTACCGGATTTGATTTTTTCGGCGCCGGCTAAAATTCCGATTGCCAATGGCAAATCGTAGGCAGCTCCCTCTTTCCGGATGTCGGCGGGAGCCATGTTGACTACAATCTGATTGCGGGGAAATTTGTATCCGTTCACAGTCAAAGCGGAAGTAATCCGTTCGTGCGATTCTTTGATACTGACATCGGGAAGTCCTACAAGAAAAAACTTAATCCCTTTGCTGCAATTAACTTCAATGGTGATAATATTGGCATTGACGCCTTGAATGGCTGCTGCATACGCTTTTATTAACATAGCTGTAGGTTTGGTTTAAATTATAAATTATGAATTATGAATTAATTGTCTTTTACCCTTTACCTTTTACCTTTAATCTTTCGTTTAATATTGATTGAATACTGTCAATACGCAATTTTGAACCGATAATCATTTTATCTTTATCAATTAAATAGTTGCAAGGCACTGACGAAACATTGTAAAGCGAAGCTATTTCAGACGACCAGCCGGTACTGTCTATTGCTTGAATCCAATTAATTCCATTATCCTGTGCCGATTCTTTCCAGTCTTCTTTATTTTCGTCTAAGGAAACAGTCAGTATAGCCAAATCTTTTTCCGGAAATTTTTTCTTAAGATCAAGTAATTCGGCATATTCCGGTTTGCAAATTTCACATTGGGAAGTAGCAAATGTCAATAGAAGATATTTATTTTTAAAAGTCTCCAAACTAATTGTATCGTTCTGCGTATCTGTAATTTTGAAGTCTAAAGCCGGCTGACCTGCTTTGGTTTGGAGGTCTCTCACGCAGAGAGTATTCAATTTTTCGTACAAAGAATTGGTTTTCAGATCTTCGGCAAGAAGATTCAAAAAAGGTTGAATATCGGACGCATGCTCAACATCCAGAATATAGTCTTGAATCATTACCAAAGCGGCAATTGATGAAGGATGAGCTTTTACAAAATCTTGCGCATGCGTTTTCAACATCTGATCGACATTTTTCAGTTGAGACGACAGTTGGGCATTATTTATACTCGTACCTGATTCTGTGGCATGTTCCGTGCGAGCGGATAAGTTATCCCTAAGATCGCATCTTTCCTTGATAAGAGACAGGTTTTCCGTCTTAAATTCAAATAGCAGTTTATTGACGTCTCCACCCTTAACCATCATCATTTCCGGATAATGAGCATTTCCGGTCAACAGGAAATTTTCGTTATTTTGTACCCATATAGTAATCCACGCGCTTCCTCCCTCCATATAAATGACTAAAGGTTCAACGGTTTGAGATACGCCGTGATAGGTAAACTTACCCGATTTGGTTTGAATGGTATCAACATGCAAATCTGTACCTGATACAATATATAATTCAGGATTTTTCAATCCGTTGATATTTCCTTTGAGGACATACGAATTTTTATCTCCGCAAGAAATAACGAAGAATACAAGTAACAATAAACGGAAATAATAAGACATTTTCATCTTGGTCTAAACAAATTGTTTTTCCAAATAATAAAACGACAAAAATACTAAAATGTTTTAATTTTTTAAAACTTTTTTTGAAAAATTTTTGAAAGGCTTGATTTATTATGTTTCTATTTTTTATTTGGCAACTGAATTTTCCTTTTAATAATGGATTTTACAACGCAGGGAAGGTTATATAGCAGAAAATAAAATAGAACTAAAATTCATTAAACAACAAATAATAACAGTTGGCTGTAATGCGAGGCAGTAGGAGCCAAGCAAGTTAGACAGATTAGAAGGCTGATAATTTTGTAAAGAATAGACGAAAATTTTAAAAATAATAAATATGAAAGAGGAACAATTAGAACAACAAATCGAAGAATTGTTAGAAAGATTTGAAAATGCAGTTGAACTGCCTTTCTTCAACAAAGAAACAAGAATGAAACTTTGCAGAAATTGGATATGAGCAATGAGACTGTGAAGATAAAAGTTCAACTTATTCAAATTTTTTTATTAACTTTACACTTGAAAAGTATAACCGTAAAAACGAATGGAATATGACAAATTATCAGAACTTGCACAACGAGTTATTACAGGAAAGGCAACGATTGCACGACTTGATAAAGACGAGGAGCAGGGAAGAATTGCAGGCGGTCGCCGAAATGTCGAAGCGACAAACCCAAATGAACATGTTTACATTATTGACGCCAATGTGTCGTTAAACACCGATAAGCCTAACGGCGGAGTACGCGATTATATGCAATTTGAAATTGTTTAATTCCTGATTTTTTATGACCGACTTCGCCGCCATAGATTTTGAAACCGCCAATCAACATCGCTCAAGCATATGCAGTGTTGGCATAGTTATCGTTCGCAACGGACAAATTGCAGACAAATTTTATCGCTTAATCCGTCCCGAACCGGAATGGTATTCGTATTGGAACACGCAAGTACATGGATTGACCATTGCTGATACCAAAAACGAAAAAGTTTTTCCTTTCGTTTGGGATGAGATAGCATCGAAAATTGAAGATTTGCCTTTGGTGGCGCACAACAGTCCATTCGACGAAGGATGTTTGCGCGCTGTATTCCGCACCTATCAAATGGATTATCCCGATTATCAATTTTATTGTACTTGTAAAGCAGCAAGACGGTTATTACCTGATTTATCTAACCACCAATTGCATACGGTTTCGGAACATTTGGGATTTAGACTTGAGAATCATCATCATGCGCTGGCTGACGCTGAGGCTTGCGCTTACATTGCAATGAAAATTTTGTAAATTATGCTGTGATTTGACATAGTTTTAATGTATCTTTTTTCATGCTACCAAACTGCCTTCAAGGCAATTTAGAAAAATCTATATCCGGCTTATTTTCCAATGATACTATTGAAAGTGGTAAATTGGATGAAGTATAATCAGAGAAAAAACCGCAATTTTGTAAAAAGAATTTATTATCCTCTACACCTCCTTTGTAATCCATACGTTGACCGGTGGAAACTGATGCGGCGCAAACAAATGAAGCCTGATTGACCCTTTCCCATTCTCCGGCGGCAGTAACAGCCCACATATTAGAAAAAAATACTTTGCGAACAATGTAGCCGTTATCTGAAATAAAATTTTCCGAAAACGAATAAGCGCCACTGTAATAAGTTTTTGTTTTTGGGCGTGAGTTACTTGCGACCAACAACCATTTGGACGAATCCGGATCATATATCCAGCAGGTAAATTTTGTGTAAGTTGGTCTTTCGGGATCCGGAAGAACTTGCGTCAGAAACTTATATGTTGTGCCTGCTTTCCACTGGAATATCATAAAATTCTGTCTGCCTGAACCTTCGTGTCCGAATATTTGGGATGTCACATTGTCGCCTTTTCTATTCAGTAACACTTCTTCATCTGCCGAAACTTCTTTAGGATTATCGGTTTTATGAGGACTCCATACCGAAAACAACGCTCTGCGCTCTGTAGGGCTATTTACTTGAATACCAAAGTATCCTCCGTCGAAACCATTTGAGACGAAATAGCTACCTATAGGGTCGTTTCCGACAGGCACGGTCACTTCATTGTAAAACCATTCAATACTATCGCTTGGAAGTGTATAATTCAAAACTGCCATTGGACCACGAAGCCCCCAATAATAATTTTATTGATAAATAACAGATCGTCTTGTGAAATTTCTCCGCCGATTATAATGCTTTTTATGCTTCCAAAATCAGAGCCCGAAGCGTTCACTCCTTGAAAATCGGTTCTTATATAACCATCCATGTTTTCAAATTCACCAACATCAACCGTATTATCTATTCCAGGTACAAATTTTACCTCGAAAACTTTTGTTTGACAGGTAACTCTAACCAAACTTGTATCAGAAGCAGTATATTTAAGCGTTATTTTGAGCTTGCAAGGCGACATAATACGAAAATAAGTACTGAGTACTGTTGATTTCATATTCCACTCGCCAATCTTACCATCGCTATAATTAACGATATTTACCCCCGAAGTGACGTAAGTATTCCCTTGAAGAGGTATTTCAATATAAGTATTTTCATCCTCAACCGCTTTTGATTTTTTACAAGATACTACTGATAGAAAAGCAAATAGTAAAACAAAAAATGTGATTTTTCTTATCATTTTGTATAATCTTTAATAATTCATTTTTATTTTCAAAACATCTTCCTAACCCGCTCAATCCCCGCAATCAAAGCATCAATTTCCGATTCCAGATTATAAAATGCAAAAGAAGCGCGCATAGTGCCTTCGATTCCCAAAACACCCATCAACGGCTGGGCGCAATGATGCCCTGTGCGGACGGCAATCCCCAAACGATCGAGCAACATCCCCATGTCATACGGATGAATATCTCCAACTAAGAAAGAAATGACGGGAGCTTTGTGCTTCGCAGTTCCAAAAATTCGTAAACCTTCAATTTGCTGTAATTTTTCCGTTGCATACCGGAGGAGTTCGTCTTCTCGAAGGCGGATATTTTCCAATCCTAATTTTTCGATATACCGAATTGCTTCTCCCAAAGCTGCCGAACCTACATAATCGGGCGTTCCGGCTTCAAACTTAAAAGGCAAATCGTTGTAAGTCGTTTTTTCAAACGTCACATTCGCAATCATTTCACCGCCGCCTTGATAGGGAGGCAGTTGCTCCAGCAGTTTTTCTTTGCCGTATAACACGCCAATGCCTGTCGGTCCATACATTTTATGGGAAGAAAATACTAAAAAATCACAGTCCAGCGCTTGGACGTCAATCGGAATATGCTGTACCGACTGAGCGGCGTCTATCAAAACCGGAATATTACAGGAATGCGCCAAACGAATGACGTCTTCCACCGGATTGATTGTCCCCAATACGTTGGACGCATGAGCCAGCGAAATAAGTTTCGTCTTGGGTGAAATTAACTTTTCAACGTCTTCCAGACGGATTTCCCCGCTTTCGGTAATCGGAACAACTTTCAACACAACGCCCGTAATGTCGCCCTGTATTTGCCAGGGGACAATATTCGCATGATGTTCCATCGCGGTAATGATGATTTCATCGCCCGCGCGGCATTGCGAACGGCAGAAACTGCTTGCAATCAAATTAATGGATTCAGTCGTGCCGCTCGTAAAAATAATCTCATTGGAAGAAGCGGCATTGATATATCGTTGCACCGTTTTGCGGGCTTCTTCATGCGATTCGGTCGCCAACTGGCTCAACCGGTGAACGCCTCGATGAATGTTGGCATTGATTGTATAATAAACTTCGTCGATT
>Ga0123357_10004075_pt1 | contig 17022 bp, 20 predicted proteins | sample TergutEmb28metaG_FD_89873 | JGI IMG/M metagenome (GOLD analysis project Ga0123357, IMG submission 89873) | Embiratermes neotenicus P4 segment gut microbial communities from Petit-Saut dam, French Guiana - Emb289 P4 | ecosystem: Host-associated > Arthropoda: Insects > Digestive system > Gut ... | reverse complement strand
TATCGGCTCTATGCCCGGAAGGGTGCAGTTGAATTCCGATATGACCGCATCTATAGCGCCGGTCTCCAGAATGGCCTCGCTGGTGAAATTGTTCCCTGCGTGTCCGTCGAATATCTTGGTGCAGTGGACACCGCGGAGCTGCATGTCCTGACCCACGCAGGTGCAGCCGACGATCCTGAAACCTTTCGCTCCGACGGCCTTTGCCTTTTTTACGATATCGGCGTCGGTCAGGCGGTTCTGTATGTACGAGAACCTGGAGTGCTGGTGCCCCGTGATCATGATGTTTATGTAATCTGGGTCTATCACGCGGAGCCCCACCGGTGCCATGCGGAGTTCGGGTTCACCGATGACCACATCATTCAGCAGGTTGGTCAGTGTGAGGCCGTATAATCCTGTTGAGATGCCCAGTCTGAGAGTGTGGAACAGCATATGCACCGGATCGGAGTTCAGGTTCGTAGAGCTCTTCACCGTACCGGAGAACACTTCTGATTTTGCGCCGCCCGGCAGTATTCCGAGTTCTTCCCATTTCTTATAACGGGGTGCGTACGCCATCTTTTTCGTAAGCGTCATTTTCTCGAAATCCGGTTCATACAGGTCATCGAGCACCGCATCCGCGACCTTGACCGCCTTGTCGTACTCGTTCTTTCCCTTTATGCCGAACATTTTGCAGAGACGGTCCAGTGTCTTCTTCCCCTTCAGCTCGCCTTTGTCGAGAGCTACGCTCTTGAGGTTCCTGGCCGTGTTCTCAACGATGTGGATATAACACCCGGAACCAGCCGCGACCGTGCGCAGGAAGTTACGTGCGGCGATCACATCGGCGCTCGCGCCGCATACTCCTTTCGGAGCATCCTCTGTTATGCGGCAGGGGCCGTTCGCACAGAGCTTGCAGCAGATGCCGCGCAGGCCGAAGCCGCATTTCAGTTTCTGGGATTCGACGCGGTGGAACGCTGTCTCTATCGGCAGGTCCGCGATGAAGTTCTCAAGTTCTTTGTCCGCACTCATGCATATTTTACGATTAGACCATTTTGTCATATTGTGTCCTCCTCTGTTTTTTGTATTGTTTTTTGGTTTTGTTAAAGTTTAACGGGCGTGACGTGCACGTTGAGACCCAGATCTTTTGCGTCCATTCCCATTGCTATGCCGTAGATCTGCGACAGATGCAGCACCGGGATCGCGAATCCGCTGTCTTTCTGGCCTGCGTCGAATTGGAGGTGACAGAACGGACATACGTCCACTATCATCTCGGCACCGCTGTCCTTCATGCTCTCCAAATTTGTTACGGTGAATTTCATTGCCGTATCGCCGTACTGTGATCTCAGGCCTCCGCCGGCTCCGCAGCACATCATCTTATCTTTGCGGGGCATGCTTTTTGCTCCGACGGCTTCGACCAGTTCGTCCAGTATCTTCGGTTCCTCTGAATCGTCGAGCTTTTTCATCTTGCTCGGTTTCAGGAAGTGGCATCCGTAGAACACCGCCACTTTGTATCCGGCGGGCTTCTTCACCGCTTCTTTGATCCTTTCTATACCGACCTCATTGTGCAGTACTTCGGCGAAATGCTTCACTTTCGTTTCGCCGCTGTATTTGAGACCTATTTCAGCGAGTATCTTGTTCACGTCATCCAGCATATCCTTGTTCTCATGCAGCTCGTGAGCAGCTTCGAACAATGAGCCGTAGCAGCCGTTGCATATCGTCATGACATCCAATCCTGCTTTCTCAGCAAGGGCGAGATTCCTCGCGGCCACCGCCAGCCACGCTGCTTTGCTGAATGATTTTATTACGCCGGGTGCGGGGCAGCAGCTTGCGTCCTTCAGATCTACCAGTTCGACCCCGAGCGTCTTGAATACCTCTCTCGTCGACTTCTCGATACCGGGGTATCTGAGGGGCGCGATGCATCCTGTGAAAAATGCGTATTTCATTGGTTCACCAACTTGTTGAATTTTGTCAGATCGAGTATCTTATCTAGGTCAGCCTTCGCCGCCGGATTGGCCATAACGGTCCTGGGGTTCTCCGGAAGTCCCAGCTCTTTCCTGATCGCTTTGATCTTGTCGTTGTTATCGACCGTATGACCGTTCTTTATCAGGCTCTGGGCCACCTTTTTATGATTCTCGTGCATCTCTCCGTTGGCAACCGCGATGTTCCTTAGCGCGGTGATGACGTCAACGATCTGAACATTGCACGGGCACCACTCCACGCAAGTGTAACATGTGGTGCACTGCCACAGTGCATCGTTGTCCATCGCCTCATCTTTCAGCCCGAGCTGACAGGCCCTCATGAGGTATGCCGTCCGTAACGGGGTCGAAAACCTGGCAGACGGGCATTTGAGCGAGCACGTACCGCACTGGAAGCAGAGATCGGCGCTCGATCCGCCGTTGGCCGCCAACTCCTCCTTGAATTCAGATACTTGTTTTAACATTGTTATTACCATAACCATAATTACTTGTTCGTATAATAAATTAACGCCGTTTAGTACCGTTATCGAGTTAATAAACACCGTTAACACTTTTCCGTGATCAAAAATGAGATTACCTCATCGTAACCTGCGCATGGAGAATATAGAAATATGAATAGTGAAAAAAGAAGAGATAAAGAAAATTATGAAAATTTTGATAGAAAGATAGAAACTTGAATGAAGATATGTACCAAGTGGCTCGGAAAATGAACGAATCAACATAGTCGTAGTTGACCCACTAGCCCTTGCTCATTTGAACTAAACTAGAATGATAACATATAATTGGTTTCTCAGACAGCCGATGGATACGATAGATGCGCTGTCATTGCGTCGATATACGTCTTCGATGACCGTCATGACCACAAGAAAATCTCTGCCTTCTTCATCCGCTATTATACTCAGAAGATTATTTGACGATCAGATATGCGTCAATCACAGAGAATGACAAATACTGCCTAAATAAAAGGTTATAAGGAAAAATGGAATATACGCACAATTATTACGAATATCACACGACATCTGCGGTCCGAGGGGACTGGACGATTTTAAAGTGAGGAATATGACCGATAAAGTATTGGCGGTGGAAGTCAACGGACTTGTCAAAAAGTTTGGTGACAACACCGCAGTTGACAGAGTCAGTTTCACGATTGAGCAGGGCTGTATCTGTGCCATGCTTGGTCCGAACGGTGCTGGCAAGACAACAGTGATCAATATGCTTGCGACACTGCTGAAGCCAGATGCCGGTGAAGCAAAGATCTTCGGATACGATATCAACAAAGATGCTGAGATCGTACGCCAACTTATCGGCTTGACCGGCCAGTTCGCAACTATCGATGAGCAATTGACCGCAATGGAGAACCTTACGATATTCGGTCAGCTTCTTGATCTGTCAAAAAAAGATGCTAAGAAAAAGGCAGTTGAACTCTTGGAAGAATTCGGATTGACCGAAGCCGCCAAGAGAGAACTGTCTAAATTCTCGGGTGGTATGCGCCGAAGGCTTGACCTTGCGGCGAGTTTGATATCAAATCCCCCTCTTATCTTCTTGGACGAGCCAACGACAGGGCTGGATCCGAGAGCAAGAATGCAGATATGGGATACGATCCGCAAACTTGTGAAGAACGGCGCGACCGTTCTAATGACTACGCAATATCTAGATGAGGCCGACCAACTTGCCGACCGCATCATTGTCATCGATAACGGCCGTGTGGTCGGCAATGATACCCCTGACAAATTAAAAAGAAAGGTGGGGCTGCTTTCATTACACATAGTGGTCCGAAAAATGGACACAGCAGAAGCGGGAGCGAAGATAATTGAGAAGATACTTGGGACAGAAGTAAAAATTCTGCAAGATAAGCTTACAACGTCGATAAAGGACACGAATAGACTGTCAGAAGTTTTGGAAGCACTGAAAGAAGTAGATATCGAACTTGAAGAGATCAATGTCGTGAAACCGACACTCGACGAGGTCTTCTTTGCGCTGACCGGCAATGATCCGATGCAGAAAGAGGAGGAGACCAAATGACCGATTCACCGATCACGCCTGTGTCGGAGCGTAAACTCAACAAGAAGATAAAGTTCAGTACAACGGTCAAAAATACCCTCATCTTTGCTAAAAGGGCTCTTATAAGGATGCGAAAGACCCCCGAACAATTCTCCGATGTCGCCATCCAGCCGATCCTTTTCACGCTGATGTTCACTTTTCTTTTCGGCGGAGCCGTTACCGGCACTTCATGGCAGGATTACCTGCCGATAATAATTCCCGGTATGCTGGTCATGTCTATATTGACGGCGGTCGGGGTTTCGGCGACACAGATACGAGAAGACATGGATAGAAGTACCGCTAAGAGGTTCAAAGCGATGCACATATCCAAGATCGCACCGGTTGCGGGAGTGCTTATTGCCGACCTGCTTCGATTTGCGATCGCAGGAACGATAGTTTTCATCATGGGCTTCATTCTTGGGTACAAACCTATATTGTGGGCCGTACCCGTAAGCCTCTTGCTCATAATGTTCGTCGGATGGTGCTTCTGCTGGTTGTTCGCCTGGATCGGAATGTCATTGCGGTCAGCAACTGGAGCAACTTCCATTGCTATGCTGATCATGTTCCCTCTTACTTTCCTGTCCAACGCTTTTGTTCCCTCTGAAACTTTGCCTAACTGGTTAAAATTCTTTGTAGACCACGTCAACCCGCTCACAAAGGTCATATCGGCCATGAGAGATATGCTGAGCAACGGAATAATAAGCTCAGACTTTTGGTTTGCCATACTCGGCTCGACAGTGATCCTTGTGATATTCGTTCCGCTTACCTTGCACGCATACAAGAAAAAAATATGACCCAGACAGTTTGATTTCTTGCAATCCATTTTACGTGCTGTTCTGCAGACCAGCGCCTCTTCGAATTACATCGGGTGACCGCATCTAAGAGCAAATGGTCATTCGGCGGACAGTGCCGATGGTCAGGAAATTGCCAATCATCGTTTAGAATCGGCGGCGACAGAAGCAACGAACCTTGTTAAAATTGCCCCGAACAATGAGTGGGCCCGCCAGGATTTGAACCTGGGCCATAGTTCCAGAAGCAGCGTTGTGCAACACAGATATGTAAATGCACTGTCTGCACGTATTTTAGGATGCTGCAAAAATGTCGATTTATTGAAAAAAGAGACTGCAAAAATGTCGATTTATTGAAAAAAGAGACTGCAAAAATGTCGATTTTTTTTAAATTAGCAATAATGTTTCTATACTCATTTTGAGTTGTCCTGTCCAGGCAGAGCATGTTAAAAAGAAAAATCATGGATGACCTGACCAAATGGAAAAAGGAAAAGAAGAGAGAATGCCTTCTGCTGACCGGTGCAAGACAGGTCGGTAAGACGTTCATAATCAGAGAATTCGCAAAACAGAACTATAAGAACATCATCGAACTGAATTTTTCGATCGACCCCCGATTGAAAAAGATCTTCGCCGGCGATCTGCACATGGATGCCATCATTAGAGAGACCACCAATCTGATCCCCACTGCCAAATTCGAGGAGGGTCGGACATTGCTGTTCCTGGACGAGATCCAGGAATGCGGAGACGCGAGAACGGCATTGAAACCGATCGCAGAGGACGATCGGTACGATTGCATCGCATCCGGCTCGATGCTGGGGATCGCATACAAGACCACGAGACTGGTCCCGATAGGGTATGAACGGAACATTGAGATGTTCTCACTTGACTTCGAGGAGTTCCTATGGGGTATGGGTTACGATAATTCTGCGATCGAACGTTTAAGAGAAAATTTCGATAATAGAAAACAGGTCTCTCAAATAAGCAATGATACGTACACGAAAATATTCAGAGAGTATGCGATAGTCGGCGGTATGCCCTCGGTCGTCAACAAGTACATCGGGACGAAGAACTTCGGAGAGGTCCAGAAAGAACAGGAGATGATCATTGCCGCATATCTGAACGATATCGCAAGATATCTCCCCGCCCCTGAGAAGGTAAAGGCAAAGAGCTGCTATTTGTCGATACCGAGGCAGCTGGCAAAGGAGAACAAAAAATTCCAGTACTCCGGGGTGGATAAAGGCGGAAGGGCAGAGAAATATTACAACAGCCTGGAATGGCTCAGGGATGCGGGAATAATCAAATTCTGCAATAAGGTCACATCGCCGTCCTTCCCGCTGGCCTCATACAGCGATCCTGGGAGCTTCAAGATCTATATGACCGACATAGGATTGCTGAACTCAATGTACGGCCTGAAAATGAAGTCTGAATTCTACAACAATACGTTGAAGGGGCCTGCCAAAGGCGGAATATATGAAAATCTGATCGCAGACATCCTGATAAAAAAAGGCATCCCGCTTTACTACTATAAGCCGGACGAAGGGAGACAGGAGATCGAATTCCTTCTGGCGAACAATGACGGCGTAATTCCGATAGAAGTGAAAGCGAGTAACGGACAAACGCTGTCCCTGAAGAAATTCATTGAAAGATTCAAACCGCCGTACGCATACAAATTCATAACGGGGAACATGGGAACGGACGAGGACAAAAAGAGGATCACAATGCCTCACTACATGGCGATGTTCATGTGACCGTTTTAAATGGCACAGAGATCAAGTTCTCACCCCTGACAGGGTTGAGTGGGCCCGCCCGTATTTGAACCGGAGTAAATCGATTCCGATGCTATTGGAATATGTGTTTCGGATAATGAGATATATTTCCTCTAAGTGAAAATATGTGTTGCCCATCTTAATATAGATAGATACCATGCATACAACCGGGATCTGCGGCCGAAATGTAGAGGGGGTGGAACGTGGTGAATAAAATTTCAATTCGATTTTTCGGCGATAAGGAAGTCCGTGCCGTTTGGGACGAGGACGGCAATAAGTGGTTCTTCAACGTTGTTGATGTTTGTTCGGTATTGACAGACAGTAAAGACCCCAATGCATATTGGCGCTGGTTAAAACGCAAACTCCTGCAGGAAAAAAGTCAAACCGTGAGTGACACTCACGCTTTCAAATTCATTGCTCCCGACGGCAAGAGACGTTCGATGGACGCACTCGACAGCGACGGTGTCATCAAACTCGCCGCCGAGATCCCGAGCAAGAGGTCCGTGGGATTCCTCGAATGGTTCACCTACAGCGACAACACCATCGACGGACAAAGCAAAAAAAAGGCTTACGCTTTCTTTGAAAGCGGTATGATAAATAATATCGAGGTCGGTACCACAAAAGGCCTCCGGCAGATACACGCCTATATTTTCGGCGGCCTGTACGACTTCGCGGGGCAGATACGCACACTGAACATAAGCAAAGGCGGTTTCAAGTTCGCACAGGCCCTCTATCTCGACGATACGTTGAAGCAGATCGATAAAATGCCTGAAATGACATTCGACGATGTCGTTGATAAATATGTTGAAATGAACGTTGCTCACCCTTTCATGGAGGGCAACGGACGCAGTACACGGATATGGCTTGACACAATCTTAAAAAAGAGACTGGGCAAATGCGTTGATTGGAGCAGGATAAACAAAATAGACTATCTGAATGCAATGATAAGAAGCAATACCGACAGCACGGACATCAAGGCCCTTTTGAGGGGTGCTTTGACCGATGAGGTCGACAGTTGCGAGATGTACATGAAAGGCATCGATTACTCATACTATTACGAGGAAACAACCGATATAGAAAAAGAGGACGACAAAAAGCACAGCGGCGAATCCGACTCATAATGATTGGTCTTTTACAATCCAAACAGTGCAAACATGACTCAATCTGTATGGTTTGAGTGGGCCCGCCCGGATTTGAACCGGAGTCAATAGCTCCCGAAGCTACAAGGATACCAAGCTACCCCACGGGCCCATAAAGAATTTGAAATAAGTGGTTTAACCGAACGGCGATATCTCTTCTATCAGGTTCGCGTGGGATACGATCATCCTGCGGCAGCAGTATCTTTCCAGTCCGAGGTCATCAAGCACCTTCTGGGGTTCCTCTCCCGCCTCGACCCTTTTGACGTACTCTGGGTACACACTCCCCACGACTTTCCCGCACGTGAAACATCTCACTGGTATTATCATTGTATATCACCTCAACGATACGACTTCTGCCTCTTTGCGCGGGCACCGTGACCCAGCGGGTTCTTCGGCAGTTTCCTGCGCGTGTCGTTGATGATCAGCGTCCTGTCGTACGCACGGTACATCGCCTCAAGTTCGTCGTCCTTGAAGAAGTCAACGAGACCCCTTGCGATTGCCGTCCTTATCGCCGCCGCCTGACCCATCACGCCCCCTCCGGAGACATTGACCGCTATGTCGACCTTGGCCACCTGCTCGGGCGCCAGTCCCAATGGTTCCTGGATCTTCAGTCTGGCAAGTTCCGGGCTGTAAAGGTCCAGCGGGACCTTGTTGATGGTGACCTTGCCTGTGCCCTCTTTCACGACGGCCCTTGCGATCGCCGTCTTCCTCTTACCGCTTGTGTTAACGTTATCCATGGGATCACCTTATGTTCGAGCCCAGGAATTTTGCTACGGCACCCAGGGTCGTGTATTTGCCGGTCTTCGGTCTTATGGCCTCTTCTACCTTCTGCTTCTCGGCATCCGCGAACTGCGCCGGAACTCCGACGAATGTGTGTATGCGCCTGTATGCCTCGCGTCCAGTCGTTTTATCGAAGGGAATCATTCCGCGTATCGTCCTTTTCAGAAGGAGATCTGCGCGTCTCGGGTAGTACGGACCTTTTCTGATCTGCCCGCGGTCCACCTTTTCCTTGAACTGCTGGAACACCATCTCCTTCGCCCCGGTTATTACCACGGCGTCAGAGTTCACTATGACGATCTCTTCGCCGTCCATTATTCTCTCAGCGACCACACTGCAGAGCCTGCCGAGGATGTTTTCCTTTCCGTCTATTACTGTGACCATCATATCACCCCATTATCCTTACGCCGGAACCTTTGGGGTTCGCGATCGCCAGCTCCATGAGCGTCATGGTCTTTCCGCCGGCTTCGGTTATTTCGGCTGCGGCCTTCTCAGAGAAGCTGTACGCCGCCACGGTCAATTTCTTGCTTATGCTGCCTGCCGCAAGGACCTTTCCCGGGACCAGTATGGTCTCTCCGTCCTTTGCGTATCTCTCGAGCTTGCTGAGATTCGCTTCTCCCCAGTTCCTTCTGGGTTTTTCGAGTCTCTTTGCAATGTCTCGCCAGATGGCAGCTCCTGTCTCCCTTTCCTTCGCTTTCAGATCGTCGATCAGAGCGATGAGGTTAGGATCTGTCTTGAAGTTTTTCTTCATAGTACTGACTCTCCCGACATTGGGTAACGCACGAATAGATAGGTTGTTTATAAAGCTGCCTATCCTTATTATAAAGGAAGGAACGGTGTTGCCGCAATATTCCCGTCTGCGGGTATTCGATACAATTAAATTAGGATTTCGTATGTGGACACTACACTAGGTGACGTTATGATACGATTCGGTCCTGCTGGTATACCATTGTCCTGTAAAGGACGAACTCTGAAAGACGGTATCGAAGATGTCCACAGCCTGAGCCTGACCGCCCTTGAGATACAGATGGTCCGTGCGAACACCGCCATCGTATATCCCGAGGACGAATGGATCGGCCGTACGATAAGCGACATCGAAGCAGGATTGGCGGTGGAGATCATCCGCGGCGATGAGACCATATCCAACCCAAAAGAGAAGATAGAGGAGGACGACCAGGTCGTCCTCATGGCTCACGGCGTTACGGATTCGTACGGCGACCTATCTATGATAGGCAGGATGGCGAAGAGACTTGACGTCAACGTTTCGATACACACCCCCTATTACATGGACCTCGGTTCTAACGATGATCTGACCGATACGTGCCTTGACAGCATAAGGCACGCCGGCCTGATACTGAACGCCCTTGACGGCGACATCGTGGTGACGCATCTGGGTCTGTACGGCGGCAACGATAGGGACACCGTCGACGAGAACATATTTTCCAACGTGGCGATGCTGATGGACTGGTGGAAGGACGCCGGCCTCAAGCCCAAACTCGGCCTGGAGATCACTGGGTGGCAGGGGGTCTTCGGATCGCTCGAACAGATACTTTCGATGTGCGATGACATCGACGGCGTGGTCCCCGTGATCAACTTCCCGCATCACCACTCAAGGACGAACGGGTCACTTATGGACTCCTCTGATTTCAAGGCCCTCCTTGAGACCGTGGAACCCTATTGCGGTAAACATATGCATTCCCTCTTCGCCGGTGTTGAACGCTCAGGCGATAACGAGAAGCGTCTGACACCGATAAAGAGGGGGGATCTGAAATTCGAACCTCTGGCAGAAGCACTTGCCGATCTGAGACCAGACATCACGATCATATCCGGTTCTCCGCTGCTTGAGCATGATGCGATGTATATGCGCGTGATCAACGAACGCATTCTGAGCAAACGCGCCGCCAAGACCATAAGGCTCAGAAGGAAAGAGGAAGAAGCCACTGCGGTGGCTGATGCCGTCATCGAGGAGAAATGAACAGCCTCGATTACATCCTGGGAAAGATAAAGGATGCCGTCTCTTCCATTGATCCATCATCAGTCGAGAAGTTCATAGAGACCATTCTCGAATCAAAGACTATCTTCATATACGGTTCCGGAAGGTCGGGACTCGTCGGGCAGTTCTTCGCCGTGCGGCTTGTTCAGCTCGGCCTTGACGTTCACTTTGTGGGAGATATGACAACGCCGATAATCGGGAAGAACGACCTTACGATCATCATATCGCGTACGGGAGAGACCATGTCCGGCGTTCAGACAGCCAACATCGCACGGCGTGTCGGTTCGTCCGTCATCAGCATAACGTCGTACAGGAGCAGCAAGCTCGCACACGCTTCCAATATGATCATTGATATCCCGTTCTATAGTGACCACGAGTCGTCCGAGCACGCTCCGATGGGAACACTGTTCGAGGATTCCGTCAACATATTCCTGGATTCAATCATCCCCACCCTTATGAAGAGACTGAACATGAATGAGCAGGCCATGCGCAAAAGACACGCCATCTGGGTCTAATCTTCCATTATGACGAATTGCACGTCGCCAACTTGGCCTTCCGTGATTCCGAATGCCCGTATCTCTTTGCATTCCGGATCGATGACCACCGCAAATCTGTCATCGCCGAATGCGCCCATGTGCGTTCTCACGTCCGTCTCAGACATGAAGCAGCCGAACCCCGGATGCGAATGATACCATCCGGTGACCGTCTCGCGGTCATCCAGGCCGTCTATGGCGTCGAACAGTGCGGACATGTTCTCCGAATCGAACCTTACGCTGACGTCGTCCGATATCAGTTCTGACGTTATCACCTTGTCAACAGTGACGTACGTACCGCCGTCGTCCCTGTATGCTCTGCCGACCATCAGCCCCATCACCTCGTTCCCTCCGCCCCATTCGCTGTGATGTATCATATCGTTCACCGCATTCTCGGAAACGAAAAGCCGTATGTCCCTGACGGAGCGCTTCCTGTACTCCTTTTCTTCTGGATCGTAAGAGACGACCTTCGGCATCATCTCCTCCTGTATCTCACGGACACCTCGAATCTGGACTGGTTGTCCAGATAGAACTTGGACGCTTTCATGCACGTTTCGCTGCCGAACGGTTTCTTCGGATTCGGCGACATCACGAGCTGTTCCGCGCTTTTCACCACAGAAAGCAATGACGACCCGAACTCCCATGTGTCCGCAGTCTTCAGACAAGCGTAACCGCCGTCCTCCGGCATCATTATGTTCGGATGGAATATCGGCGTCTGCCATCGTATCTCCGGTCTGCGGTATCCGTATTCTTCGGAGATGATCATAACGAATAAATGGTCACTGATGTGTTTCACTTCCTCGCCGTCGAGGACATACCCCGGAATATTCCTCATCTTGATCGCGATCTCCAGAGGGAAGTCCGAATTTTCAGGGATGGACGGTATCTCCGTTTCGAGATATTCGGAGCAGTACTTGAGCTCGTTATTTATCCTTTTCAGCAATACTTGTTTAGGAAGACCCATTCCCTCCCTCCGGGTCCGGTATCAGTTCCAGAACGTCATCGTTCATGAGATTCGCTTCCATGACCGTTGTGTCGCCTCTCAGGAGTGTCTTCCCTTTCTTCATGACATACGCTCCCGGGTCTCTCTTCCAGAATTCCGCCGCACTCTCTATCACGTCGGCTATCTTCTCGTTCGGTTCAAGCTCCATCTTTATCGATGAGCTGGCCACTGTGTTCTTAACTACAATCCTTATTCCCATTTCTTCACCTCTGCGTGGTTAGGACATTTCGGGTCCGTTTCCGCGATGAGCGTCTGCATCTCACCCGATGACCCGTCATAGTATACCGCATTCATGATACACAATTCTTCCCTTGCCGAGATTATCTTCAGTGTCTCGCGCACCTGCATCGCCGCTATTATCGAAGTTGTGGTTATCTCGGCCGCCATCTTCGGAACAAAGGTGTTCTGTCCGGTACAGCTGAACCTTTCGTCGATCACTTTGGCGTGTGTCTTGTTCATCATGCATTCGAGACACGGCCCGTCCTTCAGAACGACCTGTATCTTGCCTCTGAGACCGTCCGTCGCACCGTCCACGTACGGAATGCCGTAGAACTTGCAGTGGGCGTTGAGATGAAGTCTTGCTGATATATTATCCAGACATCCGAGCGCGGCGTCGAAGTTCCAATCATCGTTATCCTGTATCCTCATGACCTTCGGGGTTATCCTCACATCCTTATCGAGATCGGATGCACGCCTTGCGAGAACGTCCGACTTCATGTCACCGCCTATGTCATCCTCTCTGAAGAAAACGCAACGGTTGAGGTTAGAACGGACGATGTCGTCCATATCGATCACCGTGATGTCCCTGAACCCGGAAAGGACGAGGTCCTTGACAACTTCGTTCCCGAGTGCACCGGCCCCTGCTACCAATACGCGGGACTTTTGGATCTGATCCATGTCGATCCAAGATATACGCTTGGACCTGTCGAAACGATCCCTGTCGTATTCCTTCGTGGACATCATTGAATCATAAAAACTGAACTTGTTTATAAAGCATAGAGACTACATGTAATATGCATTCGACAAGATCTGTTCTGATAGGCCCGCCGGTCATCCGGGATACAGCAGCCGCAGACCGCAGTGTTAATTAGAATGATGCTTTATCTGCAAGCATGGCGCTGAAGCTTCCGGATCATTCTCATTGCGAGAGCTGCGGCGATCCGATACCGTTCGGCGAGAGCCATTGTTCGGAAGAATGCCGGATATCGGCAGAGAACGAGAAGGCCAAAGAGAAAAGAACGGAATACATCACATACGCCTCTATCGGCGTCGCCCTTGTTGCGATCGTGCTAATAGGCTACTTCCTCTGATCCAGCGCACAGATCGTTCTTTTCACATCGTGCACGCGCACTATCGATGCTCCTTTCAAGGCGGCGGTCCTTGCCGCCTGTATGCTTGCGTCCTCCCTTGACATTCCGGGGAATGCAGATGCAAGGAACCGTTTCATAGACGCTCCTATGAGCACTGGGAACTGCCCGCAGAGTTCGTTGACACGCCTCAGTATATCGGAGTTCTGTTCCGCTGTCTTTCCGAAGCCTATCCCGGGATCGAGTATGATCCTGTCGTCTGAGATGCCGATACGATGTGCGATCTCGATCTTTCTGCGGAAGAACGATCGTATCTGCTCTATGACGTCCCCGTTCATGACCGCCGAATGAATGTTCGTGACTGCTGGCACATGCGTGATCACCAATGCCGCGCCGTGTTCTGAGACCATCTTCATCATCTCCTCGGACGACCCGCTCACGTCGTTGACGATGTCTGCACCTGCGATCATGGCCTCTTCTGCGACCTTCGGTTTCATCGTATCAACGGATATGGGAATGCGTGACACGCCGGATATACTTCTTATTGCGGGAATCACTCTGCGGATCTCCTCTTCCGCTGTTATCGGTTCGAAACCGGGGCGGGTGGATTCCCCGCCCACGTCTATGATGTCCGCACCGTCGTCCATCATCTTGAATGCGTGCTCTTCCGCACCTTTCTCAAAGTATCGGTTGCCGTCGTGGAACGAGTCCGGGGTCACGTTCAGTATTCCCATTATCCTCGTTCGGTCGTACTCTATCCGGCCGGACCGCAGGACCGTGATCACAGCAGCTCATCCACCAGTTCCGTCAGGTCGACGACCCTGATGTTCTTGCCTTCGGCGCCCATGGTCAGATTGCCGACGCAGAACGGGCACGTCGTTATGATCATGTCCGCGAACGCTGCCTCGGCTACCCTGGACTCCGCGATCTTCCTCGACTCCTCGGGGAAAGCAGAACGCACGCCTCCGCCTCCGCCGCAGCATCTGCTCGTGCTCTTGCTGAACTCCATCTCTTTGTATTCCAGCTCCGGGATCTTTTTTATCACGGCTCTGGGAGCGTCGTAGACCTTTGCGTGCCGTCCCAGGTGGCACGGGTCGTGGTATGTCGCCTTCGCCTTCAGCGGTCTGAGTTTCAGATCCTGTTCAGCAAGGAACTCGGACATGTGGAGGACGCGGAAAGGAACGTCCACATATTTCGGGAACTCTTCCTTGAACATGCGGTAACATCCTGCGCACGAGAGTACGAGCGTCTCAACCCCCTGTGCCTTCACCGCATTGACGTTCTTCTCCATCATTTTCACCACGTCATCGTTATTCCATCCAATCCTCTGAAGCACGCTTCCGCAGCATATCTCGTCGACTGTGGTGTAATCGATCTTGAGTTTACTGAATATTGAGAGTGCCGCCTTAGATGTCTTTTCCGTCCTGAACGTCGCAGTGCATCCGGCGAAGTATCCGACCTTTGCCTTCTTCGGTTCCTTCCCGAGCCTGTTCACTGCCCTCTCTTTCTCGCCGTACGGATTCCCGTACTTGAGGACGCTGTCCGCGACGGCTTTGTGCTTAGGCAGTATGTGGCCGTTCTCCACAAGGTCCGCACGGCACATCTCCACGATCTCCACTATATTCACATTGGACGGGCATCTTCTGACGCAGTCCATGCAGGTCGTGCACGTGTATATGTTCTCAACAACTGAATCGTCAGCCGGGATGTCGCCGATCAGAAGACCGTATGAAAGTATCACACGCCCCCTCGCCACCGAAGAGTCCCAGCCTGATGCTTTGAATGACGGACAGACGCTCTTGCAGAAACCGCACATAGTGCACACATTCACCGCATTGCGTACCTTCTCCATCTTGTCCGTCCTGAATTCCGGCGATGTTCTCTTTCCTTTCTTCATTATGCCACCTTCGGTATCGTCACTGACCCGTCGGTCAGTATGATCACTTTCGCGCCCTTGATCTGGCGCATCGCTTCGTCGACCGCGTCCTGCACGGTCCTGAACTGTCTGATGTTGGCCCCGTTCATGATGCTGTCCTCAATATCGGTCACGGCCCAGACACCGGCCCATACCGAGATCTCGGCCATCTTCGCCGCCTTGTGGTATCCGAGCTTGTATTCGCAGCTGAGGTTCTCCAATACCTTGACGGGGTCCTTCGACGAAGAGAGCTGCTGGAGGAATGTCGGATGACCTATGCCTTCCCTGCACTTGGATACCATTATTATCCTGCCTTTTTCCTTCAGCGCCCACTTGCCGTTGTCCAGCGCCTTCTGCGACTGGTAAAGGTCGACATCCATCGGATACGGCGCTATGGATACCACCACGTCAGCTTTCTCGGGTATCGGCACCGAGAAGACCTCGTTCGCCCAGCCCACGGCCTTTTCGAACGCTTTGTTGATATCTCCTGCAGCGACCTTGTATATGTTCTGATGGCGGTCGAGGACCATCTGTATCGTGAATATCGCCTTGTCCTTGACGATCTCGAGCGCGTCCATCATGTCCTCGTGCACCGGGTTCCCGTCCAGTATGAGCGACTGCGCCTCCGGCCTCATGGCGAGCCTGTGGTTCTGTTCAACGGTTTTGTACGATGCAACGCCCGGAAGGAATGATTTTCTTCCTCCTGTGTATCCGGCGAAGTAGTGCGGTTCCACGCTCGTTATTATGACCAGACGGTCCGCATTCACCGCTATGGAATTCACTTCCATGTCGGTCCCGTTCTTCGATCTCCCGAGATGGATGCATTCGGACTTCTTCGCGTCGTGCGTTATTATCCTGTCTTTCAGTTTCTCGTAGTGCTTCCCGAACACGAAGTTGAACTCCTCCTCGGTCATCGCCCTGTGCGTTCCCGTGGCGATGAGATACCTTGCGGAACGCAGGTCCATCCTCTTGCTGAGCGCATCAAGCACCTTTGCGGTCGGGGTCGGTCTCGTTCCGTCGTTGACTATGAATACGATATCCTTGCCGCCTTTCAGGAATTCGTCCAGTGAACCGCAGCCGATCGGCCTGTCTATCGCTTTGTTTATTGAATCGTCCGACGGGGGGCATTTCACGTCCTTGGGCGCGAATACCCCTATCATGTTCTTGTCAGGAACGGATAGTTCCTGGATACCGTCCTTTCCGTATGCTATATCAATCTTCATGTTCGGTCCCCGACTTATTGACTATGCTGATTTTAAGGTTTATGCTCGGTCGTCATTATTCTTCGGAATCTAATAAACCGTATTCGAATATTCCGTGATGTTACTAGCACGATTTTAAAAAAGTGCGACGGGGCTTTGACATTACATCGTCCGGTCGGCAAAGTATTTTTGAATGCCGCGGACAATGACCGTCCGTGGCATTGCTGAAGGATATCGGTGAACGTTCGCTCGTCCGCAACATTACTTCGCGCATCCGGCCGTGCGGCAGGTTCGGTCCGGGGGACGATGCCGCCGTCCTGACACTGAAAGGTAAGACTGTGATATCCACGGATGTCGTCACATTCAGACGGCATATGCCCGCCGGAATGACGTTCGAGGAATTCGGATGGATGGCCGCTGCGGTGAACTTCAGCGACATAGCTAGCATGGGCGCGCGTCCCGTCGGGATACTCGCGGCGCTGTCCATGCCGCCGGACATGGACGAATCCTGCGTGTACGATATGATGATTGGGATCGACAGGTGCGCCGAACACTGCGGAACATACGTCATAGGCGGTGACACTAAGACAGGAGAGGGATCAATATGCGG
>Ga0123357_10004074_pt1 | contig 17023 bp, 11 predicted proteins | sample TergutEmb28metaG_FD_89873 | JGI IMG/M metagenome (GOLD analysis project Ga0123357, IMG submission 89873) | Embiratermes neotenicus P4 segment gut microbial communities from Petit-Saut dam, French Guiana - Emb289 P4 | ecosystem: Host-associated > Arthropoda: Insects > Digestive system > Gut ... | reverse complement strand
TATTATTTTATTATAATGTACAACTATAACTTTTACATTGTTATTATGGACAACTGTAATATCACAGACTTATATAAAATTAGTGTGACAATTTCCATATCCCAAGGTTACGCCTGTAATAGGGTACGAGGAAAATAAAGAAATTGATTGATTGATTGACATGTCAGATGACCACAATCATGATCAGAACAGAAGTTCATTCTGTGAGGTTTAAAGTTTCTACAGAGATGTTGTTGAGGATGGGATGCTGTGTCACTGGATTAGTGTTTTCTGGTGTTTCAAAGGCACTGTGACATGTTACATCCTAGAGGACCTGGAAAGTCACAAGTTTAACACTGATATATACCGAAAAACTGGACCTTCTCCATTTTATAGTAATGATGTTCTGCTGCAGATGGAGGATGAGTTAGACATGGAGGTGGAGCTTGAGCGTGAGCTGGCTGCAGAGCAAGAGGAGCTGCTGGAAGAGGAAGAAGCTGAGGGTGGCCTGCAGCAGGCACTTTATCCTGATAAACAGCAGCAGAAAGTGAACAAGCCTCTCAACAAAGTACTCTCACTACCAGCAAACTTCACATTCTCTTCACCTCGTGGCAGCATAGACACACAAGAAGGTCTGTCCCATTGTTCACAACTTGAGAGATTTAAAAGCAATATCATGTAGCCACATAAAATTACATTGTTTGTATTAAACTATGCTTGAAGCTTTCAGTGGCCCAGTCAGTATAGGACTAGATGACTGGGGTTCAGTTTCTAATTACACTCAGTAGTCTTCTGTTGCCCATTGTATCAAGACTGACTGTAGGCACCACTCGCCCTTTTGCCCAGTGAAACTCCCAGCTCATGCGCTGAGTTTTCGCTCAGCACGTGGGGTGTAAAGATGATCACTCACCTCTCACTATTGTCATGGTTAAAAATGTACTGAGCTGTGCCTCCACCATCCCATACATATCTTTAACGGTTTGCTTAATTTAACATGGACAACCGTACACTTACTTCTCACTCTGTTAAACTGTAACTTGCTACACAGTACACAGATGCAGTAACTGTCATCCATATTTGGTCAAAATTAAGGTGCCTTGTGAAATCAGTTTCTGTTTTCACTGCATCCTTCCTGTTCTTTCACTTTAATAAAGGTGGGTCCTCTTACTCAATTACTTACTTCCTTACTCACTCACTCACTCCATGGAGCCAAGTCCTTCTTGAGAAGCTAACCGGTTTTCAGCCAGTCAAGAAATTCCCCACATTTTATAGAACCTGAAGGTTCATTACAACATTCACAAGCGCCCGCCACATGTCCCTTTCCTGAGCCAGCTCAATCCAGGCCATGCACCCACATCCCACTTCCTGAAGATCCATCTTAATATTTTCCTCCCATCTATGCCTGAGTCTTCCAAGTGGTCTCTTTCCCTCAGTTTTCCCCACCCAAATCTTACATACGCCGCTTCTCTCCCCAATACGTGCTACGTGCCCCGCCCATCTCCTTCTTGATTTTATCCCCTGAACAATATTGGGTGAGGAGTACAGATCATTAAGCTGCTCATTATATAGTTTTCTCCACTCCCCTGTTAAGGTGGGCCCTCTAGCTGTACCAAATCTGAAACAGATCTTTCTAATAATGACATCCACATATAGGTGTCCACATGTAGGAGATCAGTCTGCCTCTATACGGCGACAGACTTCTGTGGACCAATTTTCATCATTTTCTTTCTGGTGTTCCTGTACTATTAAGGGTTACTTAGCCTCTGGTCTGAAAATTACTACAAGCTGCTTGGTGGCACAGCTATGCAACATACGCACGTTATGCCTGTCAGAAAGAATGTGTTCTGACAAATGAGTGCCATACACTATCAGATAATTGACTGCCAAACATAGTTTGGTTGTAGAAAATAAGGTATGAATTTTCCATTGTAATTCTTGTGTTATAAGAAATAACTTTTTGGATAAAGTCTTAGAGATTACTGGACTGTTACAGTATATTTTCATCTTATTTCCTTCCACAGAATGTCAGAACATATATCCCCAGTTCAATAACTTGCCACCAACCAAAGCTGGCTGAAATGCATCGACCCCAAAAATTTCCATAAACTGTAGGTAATCTACAGGTTTCGTGGAGACTGAATGCGATAAAACTCCCTCTGGCTACCAGTTGCACCACGTGCTTGAACGACAGTGACAAGAACAAAGATGGTTCTCAAAACTCTGATTTATTTGCCCTTAAGCCACCTGACTTAGCTGGTAGCCTGACAGAGTTTTAATGCTTCCAGAAATTGTGCCTATCTTTCTTAAACTTACAAACAAAACACTAAGGAAACTAGCACTGAATTTTATTTGTTTGTGTATATCAGAAAATTACATCCAAAATGTTAACTGTAATGTCATTTCTCCTACAGACATCTTATTACAACTTCGTGAAAAAAGACGTGGATCATCTGCATCTGGAGATTTCCGTCACTTTTATCGTGGTCGTCATCACAACCGACATTCACGCAGACGACAGACAGTCCATTCCCACCATGGTCTTCTTCTTCCTCCAGGCATTCCTCCAGCATACCCTGCCACAGGCTACAGGGCTGTCTACAGTTCCTCATCGAACATGGCAGACAGGCAACAAGTGAGACAGCAAGAGGACGCAGCTACTTGGGTAAACAATACAATATCCACTTCGTTTGTCTGGACCTGGAATTTGATCCAACATGTTACAATAAACATTTCAGACAGTGGTTCTTTGTTTTTTGCCAGGTTGCTTGTCTGTTGCCTTCTGTACTGAAAGTGGAAGTAAATGTACTACTGAAGTTCAGAAGGATATTATGTGTTCATACCCCACTAAAATTAAGCTTCCCAGTGGATTGAACGATTATAATGATCATTTAACAATTTTTTGTAGGGCACAATACTTTTGGAGGATTTATGGCTATGTTATTTGAGCTGATATGGCCACAACTACAATTGCCCATGCAAGAAAAAGTTGGAGTCAAATTTATGATCAACTTCCCTTATTTGAAATACACTCAATTTCTCAGAATGTATGCTTTTCTGTATGTTATGAATGGAAATGTATAATACTAACCCTTCTGTTCTTTAGCTGCTCCCTGAGGCTTCAAAAGACAAAGAAAAAACTCCAGTGAGACGAGTTGGAAGAGACACATCAGTTGAAGCAGGCTTCTTGTCTGTTCCAAAATTCCAGCAGCGGGACATGGGTAGCACAAAACGACTTAACCTGCCCGAATTCGTGGTAAGCAGTGGGAGCATCCAAGGTAGTCGACATGAGCTGTGGTTGCGTTCACATGGTCAACAACAGCTGGAAGGTGACAGCTGCCTCGGAAGTCCCTCATCTGCAGCACCTTCCGAAGATGTGTCACCAGAGTGTGTTGCTCCAGCTGTAATGTTGGTACCACCACCATACGGGGCTGCTGCATGGACAACAAGCCTTCAGTCACCTGCATCATCAAGGTCTGCCAACATCACACCAGATGAGGACAGCCAGACGAACATTCACATTCAGACTAGTGTTGACACAGTAGTTGAAGATATTCACAGAAGAGATTCCACTGTAAATTTGAGTGTTGCTTCTGAAACAATACATGAATCTACACCCAGGAACTTTTTTAATCTGAGGAGCATAAGTGGATCTTCGTCAGATATTCCACCGGACACAGACGCCACCAGTGGAGACATGAATCTTCGACAAACAAGCTTAGACACAACACAGCCGTACACATCTGAAACTGATACTATTCCAAGCTCTTCTCAACCATCAGTTGAGGATGAACCCGATGATGCTTGGACACAGCAGTCACCTCTTGAAACCAGTGTTGAGACAATAGCAGTTCCTGTGGCTGAAGAGCTGCATAATACAGAAGTAGGCACAAATGACGCAGATGGACAGAATGTCAGTAGTGTTACAGATAAGAGGTTAGGTTGTGAACAGCACTCTGTGCAGGATGATGACACTGAAGAGCATGGAGAAGGTGAAAGTGTTGCACAGGCATTTGGTGATAAAGGTGATGGATCTAAAGAACGGCTTGTAGTGAGTGCCTCATCAGAGGAAGAAACTTGCCCAGAGCAGTCACAAACTTGAGACAAATGACAGAAAATACATTTCACTGTCACATGGTGAACTAAGTACAGTAAAGAATGATTTTGAGACTGGTCTATTTAAACAGAGAATTAGAGACAACATATATTTTTATTTTTTATGTACATTTAGAGTTTGGTAAATAAGGAATTAGTTTTAATGTTTGGCAATATTAATAAGTTGACCAGTTTACCCTACTGTCCCTTGATTGATGTAATAATGCTGTTGCTTTAGGAATTCAGGAAAAGAAAACAGCTCTTAGATACTGAAACCTCTTTAAAAAAAATCCATTATTTTTCATGCCTGAATTAATTTGTGTCTTTAAACATTCACAAAATAGATCCTATAATAGAGGTAAATTATAGCAGCCCTTACCACAAAATCTTTTGGCACATTGTGTCTCTTGACAAAATTTCTTACTTTTAGGAATATGCTGTTAATATAAAAAATGAACTTGTTGCCTGCAAGTAATTTAATCAGATTATCCGTCTTGTGTGGATGCAGACACAGAATATCCTGTATTTATTGCATCACTTTGGCAGTTGGGAAGCCTGTACATTCACAGAATAGGCGTTTAAGACAAAGGAACATAATTTCTTCCCACACTTACCCCCATGAGACACTTGTCTGAACTTGCCTGTTACGGTGTAAACTGTCTTCATTTGTTGCCTTAATCAGGCCTACATCAATACATTCAGGAGGAAAATATACGTGACTGCAGTGAAACATCAAGTTATTACCTGCGGGAGCCAAACCAAGCCTGATTATGTGCTTCAGAAGTGAATTAATATCTTTTAATTAGAAATGAACACATTTCAATGTCTTTCATACCTTATTCAGTTCAGTCCTGAAATGGCTGTATCAAAGTGGATTCCATGTTGGCAAAGCCATCATTCAGATGGAAATGTACAATATTTTCCTCTTCAAAATTGTATCTTGTATATTGTTTTATATGGCGTAGCCTTTTATACTCTTTGAGGAACTCTTTAAAGATTGTAACGTAAATGTTCCATACATTATAGATGTTAGCAACAGTATGAAGAGGAAACAGTGTATCTCCAAGCAACACAAAGCAAGTATGAGAATTTTGAAATCGGAGTGTTGGTCACAGAACATTACATCTAAGCCTGCACCCAAAGGGTTAAGCATTATATTTCATATCTCACAGCACATAAACATAAATTATTTTCCACAAAACATGCTGGAAGTGTCCTTTATTTTTATAAATACAAACTTCAGGTCTCTCATCCATGTTTCCAGAAATGCATATGAGAGTTCCTGTATCGATATTGGTACAGCATTTTAAGTATTTACTGTCAGGCATATATTTTGTGTTTCTCAAATTGTTTACATACACTTGTTTTTTAAGTAAACTCGACAATAGAAATGAGGGGTGTTACATCTGGAGGTTCAGTTGGCCAAAGTCACTTTAAAATGATGCAGTCTTTCAAAAATTCCTTGTTCGGTGTCCTGGCTGTATGGTACCAGAGTGCCACCCTGTTGAAGCTTCAAGAACTGTCAGCAAAAGGATATGACACAGCCAGAGATGCTGTGAACATGCATCGAGATGTTAAGTACTATGTTTTCAATTAAGGTCCACTTCCAAATGTGTCACTCTGTATTTTAATTACCTGAACCAAAACTAATATTTCACGAATTCAAAACCAAAAATAACTAGGTTTGGCTCCCAGAATGTCTTAAAAACCGGTAGTTGCCTCCTCCTAGTTTAAACTTGCTATTTCTATTAGAAAAACTAGGAGTATTGTTGCTGGGAATCAATCCAAATAGTGGTACAGTAGGGTCTCGTTTTGCGACAGTTCGTTTTAGGACAATTCAGTTTCACAACCCTTGTCAAGTTGGACTGAGTACTCCCAAATTGTGGTGCATCACTGTCGAAACTCAAGTGTCCTTTCTCTACTTAGTGTCCTTCTAGCTCTTTTCCTGTGTGTATGTGTTTCTTCTTTTTCTATTTTAGTGCAGTTCTTTTAAGTTGACTGTGATTTTTCCACCCATGACATCCATCAAAAAAGACAGAAAAGAAAAAAAAATCAAAATAGTTGACATTACATTCTTTCTTGATGTCTTCTGAACCACGGCCTGGGCCTTTCTCAACAACGTAAAAAGTGATTTGATTGATTTTTTCAATTATCTGCATTATTTTCTGTATACCTAATTCATTAAATTAGAATTGTATGTCATAATGTAAAGATATATTGTAAATTATAAAATTATTTGACTAATTGGTTTGGCCCATGAACCTATTGCAGTTTAAACCATTTAATTAGTACTCGTTTTACAACAATTTGGTTTACAACTAAATATTCGAGAACCCTGTCATAAAACGAGACCCTACTGTATATGATTTTTTTAGAACTGTTTCAAATTGTGACAATCTGTTAAAATGCCTTTCTGAGAGAGTTCTGCATTGGGTCAGGTGATGGGACCATGATATACACATTCATATGTGTTTAATTACGAGTGGATTGCTTCAGGTTTTGGAGTATCATTCTCCATAATGATCAAAGATCAAACTGCAAATTGAACAAATGAAGCACATTTTATTTCTTCATTATAGTAAAACCAATTATATTTTTCTGTAGTGTTTTGTATGTACAAATACTTCCAAAATCACATATTTAACAAGGTTAGTTTTACAAATTAGTTTTCAGATTACATAAAACAGTCAATATCTTATTTATAATCTTTAATTTTATTACTTTTATTTAAACCCAAATTTTATAAAATACAGAAATCAAGGAACAAATTAAACTGTCACATTCACTGACTACAGTCAGCACACAATAATCTGCTTAACAGAGGCCTGAACCCAAAACCCACAGTCAAGTGGCCAGACTCCTGCTTCATATTCAGGAGTTTTTGGGTTCAAATCTAGAGACTAACAATTTTTACTGAGGATTTTTCTGGTTTTCCTCGGTCTGTCAAGGGAGAAGTCAGAATGGCACCTGAGATTAGGGCAGGACCGCTTTTTTCTTCATCCTTTCAATTCACTTCACTTGCCCTACCATTAGACACTACATACTGACACTGTATAATTTTAGCGGTTGACAACGTGGCTAAATAACACTCTTTAAAGAAAATAAGACACTTTAGTCTAAGCTACTGGCAGCAGCCTTAAATTTTCGTAAACAACAAAAACAAAGGCCTGATAACATGTGTAGCAAAAAATGTGACATAAAATATCATGTACACAAGTCTGTATAGTGTCATAGCAGCCAATGTATGAACTGGCAAGTGGTCTTTGATATATATATGTTGTTGTTGTGTTTGGCATATAAGGAGTGAGTTAAATATGTTTCAAAAGGGAGATGCCGAAATTACATCTGTCTGTACACTGTTTATTTCAGCCAGGAAATAACAGAGATGAATTCTAAATGTATGCAGCATTCAGAGCATTTTATCTTGCAGTGAGTTCTATTGCAACAACTTTGTTTCAGTTTAATTATTCATTCCACAGACATTTGACTGTATCCAAGAATGATACCAGTCACTGAGCCTGTCCCAAATGTGACAGGTAGATATGAGCGCAATTAAACAGTGAGAACCCTGACTCAGGCAGGACTGTCTTCTACTCTGGAAACACATTTTTAGGTAGTATCTGAGTAAAACCTCTGCTTAATTATTTTTATTTTTCTGGAAGCACTTTGTTTACAGAAAAATTAAGTTAACACTACTCACACAGCACCAGACAGGTGCCAGATTATTGGATATTTGGGATTATCAGGCAGTACCTATGCTGACAAAACTTCTTACAGGTAGCCTAATATTTGATTAATCAGAGGAGTATTCCATTTGAGTATCTCCTCCATCTGCTGGTTCAGGGTCTTCAGGGTCATCATCTGTGTTTTCTCGAGTCTGCATTGCTAAAGAAGCTGATGGATCAGGAGACGAGGTGTCAGGAGATACCACAACAGTTGATGTACAGACACTCTTAGAGGCCTTTTGGAACATGTTCCTGAGATTTGCCTGTTTCCAATGATGAAGTTTTTTTTTTCTGGTAGAAAGCAAAATATCAGGTCTTGAGACTGCTCTGATCTCCTCAACTGCTGAATTATCAGGATTTCCAAATTACAAGACATCAGATTAACGGAATTGTGCCGTATTTTGTTTATTCATCATTTTAACTAACCAGCATTTTAATATAGATTCTTCAAATTTTAAATTTACACTCATAAGTGACTGTTAAATATACTGTCTTCTGGTAACTACAGAAAAGTTAATCTTGCAGTCTGAAGTTTGTCTCTTAACGCCATATCAATATTCTGGGTGTTCATAGACTATGTCTGAACTTATTTTCCTACAATTTAACATTGAAATAATAATTCCACTTCCATTACACCACACAGTCTTATGTAAGTCATAAGTAAAATAATACTGTTATGAAATATGGAGTGATTCTAAATAACAGGTAATTGTATTTATGCAGTATTTTGTGGCGTACTTTCGACTGATGATAACAAAGCTGTTTGACAGTCACTGTTACAGTTGTGACTTCAGTACTGTGCAGTTTTACATCATAAACAGGCGCAGTTATGTTTGAAAGGAACAGCATTAGTTGCATCACAAGTAATTATGAAAAAAGAAATAAGAATACATTTTTATGTCCCTTTGTTATCACACTTGATAGTTAAATAAGCAAAACCTAAAACAAAAAGCATAAAGGTTTAACGCCATAGAAAACTGCATCACTTGACACTGCAAGCCTGTCAAATTTGCTTTGTTTTAAATTGAAGGATATATTTAGACTTTATTACGTACATTCTTCAAGTCTGAGAAGTCAGTAGGGCTGCTAAAAATCTTCTCATATCAGTAACTTGGTTCCATTGTAGGATCTAAACTCTAAGTGTGGATTCAATTATACTGCTTTTTGTCTAGGAAAGGACAAAACAAAAATAAAAGTTTAAAAACATCAGTACATAATGTCAGGTCATTTCAAAATGTACACTTTTCTTTGGGGTAGGAAACTGAAGCCTCTTCTTTGAAAATAATATTTTATACACAAGCCAAACGGTCTTTCTTAAAATTGCTATAATTTCCTTAATATTTCCTTCTATTATTTCCCGCATTTGTTGTATTTTTTGCTGTGATACTGCAGGGTTTATAGCTACAAATTACTGCTACTACCATGACTATTACCACTACTGTTGCTGCTGTCATAATCATCACCACCACCACCATACTACTACTACTACTACTACTACTACTACAATGACTTAGTAGTAGTACTACATGGTGGTAGTAGTAGTAGTAGTAGTATATAATTCATCCATAAGCCATCTACAAGTTATAATTCTAACTGGCATCAGATATTTACCAGTGTCTTTAAGCAGAGGTTTCACTCCATTTGTTTTGTAATTTATTGCTTCTAATTCACTGTTTGTTGGTTGTATTCCTACTTTTCAACTTGCAACGTCTGTGATATCCATTCTGGTTATTTCAACTCACTGTTTAGAATCAAGAAGATTATAAGAAAATGAATACACTACATTCTTTAGAGTAGTGGCTTGTATTTTACTTCTTGTTATATACTTGAGTGTTTTAGAACTCTCCACCGAATTACAAGAAACATTAGAAGTGATCAGATTATTGTTATCTTCACTAATAAGTATTGTTAATTTTGTAAAACAGTTTGTATGATCTAAGGCAATGTGATAACACATGGTAACATGGTATTATGATTTTGTTAAGAATCACAGTTTATTTTCAATACTGAGACAGCAACTTGCTCCAAAATGTTGGCAAATTTCAATCACTTTACTCGATGTTACACACCACATTTATAGTAAATTTAAAAAATGATCAAATGAGACTAATAATTCTGAGATAATCCACTCAAATGCTGAATGCTTCTTGAAGATTTTCTGATTATGCAGCTCCGCGTATTTTGAAAAGCATGGCATAACAAGAATGACAGTCAGGGAAATGTAACACACAGCGTTTTGTTTTCCTGTACTTGTACAACTATGCAAGACTTATTACTGCACTGCTACTTATTACACTTCGTGAAATAGTGATATTATTTAAATTATCTTAAATTTGTACCAACCAACAGGAGCCAGTGTGGCGACTAGGCTATGAACTGGATGGTCCGGGGTTCCAATTCTGGTAGAGACAAGAAGTTTTTCTTCTTCAAAACGTCGAGACCGGCCCTGGAGCCCATCTGGCCTCCTATTCAGTGAGTACTGGAGTTCTTTCTTGGAGTTAAAGTGGCCATGAGCATGAAATTAACCACTCACCTGCATCTAGTGGCAAAGTTGAAAATGAATGGATCTGTACCTCCACCTCTATGACAGGCCTTCATGGCATGGACAGGAAAAGCTTTACCTTCTACAAACAGAAGATTGTAATATCGGAACTGACAAAAGTTTTAACCACACTTAGATAAAAGTGCAGAAGTGATGAAAGTTGAGTGTCTTGGCTTGAAATGCAATACTCACAAACACAAAACTTTCTCAGAAAGCAGAATTTTTGCACCCAAGAGTTACTTTTATGTTACCATATGACCTTGTTGAACTGTGTCATTTGTTGAAAATGTGTTATAATATGAATGAACGCATACAAAATTAAAACCTACGGACTCTTACCATGTAATGTTATCACAATGCCTTAAGTCACTCCTCCTAAGATAATGTGTATATGTATGTGAACATACTGTATGCTTTGAAGATGTTATCTTCCTAGCTTTTCGGTCCACCTGTGCCTTGTCTGTCCTGTATAAAAAACTTCTCTCTCCTTACCCATTAATGTCTGATATAACCCATTTATATTCAGATTTCTCAAATTAAAAAAAAAAAAGAAATAGCTGCAGGTGTATGTGCATATTTTGGTTTGCAACCTGAGGTAGGTATAGTGTCTGTTTTATGGGAACAATGTGAAACAAACATAAAATAATTGTGTGAAAATGAATTAAGTAACCATTTGGCCCTTGTAGTGTAGATGCAACATGTTTTCTGTGATGTATTGGTTCATGTTCTATGCTTTAAAGAGGTCTAACCAGTTGCATAAGCTCTACACTGCAGTTGTGTTAGTGCTCAATGACAAACTATGTGATATATGGCTGTGTCACTCGTCTGACCTCTATCGATTGTATGTTGCACTGTTGAAAGGGTGAGGTGCACATTCATACTGGCCAAGCACTGCACTTTTAAATTGTAATGATAGTACCCCTGTGATAACACTTTGCAAATCCCAAGGAGTAAATTCATGATTAGGTCCACAAGCAAGCTGTGGTATTAGTTCACTTCTTTACTACCAGAATTTGCAAGTAAAACACTTTCTTCTGACTCCTAGTATTAAGTCCTGGCTGTTAGTTTATTTAAAGATGTGTTCAAATATCTCAACTTTCTTGCGTAAATATTGATAATATCAGTTCATAAAAATTACTAAGATAAATTAATATGCTTATTTGTTTCTTGGATATTATTACTTGTATCCAAGTCCAAAAGATATTTGACTGTTTAATGTTCTCTCTTTCTTATAAAGTCGTGTTTAGAAATGGGTTAAGACCCTTGGTAATGCAGCCTGAAGTGGATATATTGTACCGTCCCCTGACGATAGATTAAAATGGTGGAATTATTATTGGATGGGGAAAACTGAAGTGCTATGAGAGAAACCTACACATTGCCATACTGTCCACCATAAATTCCCCATGGACGACTCAAGGATTGATCCAAGGGGTTCATTGTGAGCAGATGGTGGTTAAGCACTTGATCTTGGACTGTCGGACAGTGGCACGGCTGAAGGTTCAAGTCCTGTATGTAGGGTGTGGAGCGGTGTTGTTGGGTGAATAGTTTCTGACATTTCAAAGGGTTTTAGTTCCTTTATCTAGAGGTTCATGCAGCCCAACTTGGACTGCTTGACCCTGCAAACACAACAATTCTTTGAAACATCAGAGACTACGCATCCGATGACCCTGTGTCAAATCCCAGAATCTTTGCCTCCTGTATTCCTTGCAAGGTAATGTTATGAAGAAGGTGAACACTGAGGCCACTGAGAAGAGTGCCATGTCCTTTGCTTTGTTGAATCATAAAATTAAATAACAAATCCATATATAATTTCTTAAAAAAAATTTAGAATGGGTTGTTGCGTCTCTTGGTAACTTAATGTGGCTTACCCAACAAAATGCAGACCTTTAAACCTTTCTCATCCTAGGAGATGACATGCTGTCTCTAAAATGTACTGGTGAATGGCATAACTTGCCATATTCTGGTCTCTCTGTGTCTCCTTGGTAGCAATTTAAATGTCCACGAAAAGCACAGAAAAAAAATTAATATATTAAAATAAAATTAACTTCTAAATCCTAGAACAAGAGCAACATTGGCATTTTCATTGGTCCTGCTGACAAATGTCACATGGTATCAGTTAAAACTTTGGACACAGTACCATCGTAATGGATCTGTGTAACACAAAGTGATTCTGCTGGTTGCAGGCTGTACATAGCAGTAGGTGAACCTTCTGGCTTTCATCATTTCCATGAAAAATGCTTGTTTATAATAATTTTTATAGCCTGTATTTTGCATTTTTTTTAGTACCACAGATTATGGCAATGCTGTTAAATAAGTCTGGATTGAATGCAAAGCAGAGCCCCTGGTCCTGTAATTTAGTGTTACCCAGATCTTAAGAAAGGCATCTTTTCAAGAAAAAGAAAAAGCAACTGAGCTTTTATGATAATACTGTACAGCGACATGTACCATGTTTAAATCATATATTCTAAATAGAGTAATGAATTTTATCAATAGGGTTGTCATCTGTAGTATGCTTCTGTGTAATTTGGTACATAGGTATCTCTCAAATACTGGGCCCAGTTTACCAGTTTGTACAGTCGGATGCTGCAGAAGACTGTAATCTTGATTCTTCTGTTAGTATCTCAGCTGTCACAATATAGGGCTACAGGATTTTAGACTTTCCTAAATAAACTGATTTCATGCATGTGAAATGACATAAAACTGGTTAAAGGTGTTAGCACTTACAGACTGAATGAAAGAGGCAGGCCATGACAATCTTTATCACTACATTTTGCACAAGTACTTAAAAATAATAACAGTATAAGTAATTTCATATTCAGATTCAAGTAATAAACATACAAATCATGATGATGAGATGGACGGGATTTTGAGAAATACATACTAAATATTAGTCAGGAAACCTGAAGAGAAGAGACCATTCCAGAGACCTAGGCATAGATTGGAGGGTAATACTGAAGTGGGTCCTAAATTGTGTATGGTATTTGAGAACATACAGGGGGTTAAGGTGAGTCATTGTAGCGTCCCGTGACAGACTGTTGTGAAAATGATAATGAGCCTTTGATTCAATACAAGACAGGGAATATCTTCAACAACCATGTGATATACCATTTTCTCCAGAGAGCTGTGCTTTGTGCAGTTGTTAAGTCAGTAACAATGAATTATGTGAGTTGCTACATTCCTGAGCAACAGAAATCAAAGCAGTAAAAATTAGGACCAACTGAAATAAGTGTTTGTTTCACAATGAAAGAAATGTGTAATCCTTTATAGGAGAGTAGTTACTATTTATACAGTTTGTTTTTTAATACTCAGAATCTTCACATTTTATGCACAGAGTGTATTTGTGTAATATAATCCTCAGAATAAGCAGTGATTATCTTCCTAAACATTAATTTGCTAGGCTTAGTAACGGAGATGCAGAGTGTCTTCTGTCAAGTGGGAACTGAACTTTTCAATATTATTTAGACAATTTTCAGACATTGAAAGTTAATACAGAAAAAAATTCTTCATCTTATTTCTCTGTGCCATCTTGTTAGTAAGTGCTGTGATTCATCATACTTACAGATTATTTTTCTTTACCATTACTGCCTTCTAAGCATAACTGAAATGATCACAGAACAGTTTATAAATGGGTTATACATTATTATTCCTCACTATTATTCTCCAGTAAATTGTTGAAACACAAAATTTTAACCTCACTCATGAACTACAATGTTACTACAGTACACTCAGCCGTATTTAAAGACAGCTAGTCAAATCTGATTGCATGTGATGGTTAATATTTGATTCTGGTGCCAGACACTGCAGTCATGTGGTGGCTGATATTTGATTCTGGTGCCAGACACTGCAATCATTTCACTGTTAGTACGGCTGCACATGTATAGACTATGTCTAAACTGAAAAAAAGAAAAGAATTATATGAAGAAATAAATAGTCATTTCAAATAGTGTGGGGTCTTTCTCATTCTTTTTATTTTTCCAGTTTCTCAGAAAATGTGCAATAGGTACAGAACCAGTCTAAGCCTTACTGAATAAACTAAATCATTCAATTGTACTAGAGTTGTCATTCTTGTTTCATTATTTCTGATGACATTTTAATTTAGGTGAGTCTTTTCACATCCAAGCCTCTCCACCTGTTCTATCTTCTGAAAACTCCTCATTCTCCTCCCATGTTCTTCCTTCTGCATCATGCACTTTCTATCCTGTTGTTCCCATCTTAATCTGGATCTTCTCTTGCTCACTTTCTTTGTACTGTCATTTTGAAGCCACATGTGGAATTCTTTCCTTCTTATCTCTTAAAATGTTCCTGTCTTGACTTATTTACTGAGTTGCCTTCATAGCACTATAGTTTTCATATTTCTTTTTCCTGGTATTTTCCGGTATTACACTTTTCCAAACTCTCATCTCAACGTATTGTCAGTCTTTACATTTAATTAATAATTTTATTAACAACCTGGCACATTCATCAGTAAATGGAAATGTGATTTTCTAAAAAGATGCAGTAATTATTTTTTAATATAAAACAACTGTAGAACATCTTTGAAATAAATTGAAGCCATTCATTATCACAGAATATAATGTGGACTCAAGAAGGCTTTGTTAATAGACAATAAGCGAATAATAAATCTATGTGTGCTGCCTATTTAGTCTAGCCATTGTGAAGTTTCTCAAAACTAGTTTACCCTTCTAAGAGAACACTGCCTTATCTCCTGTTTCAGTACTATTATACTTGGATTCCTATGCAATCTCGTTAATAAAGTCTGCTAACATAATATAGCCATGTGACTAACAAAATCTAGAAACAGCTTCTTGTTTATTGGTAAACGTAAGTAATTGTACTTAAAATGTATAATGTTGTAAGGTTATGTCATATTGAATAGACTTGTCCTACACCCTGTTCTGTAGTATGCATGGATTCTTAGTCACTGAATCCTGTTCTAACTGACACTAAGGTACTTGGTGAAAAGTGTAGAATCTCAAGCTGCCATGCAGGCTGCTTCACTCCTAACATGCAATTATTTGTGCCAGTACGATCTAGTATAACTTCTGTGCTGGATCATCAAGTGGTCTGTCGTACAACAGGTCTACAGCCTCTTCCAATGTGAGTTCTCTAGTGCTCATACAACACATTTTCAATTTTTTAACTTCCGCGCCAAATAGTTTTTGATTCCAACTTAAGGTTATGCAGACTTGACCGACAACATTTTTGCACATGTTTGTATGATTGTTGGGAATATTGCGTGGCTTAGGTTGGCCGTATTGTACGAACAGCAGACGAACGAAAATGGTCGCTGTAATATACAGTGGGAGTGGTGATAACGTGCGACATGAGTTAGTCTGCCTCGTTGTTTGGTGTTTACATGTTATTTTGAGTGCCGTAAAGACTGTTGGTCGCAATGTATTCTACGGTTTTCTTATTAACGTGGCATGTTTTGCGAAATTTCCTCACGTCGTGTAACGAAGTAAATAGATAATTATTCCCGTAAGAAATTTTAAACCGAAAATGTACAGAAATTGTGTCTTCCGTTCATTAGCCCTTTGCGTGCAATCTGGAACGATGTTACAGTGGCATACGACCTGTACATTCTCAAATTTTAGAAGCGTGGTTATGAAACCGTGGGTAAATGCAGAATGGACTCATATTAGGCTAATACATCTATATAAGTGCCTGAATGCAGAAAGTACGTTAGTGACGAAAGACTTCTTTGAAAATATTAAAGACAAAAGTAAAGAAACGTTTTTGGATATGATACATATATTTGAATCTAAAGGTATTCACAGACGTGGCCACGTTGAATTTATTTATGCAGCTTTACGTCACATGGAAGAATTTGGTGTTCATAAAGACTTGGAAGTATACAAGTCTTTAATTGATGTTTTACCGAAGGGTAAATTTATACCAACCAACATCTTCCAGGCGGAATTTCAGCATTATCCCAAACAACAACAGTGCATTATTGATTTGTTGGATCAAATGGAAGAGAATGGCAAGTATCTTAAAAGACTCCGGTTCTGAAGAATCGGGCAGGTTTACATGTTGATAACAGCATTTGTCTGTTGTGGAATTTCAGCATGCTCAAAATGAATACATCTAAGACTATCCTATAGTAAGAAACAAATTATGACTGACTTAAAAAACTTCCTGAACATTAGTTTTAACAGGGAAGGGTTGTTAGCCCCTCGCCCAACACCCAAGCTGTAGGACCACCCCTCGTCGACTGTCCGCGACTGCTTATTCAATTTAGAGAGGATATACAAACCTCAGCGAAAGAGAGTCTGGGTCTGCGCGAATTGAAGCATTATAAACCCTGGTTTGATGAAGAATGTCTAGGTTTTTTGGATGAAACGAAGAGGGCTAAATTGCAGTGGATGCAGGATCCAAGCCAAAACAATGTAGATATTCTGAACAATGTAAGACATGAAGTTAGCAGACATTTCAGGGGAAAAAAGAAGGCATATCTGAGAGCTAAAATTGAAGAACCTGAAACTAACAGTAAGATCCAAAACATTAGGGACTTGTACGGGGGCATCAGTGACTTTAAGTAGGGGTACCAGCCTAGATGTAGTATAGTGAAGGATGAGAAAGGTGACTTGGTGGCAGACTCCCACAGTATTGTGGCTAGGTGTAGGAACTATTTCTCCCAGCTATTCAACGTGCATGGGGTTAAGGACGTTGGGTGGGCAGAAGT
>Ga0123357_10004073_pt1 | contig 17028 bp, 6 predicted proteins | sample TergutEmb28metaG_FD_89873 | JGI IMG/M metagenome (GOLD analysis project Ga0123357, IMG submission 89873) | Embiratermes neotenicus P4 segment gut microbial communities from Petit-Saut dam, French Guiana - Emb289 P4 | ecosystem: Host-associated > Arthropoda: Insects > Digestive system > Gut ... | reverse complement strand
TACAAGTCGTCAGCTCCTGAAGATGGGCACAAGGTGGCCCGAAACATGTTGAGCAACCTATAAAGGAAAAATAAACATAATACCAAAAGTGACATCTAGTTGGTCTCTTTATCCACATTAATAAAATTCCGTTTACAGGGTGGGGAGCAGGGATAGGATAGTTGTCGTGACGAGGCAGGCAGTGGGCTGGTTCTGGGGATCCAGTTGCTGGCGGGGCGAAGGATCTTTTCCTTATCCAGATCATCATCTTTGGGGCCTTCTGAGGATTGTATTCAGTTGCTAGTGGGGATTCTTTCCTTGGGGGTAAAGTGGTCTGGGTGTGAAGCCAACCACTTGCGTCTATCCAGTACCATGGTAAAGAGTGAAGATCCATCACTGCCCCCACCCCTCTGTATATCTTTAGTGCATGTACCGGGACACCTTCACCTTTATGTGCATTCTAAGTGCACATAGGGCACATGGTGTGAATGTGTTTTGTTGTGATCTTAACAATCTTGCTGTGGGTCCATTCTGTAGTCAGGTTGAATCTGGACTGTGAACTAGCATTATTTGCTGGAATGTAGGTTGTAAGCTAGTTTTAGGCTTTAGCTTTGGCTTAGTTAAGGTCTTTATTCCTTGGGGGTGTGGCATTATAGTACCAGATAATTGGGGCCCAACATTTTGTGACCATCAGATTGTCTTGACACATTGGCGACTAGTCACGTGGTAATGTGATGTTGCATCCCACAAGAACAGGGACCTCAAGAGAATCATCTGTTTTGTTGCAGATACAAATCTGGGAAAAACAAGTGGTTCTTCCAGAAGTTGAGATTCTGAATGAAGACGTCTTATTGTGCTGTATTATAAACAAAGATTTTGTTCAATAAAATATCTGAACAGGGAACACTGATTTTTTATGTAAATTTCTGAGAGAAGAATGTGCTGTCTTTCTCCCTTTACCCTGACACCTTTGAAAGCATGTATGTGTAGGTATATATGTATGTGTGTGTGTGTGTGTATATATATATATATATATATATATGTAGGATTCTGTCTTGTTTTGTATTTAACAAACAAGGCTACTTGCTTGTTTTGCTTAGCTGTGTATGTATTTGGCATATTGTGTCAGGAAATTGCCATGTATATAGTACTGGCTAGTGAAAAAAGATTTTGTTACATTTGCAGAACTAATTACCTCTTACTCAAGACGCTGTATGCCTTTGCTGTGGCACATTTAAAGTGAGAAAATGATGCGCATTCATTCTGTGTGGAACATATGATGGCTGGCAGCGTAAATGTAACTTTATACTTTCGTTTGAGATTTGTAATATGATAGGTATGACATGACTGGGCCACAAAACACGGTGTACCTATCAAAATGAATTGCATGTTCACTGGAATCACACCTGCCCACATTCCTGCCACCAACAGCACCAATAATGAAGCCCCAGACCAATATCTACCAGGAACTCTTAGTTAATCCAGCCACATGTCCACTAGCTACCAGGCACATTTCCCTAACAGCCCCCTATCAAGTAGCTACAAGGGAATCTTGGCTAACCCAGCCACCAGCTACCTGGTTCTCTTGGCTTCCTGAACCCCTGTCTGCTAACTCCCGAGAACTGTGGGATAAACCCTCCCAGTATCCATGTGCTACCAGGGACTCCTGGCTAATTCAGCCTCTTATTCAAGAGCTACCAGCAGCTCTTAGCTAACGCAGCCTCTTATCCTCTAGTCTCCTGGGACGCTCTGCTAACCCATTCCTCTTTCAACCAGCTACCAGGTGCTCTCGGCTAACGCATTCTCATTTACACTAGCTACTAGGAACTTTTGGTGAACAGGGACATTTGTCTAACACAACCCCTATCTGATAGATAGCAGGGACTCTGGCTAAAACATACCATTTTCCAGTAGCTACCACAGACCCCTGGCTATTCCAGCCCATATGCAGTTCCTAGCATGGACTCTTGACTAACCTGCCCTTCCAAACCCAGCTATCAGAGATTCTTAGCTAACACAGCCTCCTGTTCAGTAGCTACCAGGGACTTGGCTAACATAACCTCGTATCCATAAACTTCCAGGGAATCTTGGCTAACAAAGCCCCCTACCAGTTATCTACCAATGATTCATGGGTAACGAATTCTCCTGTTTACTAGCTTCCAAGTAATCTTCCCTAACTGTGCCTCCTCTCATTAGCTGCCAGGGACTCTTAGATAACTTATCCTGCTATTCACTAGCTACCAGAAGCTCTTCGCTAAAACAGCCTCATATCCAGTAACTAGCAGGAACTCTGCCAAACCAGCCCATATCCACCACTGACTCTTGGCTGTTTTCTATCCACCATCTACCAGAGACACTTGACTACAACATCCACCAACTACCAGGACTCTTAGCTAACCATTCCTCCCTCCACTAGGCAACAGGATATTTGGGGTAAGCTAGCTCCATTTTCACTAGCTACCAGCGAGTCTTGACTAATCCACCCCCTCAGGGACCCTTGATGATTGAGACTACTTTTCAATAGCAACCCACAACTCTTAGGTAGCCTATCCTCATCGCCTGTACTTAACAGTGCTGTTGACCAACATAGCTTTCTCTCCAGGAGGTACCAGCAGCACTTAGCTAACACAGCCTCCCAAACAGTAGCTACCTGGTCTCTTGGTTAACTGAACCTCATATCCACTAGCAACCAGACAGTCTCGGCTAACCCAACCTGCATCCAACCCACCTCCACCTAGTCGATTCACACAGATAATCAATCCTCCCATCCACTAGTTCCAGGGGCTCGTGGCTAACTCAGGCCCTGTCCACTAGCTACAAGGGACTTTTCATTAACCCAGCCCCTTTCCACTAACTACCAGGGACTCTTGACTAAACTCTTTTCCACTAGGTACCTGGAACTCTTTTCTAACTGAACCTCTTATGCACTAGCCACCAGGGACTCCTGGTTAAAACTAGCCCACTATCCAAATGCATCCCTCCATCCACTACTACTAGTGAGTCTTGGCGTACACATCCCCCTAGCCATGAGCTTCCAGGGACTGTGCTACCTACCAGGGACTTTTGGCTACGATAACTAGCCTAACATCCACTATGTAGCAGGAATTCTTGTCTAACACAGTCCCCCCCTCTACTAGGTACAGAATGCAAGGCTACCACAGACTCCCCTCTTCTAGATAACCACAGAACTTTGGTTAAACCATCCACCAGCTACCACAGACATCTAGCCCCTCCACCTACCAACCAAATACAAGAGATTCTTGTATAACTCAGAATCATATCCACTAAATAACAAGGACTCTTGGCTAAACAAGCCCCCTTTCCACAAGCCAACAGGGAATCTTGGCTAACACAACCCCCTATAGTATGTACAAAGGACTCATGGCTAACTCAGCATCCTATAAAAAAGCAACCAGGGACTGTTGTCTAAAAGAGCCTTCTACACACTGTTATCAGGGACTCTTGGCTAACACAGCCTTCTTTCTACTAGCCACCAGTGTCTCTCAGCTAAACCAGGATGCTATCCACTATCTACCAGGTACTCGCAGCTAAATCAGTCCATATTCACTAGCTAACAGGTTCTCTTGCTTACCACATCCTCCTACCCACCATAGACTCTAAGATAACCCAGCCACCTACCCACTAGCTACCCAGGACTCTGCAAAACCACCCTCCTATCCAGTAGGTACCAAGGAATATTGGCTAACCCAGCGTCCCAGCCACTAATTACCAGGGACTTTGCTAATCCTCTATTTACCAGGCATTTGTGGTTAACCCAACATCCCATCCACTAGCTACCAGGGAAACTTGTATGAGCAATAGCTAACAGGAACTCTTGCCTAAACAGTCCCACTGTCCACTCGCTGTCAGGAACTCAGCCCAGCCTCACATCCAGTAGCTGCCATTGGCTAACCCAGTCTCCTCTCCAGTAGGTACCAACTGTTCTTGGATATCTAAGACTTCTGTCCACTAGCTACCAGGTCTCTTCGCTATCCCAGCCCCTTATCCACTACCCACCAGGAACTTGTGGCTAACCCAGCCTCCCATTGAATAGCTACCAAGGAATCTGCTAACTGAATGTCCTATCCAGAAGCTACCAGGGACTCTTGGTTGAGCCTCCTATCTGCTAGCTATGAGGGACTATTGGTTAATTGAGCCCTTCTCAACTAACTCTCATGGACTCTCAGCTAAATTAGGCCATTTCCAATAGCTTCCAGACACTCTTGGCTGAGCAAGCCTCACACCCAGTAGCTACCAGGGACCCTTGGCTAAATGATCCTCCTATCCACATGCTACCAGGACTCTTACATACACCAGCCTTCCATCCACCAGCTATCAGGAACTTTTGGGTAATCTATCCACTGATAGGGAATCTTCCATAACACAGCCCCATCCACTACCACTCAGGGACTCTCAACTAACCCAAACTTCTCTCCACCAGCTATCATGGACTTTAACCCACACACCATCCACCAAGCACATACAGCTAAACCATCCTTCGATCCACTTGCAACTAGGTACCCTTGAATAATGCAGCCTCTGTCCATTGTCTACAAGGGACTCTTGGCTAAATGACCCTCCAATCCACCAGTTACAAGGGACTCTTGGCTACAACAGCCTAGTACTGACTAGATACTAGGGTCCATTTGCCAACTCTGCCTCCTATTCAGTAACTACTAGGGACTTTAGCTCACATGTCCATCACCATCCACTGCCTCCTGGCTGAACCATCCCCTTAACCACTAAATATGAGGGGCTATTGGCTATCCCAACCCCAATGTACTAGCTAGCAGGGACCCTTCACTAACACAGGCACTTATACACTAGAAAGGGGAGACACTTTAATAACACACCTCTATTCAAAAGCTACAAATGCCTCTTGGCTAAGCCAACCACCAACCCCCTCATAACCAGACTTAGCTAAACCATCCCCATATCTACCAGAGACCCTTCTCTGAGCATCTCTCCACTAGCTACCATAGACACTTAGCTATATAATCTCCCTGTACACTAGCTACCAAGGACTCTTAGCTGACACAGGCTTCTATCAAAAAGCTACCAGGGACCCTGGCTGATTCTCCTATCCTTTATCCAACAGGGACTCTTGGCTAACACAGTCCCCTATCCAATAACTACCAGGGATGCTTGGCTCACAGAGCCTACCATTCGCTAGTAAACAGGGACTCTTGGTGCAAACATCCCCCACTCCATTAGGTACAAAGGCCTATTTGCTAATAGTTCACCTTGCAGTAAATAAGCCTTTCCACTAGCTACCAAGGATTCCTGGCTAACCTATCTTTCTAAGTAGTAATTTCCATGGGCTCTTGGCTAAAACAGCCCCTGTCAATCTACTACCAGGCACTCTTCTCTAGCCCAGCCCCCTATCCTTAGCAACCAACACCGCTTGGTTAACCAAACCCCCTACACAATAGCTACCAGTGATTCTTAGTTAACCCAGCCCTCTATTTGCTAGCTACCAGCACTTTGGTAACAGTCCCCCATCCAGTAGCTGCCAGGGACTCTTGGATGCCAAGGCCCCTATCCGTTATCTAAGGACTCTCCTCTAACCCAACCTTCAATTCATCAGCTACCAGGGACTGTTGTCTAACCCATCCACAACCTACTAGGTACTTATAGCTAACCCATCCACAAGCTACCCCTTCTCCACTACCTTCCAGAGGCTCTTGGCTAACTAGGGCCAACTAAGCCTCCCAACCTCCAACTACCAGAGACACTTAGCTAACATATCCAACTATCCACTAGCTAACAGGAACTCTTGGCTACTTCAACTGCATTCCACTAGCTACCCAGGCCCCTGTCTAGTAGCTACCAGAGACTCTTCGCCAATACAGCCCCATATTTACCAATAGGGACTCCTGTCTAACACACCTACCTGTCCACTAGGTTCCAGGATCTCTTGGCTAACCTAGCCTCCCCTCCACTTGGTACCACACTACTGTTGAAGCCATCCACCAGCTACCAGAACTCTTGTGTAACTGTTTCCTATCCACTAACTAACAGGGACAATTAACTAACACAGCCTCCTATCCAAAACTTACCAGGGACTCTTGAAGGAATTAAGCAGGCTTCTGTCCAGTAGTTAAAAGGCTGATTGATCCTGATAGCCACTACCAAGGACAATGGCTAACCCAGCTCCATATCCTCAAGTTAACCCAGCCTCCTATCCACTAACAAACAGTTGCCACTGGCAAATAGACTCCTAACCACTAGCTACCAGGGACTCTTGGAAAAAGCAACCCAATATCCACTAACTACCAGGTTCTCTTGGCTCTCATCCACCAGCTACTACAGTGTCTTGGCTAAATGAGCCTCATATCCAGAAGCTACCAGAGATTCTGGGCTCCAGTAAATACTAGGCACTCTTTGCTAACTTAACCTCCTCTCCAGTAGCTACCAGGGACTCTTGCCTATCTGAGCTGACAGGGACTGTTGGCTGACAGCCTTGTATCCACTAGCTACCAAGAACTGTTGTCTAAACAAGCCCCTACCCAATGGTTACAAGGGACTCTGGCTAACCCAATTTTCCTGTTCACTGTACTCCAGGGACTCTGCAAAATCAGCCTCCTCTCCAGTAGCTACCAGGGAGACTTGACTAACTGAAATTCCTATCCACTAGCTACCAATGACTCTTTTCTAAAGCAGCCCCTCTTCCAGGGGCTGCTTTAGAAAAGAGTAGAACCTTATCCACTAGCTACCAAGGTCTCCTGGCTAAAGCAACCCCTGTACAACAGCTACCAGATAGTCTTTGCCAACCCAGCCTCCTATCCAGTAACTACCAGGGCATCTTGGCTAACCCAGCTTCCCCACAGTAGGTACCAGGAACTCTTGTCTAACCCATCCACAAGCTACCAGAGACTATTAACTAACACTTCCTTGCATCCAGCACCTACCAGGAACTCTTGTCCAAGCCTCCTATACACTAACTGCCAAGGACTTGAGACAATCACAGCCTCCTACCCATTAGCACCCAGAGGCTCCTGGCTAAATCAGCCCTCTATCCAGTATGTGAAAGGGATTCTTGGGTAACTCAGCCTCCTATCCACTAGCAGCCAGGGCTCTCAGATAAATCGGCCTCCTACCCACTATCTACAAAGGACCCTCAAATAACCCAGCCTAGTTTCCAGGACTCTGCAATCTGAGCCTTGTATCTTGTAGCTAACAAGGACCCATGGCTAACACAGCCTTCTAAGCACAAGCTACTAGGTGCTCTTAGATAACGAAGCCTCCGCTCCACTAACTAGCAGGTACTGTCCAATACATACCTGGGACTCTTGGTTACCCAGCCTTCTATCCAGTACCTAACACAGATGCTTGGCTAATGCAGCCAACCAACCAACTAGGTACCAGCGACTTGAATAGCACTATCTACCAGGGTCTCTTGGCAACACAGCCATTTATCCACTAGCTACGAGAAATTCTTGGTTAACACAGCCCTCTACCCGCAAGCTACCAGGGACTCATAGATAACAGTCTCGTATCCACTTCCAAACATGGACTCTTGGCTAACTGAGCCCCCTACGTTATAAATAACAGGGAATCTTGGCTAACCAGCCAACTACCCACTAGCTACCAGGTGCTCTTGGCTAACCAAGCCTTCCAACCACTAACCACCAGGTGCTGTTGGCTAACAACCTCACATACACTAGCTGCCAGAAACTACTGGCAAACCAGGCATCCAGGCCAGTAGCTACAAGGGACTTTTGGTTAACCCGTCCTCCCATTCATTAAGTACAAGCGAATGGCTATTTCATCCTTCATTCCATTACATACCAGGTACTTGGCCGATTCTCCTATCCAGTAACTATCGCAGACTCTTGGCTTATCCACACCCCTATGGCATGCTTACAGTAAAACCTTATGTGTTTTTAACTATGATTTGATCATTGTCATTTACATCTTGGATTCGTTTCTGTCATTTCCACAAATGTATCATCTTTTAATTTTTATCCTTTGTAGTGCGTCCCTGAGGATGGCCACTTCGGCAGCTAAAACATGTACCAGCATATTGCACATAAAAACTATTTTACTAGTGTGCATTTTGTTGGAATAAATATTACATACCCACAACTAGTTTCATTCTTTCACTTTATTCAGTGTCTGTTAGACATGTAAATTCCAAAGAACACTGTACATTGTTGATGGTAAGTGTAAAATTATAAAATTGTTTTTGACAACAAACGACTTACATCGGAATGTACACTGTTCGAATCTCAGCTCTTCTTTCTATAGCTCTTTATATTTATCAGTGCTTGCAAGCAAATGGCAGGAGGTTGCATTCAAATGTAACACGACTGTAGCCTTCCGCATTCAATCCAGGGCGTATTTACAGTTGTCCCATTGTATGTCTCAACCCTAGCCACCGACAGTGTCATAACCGAAGGTGAGAAAAGAACAATATGTAAGTCGTGATATGTGAGGTGGAATATAATCCCCACTGCACCAAAACAGTCACCAAATATTTTTAACCTTTAAATGACCTAAGTTGGCACACCTGAACTTGCATTTAAAAAAAAAACTAGAATTTTGTTTAAAATATTTTAGGCATCATGTAAAAAGGCATTCTACATAATCACTGTTCTACTGTACACAAAGTGCTGTTTAATTCATATTTTTTCCTTTGTCTGTTCAAATAACATCCACATTTTTCACAAGTGATGCTCTGAAATTTATACACCAACTTGGCTCTTTAAAAGTTAAAGTACAATGTACAACTGTCCCAGCAACCACATAAGCACCACAACACAAAGGTGTATGGGGGAGTGCCACTGTAGATCCATGCATCCTTAAGCTCAGCAGCAGAGGGAGGTGGTTGTTACCTTAAGCCCCCAGTATTCACTGGGGGCTTAAGGTAACAAGCATGTGGGCCTAGCAGTAACCCCAGACACTTCACAGAGAAGACAAATATTTTGTGTCTACTGGGAACTGAACCATGATTCCTCATTCACACAACTTGCAGTCTAGTCACTACAGCAATTGAATTATCACAGCTTCAACACGTAATCAACCAAATCAACTTCTGTAATGCACACAACTGCATGCTTTATAAGGAAGACACCAAAAACATTTTTCCTTCAGTTTAGTGTGTCTAACAGAGTACAAAGCCCTTCCTTGCATATTTGTTATAATAAGAAATTCCCAACCATGATGTGTAGACAGATTTCTGGGAGTACATGGAAGGAACCACTACAGTTACAATAAATGTTCGAAAATCCTGTCAAACTCAATGTGCTATACGATTTGTGCACAAAGATCACAAGTTGTTTGAGCATATTTTAATGCTGTCAGCAGCTTCCAAAATGCGAACCAGCGATCTGTCTTGTGTGTCCTCCTTCTTCTGTAAACTTCGCTCTTCATCCAACCCCACAAACAAAAATCTAATGGAGTTAGGTCTGGTCTGTACAAATGGTGTGTGCATCTAAATCACACTGATCCTCTGATATGCCTTATAAAAATAACAAGATCTCCTTTCTTGGAGCACATCTGATTACAGAATAAGACATTCCTTGAAAAGGCAGCCGTCTGAACATAATATCTAACATCGATAAAATGGGTGTTATTACGTTATAAGATTTTCAATGAACTTTACAACACATGGCAAACATTTGTGACTCAATTTTTACACACATAAAAAACTTTATTTCAATAATTTTACTACCTATATTTGACGTTTTTATACGCAACTCTGACACAGTTACCAGCCAGGACATTACCAATCCAACGATCTGTATATAGTTTCATATAATTATTTTTTTTAATTTTATAATCTTTGCAACTCATTTGGGATCCCAAACAAAAAGCACACTTTTCACTGTATTATATCTTATTTTAAAGTTGTTGTAATGGCGGCCTGAAGACAGTCTTTTTTAGACCAAAACTTGAATAAAAATGTTGCTGATTTTGTAAGAACTATAATGATTTGTTTCAAAACTAAATTTAAATTTGTGTGTAGATGGAACATATGTACAGCGTTCTTGATATCGTAAATGAAATGAGGATGAATCACCTAAACAGCATAGCATGCTCTCCTATGCAGCACTTTACTTATTGCAACCAATTACATTGTCATTATTCATTACATGTTTTAATTACGAACCTAACTACTGTCACATTGATAACTACGTGCAAAGAACCTACACATGCTTCCAAATGCTGTACAGCTATACTGTGTTCATCAAAAATATTACAGCTGACAAGCGAAATGCTCCCTCCCTCATTTCAAAATTCCCAGAAAGATTATTTATGACGTAGTCAGAAGCCTTTAACACACGCACGAGTGTGTGTTCTACACAACGCTGCCTTACGATAAAGTCTTACAGACATTTTCTGATTCATGCTTAGATTTATATTTAATCCAACAAATTTCACAATCAATTAAAATAATCATTTGGCACTTCTGTCCCTCCTACATGATTTGATCTCTATCTACAAAGGCATACAAATACAGCAGATTCTAACATGTATGTGTGTAGAGTAAAAATACAATATTGTCAATTACAATTGTTAAAAATTTATAAAATGTAAATCAATCAGCAAATATTTTACAATTCTACATAATATTTAATTTTCGACTGCTGACATATGTCTATGTCTGTTTTTCAATTCTCAATTATGGTGAATAATCCTTGGAAGTTCATGAAAATGTTTTTTTTATACACATGATGTACAAATAACAGTTTACAGTATGAAATAAATGTACATACCCTGCGTTGTCTGGTTGGTGTTTACACAATTATTATTGATGGTGCATTTTGTCGGACTAAATACTGTAGGATCATGATTTGATACCCAAAAGAGGTAAGAGATTTCTCTCTTCTCTACAGCAACCGGGCTGGTTCTGGGGCCCACCCCACCACCCTTTCAATGGGTCCTGAGCAATCTTTCTCCAAGGCCTAAGCGGCCAAGGCATAAATCGGACCACTCACTCCCACAGTGCCGAGATTAAGAATACACCTCTGCTCTCCCACACACCTTCATAACAGCCAAGATACAACTGTTTTTACCTTATGTTCTATTCTTTCACATGGCAGCCTTAAGTTGCTTCACATACTGGAAAGTAAGTGTGATGTCCACATGACTCAAAGCCACAGAGCTATGTGGTCAGTTCTTGCAGTAATATATATGGTTCCCTGTACAACATACATTTCCAGGATATTCTATTTACATCAGACAGTCCCATGTGGCTATAAATACACAAATGGCTACCAGAAAGCATGTATGTGGCAACTAGAACATTACGACAATGTTTATTCTTATGGAACACTTAGTGATCTGCACTCCTAAACAAAGTAAGCATGATAAAGTGTGCCCTTTTGTGTCACACCGTAACCATACTCAGACACTACTGCTGCATGTGATACAAGTCAACTGAAGAATATTCATGGATATTCAAATGTGACTGTTACAGTTTTCTCACTGCTTATAGCCATCAGGCCCACTCAACCCATAATGCATGGGCAATGCTGCCTGCAAAAACATCTGAAACGAGAGAAAGTCTTTTATCCCTTTCCCTGGAAAAGTCAAGGTATAATGACAAAGCAATTTTGAACAATGATGAGCCATTTATTTACGGAGATACTTGTTACTAATTCATTTTGTAAATATGTGATAAAAATAGTGACAGCCTAGCCTATGTCAAGAATTGCATTTTTATCCATTTTTCCTATTATCATCAGTATATTTTATTGCACATGATATATAAAAAAACACACAGGTAAAATTGCACACATAATTTACATGTATATTCATTCACGCCTCATTATATGTATTGGAACTTTGTTGCCCGCATGCAGACCGAAGTTTGCTGAAGTTGCCCACACGACATGAAAGGCTGAGCAGGCCTGCTTGAGATGCTGTATGTGGTCACGTTTCTTGCCTCTACCCACATATACAAGGGCACAGAATCCACTTCTGAGGTGGAGAGGCACAGATGGGAAAGATTCTGTTACTCCCATTGATAGGGCTATCATCCAAATAAGAGTCTGCAGAGACAAATCAAAATCAAAGGGAGGCCTGATATTATTCACACCCCCAAAGTCTGACATTGGTAGGAGTAATGGTGGAAATCTATAAACATAAAAATCTGCATACAGGCCAAAATTGGAATCGAATTTAGTGCCCTCTGAAAGACAGTTTGACACACTAGGTCCCCTCATCAGACATTGTTCTTCCATGAAAACAATGTATTTTTAATTCTTATCCATTGGTTATTATGATTTGGTTATATAAGTCTACAAGTCAAAGAGTTGTGATCCATCACCAGCATTGCTTTGTACTAGATGATACACCGTGTGAACTGGTAGATAAGGCAGTCACTGGGGGTATATGTAGCAGCTACAGAGCACACACTTTCCAGCAATTTAACAGGGGGATCTGCACTGTGTCTTAACACACCAGACACAACTTCCATGTGATTACAACACAATAGACAATAAAAGGTGAACAGAAAATGTATGTCCACTCATATTCAAGAATTCACATTCATCCCCTCATTAAAAGTTTCTAAAAAAACGAACTGCTAAAACCTCACTTCTCTGCACCACCTTCACTCATCTTGCAATAAACATTACACATAACACAAATTATAAATTTCTAAGGTCTTGATTTTACTTTGGGATTTCAATCCTTAGAGCCGCGAGGTTAGTGACAAATACACAGAATAACCAGATCTTCTCAAGATCAGTTGCTTTGGGTCTCTCAATATTTAATTATAAACAGTCGCAGTGAATATGAACAACAGCTGCTTTACAGCTTGCCACTTTTCTGTAACAAAAATTTCAACGTTCACTAATCATATCCTGTGTCTGTCGCTATGCAAGGTTCACAATTTCCAGACACACGTCACGGGTTGCAATGCCCAGTACAGGCAAACCATACACAAGCAAAGTCGTCAATAAAAATGCAATTTTTAAATTTATTTATAGTATTTTAAATTTAAAAAAATGTTTTTGGAAATATAAATCCTAACCTTCTGACAATATTTCAGTTAGAAGGCGCTTTAGGCTGTCCAGTCCAGTCAGAAATCCACAGTCTGGACCATGATGGACAGTAGTGTTGCCAGCATTGCTACAACTAGCTCTATTGCTGAATGTAACATTGGCGAAGTCAATCATGCGGATATCAACTTCGGTGGAGTCAGAACTCTGTGGCAAGTCTCTGAGCCCCATTATGTGCTTCGCTGAAGCTTGGACAGCAGCTTTATTATTGGCCCGTAATTCCAGTGTGCTCTTCTTCGCTCTTTTGCTGGATGAGGAAAGTTCAGCGTCTTCTTCCTCTTCATCATCCTCCTCTTCTCCATCTTCATCACACTGAGAATGCTGACGACTTCTTTTTATTGTTGTATTGTAAAAGTCTGACGAAGCCTCTTCAGAACTCTCAGTAACATGCAAAAATGAACAGTCACTGTTGTACAACATCCAGCTATCCATGGGATCAGCTACATGTGAGGAGGATGGTGGATCCAAGAACATTGTCTCTTCAGAGACTGGGTAGAATCTTGATGCAGCTTTTGCTCCTCTGGCTGCGGCTTCACCAAACCCACGATGATGTGAAGCCTGGTTCACTTCTTCTTGGGATGATGACAGAGGGGGAAAGTCTGATGAGTTACTAGCATCCATATCACAGTAAGGGAAATCCAAGCTTCCACGAGAGCATTCCTCTGACTCCCTTGTCCCTTCATCACTGATATCAAAGTCATCAACTTCCCGTTTCAAACTGTTCAAGTCCTCGTGACAGAAGCAACTGTCAAGGGAGGAGAGTGACGTGCCACAGTGTTGTGATGTGGAGAATTCGTCCACATCCCATTCATAGCCTTCGTACACAATAAGAAGTGAACTGAAAAGCAATAATAAGTTAGTATTAAATAATGGTTACAACATGAGAAATGTAAAAAGCAATCTCTGCACAGTCTGGACAGACCCTGGAGGGCTCCAAATGGTTGAGGCTCCCAGAATTTGTAGACAACTGGTTGTCAGCTCTAAACACCAGTTACCTCTACCCCCCAAGCAATACCCCTGCTACTCATTGCTATTATGGGCTGAGCTGACATTGGAGCCAGTGTGGCCACACGGATTCAGTCAAAGAAAAATCTCTACAACCCCAATGGGAATCAAACCTGTGACATGGCTTGTAGTGCAGTGCCTCAACCAACTGTGCCACCACACCACCACATACACCATCATGAGAAAAGTGATTGGATGAAAATGCAAATTGGAGGGTGGGGATTTCAGAAGCTGACAATGAACGGTGTATAGTTCAGTGCCATGGCTCAGGCAGTTGGCTGATGGCATTTCACAACAAAGGCCTGAGTTATATTTCAGGCCAGTCCTTCTAGGATATGTGGTGGGCAATTCACCTGTGACAGGTTCTTCTCTGCATCCTTCAGTTTCCTTTGTCAGTATCTTTCCACTAGTGCTCTACACTCATAGACATCAATCTGGCAAGTGATAGCTACATTACATAAAACAATGTAACTTCCCTGAATGCTTCACAGTGACTCCTTATTCGTATGGCTTCTTTGATAGATCAACCCAAACATACAGTTTCACTGCTGAAGTTAGTCCAACTTCACAACAGACAAAATAATTTACATTTTATGACATAATGCCATAATACTTATACATTTTAAAGCCTGAAAGATACTATGTAAAAAAAAATCACTTTATGTAAATTCACATTTCCCTTCACTTTACATAAATTCACACATACCTTAACCCTGACTGGTACTTGCATATTACGCTAAGATGTGAACACCACTTTTAAACAAACGATGCTCAAAAACAGGTAACAACAGAAAGAGTTCATGCCTAGCAAAATTAATATGTAACTTTAACACTAACTCTACACTGCACAGTCATTCTTAGGAAGCTGATAACCAATCAGTTTGTCATGGCACTTCCCCAACTTGGTATGTTCTACAAGGTTCTCAGGAATCCAATACCAGACCCACACAACATGAAGTAATCTCATTCCAACATGACTTCCACACTTGCTAATACAGGCAGACCCCCCTATCCACGGATTCAGTATCCATGGTTTCAGCAATCTGTGGTTTACTGTGGCCTGAAAAAACTTTGAAAAATTAAAGAAAGGAATGGTTCATAAGTTTCAAAATGTCCACCAAGTGAAAACGGGCCATAACATGGTGAAATTCAGCAGCTCAAACGCTCCCAGTACTTGACTCATCTTCCTTTGTCCCCGTACCCACACTTCCCCACAAACTTGCCACCATTCTGCTTCCAGCATTCTCACTGTTTGAATTGGTTGCCGCATTATCACAGTGTTTGTGTTCAGGAAGCAAAAAGAAGAATGGAGAATTTGGCGAATACCCACAATAGGCGAAGATATTTTTTAGCAAATAAAATTTTCTTATCACAGGTTATGTACCGGTATGTACATATGATTTTCATTGTAAAATTTACAACAAGAACACGTTTTTTCATTGCTTATGCAGTGCTTTGATGAAAAAGCATGATTTTTATTGTTTTGTCATCCCTTGAAACTGTACATGATAATGTACAGTAAAGGTACTGTATTTTTTCACTGCTTTATCGTCTCTTGAGGATTAGGCTAAAACATCAAAATCCCTTACTTTCATACGTATGAGAGAGAGAAAGCACACTGTAAATGTATACTGTAGTGTACAGTACACTTTATTATTACTTTATTTTATGTTGGTAATGTCTTACTGTGCATAATTTATCAATTAAACTTTACCATACCATATGTAGATTGCAGGAATATCACATTATATATAGCGTTCGGTATTATCTGTGGTTTCAAGTAACCGCGGCAGGTCTTGGACTGTATTACTCCCTGATACGAGGGTCTGCCTGTACTTAAACCTTGCAATTACCAATCCCTATCATCAATTTTTAAGCAGATTTACAAAATTTCTTCAATCTTACATTGGATAATCCAGCACCTAATGACAGTAGTTCCAAGAAAGGAAGTTTAGCCTTTTGGCAAAATATAGAAACTTCATCAATGAAACACACAGACATAAGGGACATGTTCAAAAAGGCCTCAGAGTGACTGTACAACAGCTGTTGTCCTATCTCCTGATACCTCCTGCCCTACTGCAGCAAATTCTTCAGTTATGAAGACTCTAGAAAACAATGAAGAGGACCCCAATTATCCTGAACAAGCACAGGAAGGAGATATCCAAATGGAAAACTCCTCTGATTAGTCGTACAGCCAAATTTATAGGAGCAGTAACAAATAATTACCTGTAGAAACTTAGGTCATTCTATGTACCATATGATAATCCACAATATTTGATAATTCTGCACTGTTCAGTCCTTGTGAATCAGATTAACAGAATTTTGCAGTATTTCTGCTTCAACTGTTGCCGCTTAGTGACAAACTGACACACATACATATGTAAACAGAAATAAGCTAACTGACATATCACCATCATTTTGTGATTGAAAGTTTTTCCTTTTATATTTGATTAAAATATAGTAAACAGCGCCACAACTCACCAAGAGTAAAAGCGGTAGCTGCTTTGGCGTTCAATAGCCCTGCGCAGCTCCTCAAGACGTGTTATTACTTTGCGAATAACCTGGCTACGTAACTGGAATCCATTGTGGAAAAAGTGATACAACGCTTCCTTGAAGCCCTCTTCATTAAGCTCCCGTCCCCAGTACTTATCACGCTTCACATAATGATCTTTATCAGCCTGGTACACCTGCAACACACAGTACAAGAATATAAATTGGCTGCGATACAAATAAAATGAAGGAATCCATCAGTTAAAGTATAATTAAATCAAAGAAAAAGGATCTATTGGAAGTGTAACGCTGTTCTATTGTAACATACGACAACAAGCCACAGTTCTTTAAATAATGTGATAAATGCTACCATAATTTGTGACATCACTTGTCTATCACATTGACTGCACTGCTTATGTGTGTGTGTGTGTATGTTCATGGTCTGTCTCAAAAGTAAGTGTACTGATTTTCCTATGTACGAATTGGTAGCGTAGCACCTCGTTGATGTATATTGGCGTGTTGGTAGTGACCTTGGCTACAT
>Ga0123357_10004072_pt1 | contig 17030 bp, 20 predicted proteins | sample TergutEmb28metaG_FD_89873 | JGI IMG/M metagenome (GOLD analysis project Ga0123357, IMG submission 89873) | Embiratermes neotenicus P4 segment gut microbial communities from Petit-Saut dam, French Guiana - Emb289 P4 | ecosystem: Host-associated > Arthropoda: Insects > Digestive system > Gut ... | reverse complement strand
TTTAATCCACAAATAAAAAACTTCGATAAAGCAGAGCAACTTAAATTAGCACGTACTGCATTTCAAATCATACATAGGGCATCAGGTAACTATGCTCCTTGGACTAGAACTGCTTTACAAGCTAATGCTATGGGTTCGTTAGCGTTAATGTTTCGTAAATGGATAGTCCCTGCTATTGAACAACGATATAGGGGCATGTTCAATGAGAATGGTAAATTTGTTGGTGCTGAAGAGAGGTATGATGAATTTGGAGGTGAGTATAAAGTAGGGTACATCAACCAGGGAATTAAGTACAACCTTGACAATGCCAAATTACGTTATTACAAAGTTGCAAAATTCTTTGGTTCGCTTGCTGCAGAACAGAAAGCATTAGACTATCAAATAAAGGCTAATTGGAATATGATGACTGATGTGCAACAAGCATCTGTCAAACGTTTCTATACCGATTTAGCAGCATTTACCACGTTAGCTTTTGCGATGTGGGGCCTTAAGGCAATGACTGATGATCAGGACGAGCGAGGTGTTAACAAGCTTCTAACAAAGAATTTTTGGTTAAACCATGCAATATATCAGGCTTACCGTTTAAATACTGAACAGGCATTCTTTGTGAATATTATAGACTTTGGAAAGATTATTCGTACACCAGTACCTGCATCAGGTACCTTAAATGATACAATGCAATATCTTATGCAAGTACCATTCTTTTGGCAAGATTATAGTTCTGGTCCTAATAAGGGTCAAAATAAACTGTTACGAATGACTGTTAAACAAATGCCAGTAGTTAGACAATTCTTACGATTTATGGATCCTAAACAGCAAACTAGGGCATTAGATTTTAATTTCTAATCATATACGATATATAAAAGCAAAGGGTAGATTTTGGTCTACCCTTTTTTCTTTTTATATCTATTCCAATTGAAACATGTATTTTCATATTTCTTTCTATTGAAAAAGTACTTAGCATAACCTTTATATTTCCATGTTTTATAGGTTATATTTTCATGTTTTTTTCTTACCCAGTATCGTATCATGATATATATTTCAATAAATTTATCTATTTGTACTGAATTATACTGACGAGACCAGTTATTTCTTTCAATTTCATCTTTAGCACATTCTTCACATAGAGTTGTAATCCAACCATTATGTGTTTTACCTACATTGAATGGACTACCACATTCCATACAAATGTGATCAGAGGCTTCTTCAGCTCGACAAGCCATTCTTGATATTGGAAATGGTGCATATATATAATAACATGCACTGCCCCATTTTTCTTTTATTTGACTTATTATAGCATGTTGATCTTCTGGTAAATCTTTATTATGAAATTTAATGGCATTTAGAATTGGCCAAGTTAAACCTGCCCAACCGTTCTTGTCTAACCCTTCACAATAGAATAGTTCATAAGGTGTAGGTATGTGTTTCTGCTGATTTTTCATAGTTATTAATGATATTCGTTATCATCTCTTTTTATTAATTTTAGATTTTGTTTGTCTTTAGTTAAAGGTTCAATAGGTTTAGTAAATTTTGATTTAGTTTTCATAAAAGATAAGTTTAAAGGTTTTTCGTCAAACGGATTAAAGGAAGTAGGTTTTTGATTAAAAGGGTTAAAAGTAGTATTATTCATTTGATTGTCTACAATATTTTTCCCAATCATTAGAGATTCTACCCCAAAGTTCACAACCACCGTCAATACTTCCCCAATAAGGTAATGATCGTACTAAACTATTCCTAGAACAGTTTTCTAGTGACCATTGATCAGCTTTTCTTTTATATACTGGCAATGCAATTGGATCTTGCTTATCTAACCAGTTATAGAATTCTTCTCTATCACGTAATGTTGCCATGGATTAATTGATTAATTTGTTTAATAAAATAGGTTTATTGAATACATCCCAACCTACATCAATATATGTTACATTGGGATTTGTTTCTGTTTCATAGGATTTGTTACCATGAAGATGTCCGTGTAAGATATAAGCATACCCATTAACATTACCGATTGCATGTTTTGGGTCATGAATTAATTCGGCTTTACCTTTCTTACCAATATATGTTTGTCTTGTGAACACTTCAATATTATTCTTTTTACATGCTTCTATAAAGTCACTACCGTCATGATTACCTCGAATCAATACTTTCTCACCATTTAAGGTATTTATAAAATCTATTGCTTCTTGTATTTTCTTTTTGGTAGGTTTATTATTAGTAAAAGCTACATCTCCAACAATTATTACTTCATCGTTAGGATTTACAGTTTGATTCCATACTTTACGAATATGTTCATTCATACATTGAACGTCTTTAAATTTACGTTTAGTATGTTTCATTATACCTGTATGAAATAAATGTAAATCTGCAGTAATAAATGTACGAGGTTTTTGTTTAGGCTTAAATAGATTGATTACTTTTTCGATTACTGCTTTCATTTATTGTTTAATTTATGATTTATAAAAAGTGCCCGATGATTTCACAACCACCGAGCACCGCATACCCTCCCATTAAAATAAGAAATATCGACTATTGTTTTACTAAAAGTAATGAGGAGGGATTTCTTACTAACTTTCTAAATTTTCTGTTTTTAATAAGCAACCCAATGCTATATTAAAATTATGCTGCAAGTATTTTAAATTCAAATTCTTGCTCTTCTGGTAGAGTCTCATCCATCATATTAAATGGTGGAAATACTTCTCCATTTTCTTGTAATTTAAGTGATGTAGCACTTGCATTTGGTCCGTATATTGTTTTATTTAATATAGACTTAATTTGCATATTATTCTTCCAAAACTTATTTATTGCTTCTTTTGTAGCTAAACCAATATCGTTATAATTACCATTGATAAGTCTAACAATATCACCCATATGTTCTATAGGTCTTTCAAATGTAAAGATATCGTACCATTTATCATAAAATATGGTATCCATGCCTTTGTAAAGTTTAGACTTATTTATTAATGCAAAATAATGTTTATCTAATTTACCTTTAACTTTATCAGCATCTACAAGTAAATAGATTTTATCTTGTTCATATATCTTATTGATATCTTGTAAAAATGCATTTACTAAGAAACTTTCATTAATATTACTATTAAAGATACTCATGCCAAATACTTGATCTACAGTATAATCTTTAAATAGTAAAGGCATAATAAATAATGCAGTTTTAGTCAATTTTCGATCTTTACTGATCAAATCATAATTTCCTACCATAGTCTTAAAGTTTCGGATCCATCGTTTTCATAATATTCCATTGTATAATCCCATTTATTTTTAGAGATATGCCATAAGATTTGATCAACTAATTTATTGATATAAATTACTTCTTCATTAAGGTCATTTGGGTTAATTTCAAATACTTTAATTTGAGCATCACCTAATTGCATTGCTACAATATAAGTTTTAAATTCCCAATTGTCAAGATTAATACCATATTGTTTCATATAATAGAATATTGCCATCCAATAAAATGACATTTGTCTAATGTAACTATATTTCTTTACAGAATCTGCAAAATCCTTAAATAGATTTGTAGTTTTAATATCTATTAAATATATAGTTTTATTCTCTTCATCTATTAAAAATCTATCTAATAAAGATTTACATTTAAGTCCACCGGGGTGAGTCCAATCTATATGAAACTCAGAAAATGCTTCACACCATTTATTAGTAGAATCTAATAATAGTTTGCTTGCTAATTTATGTTTCTCTACATTTTCTTTGATTTGCTTCAATAAGATGTATTCAGACCAACTGATTGTAACCTTATTATCTTTTGTCCTAAGATACTTAATGTATCGTTTTAATTTTAACGCTAATTTAAGGCTTTCTGAGGCTATTTTATCTTCAGACATACCTTTTATCACATATGATGCTTTAAATGCTTCTATGGCCTTTAAATTAACTGTGGGGGCATCTGATTGAATATATTTGATAGCAAAGTCTTTTTGTTGGTCAGATTTAGGTATTTCAAAGTCCAATATTTGATAATGTAACCAAAATTCATCTGGTTGCAGTATAAACATATGAATCATTGTACCTTTCCTAAATGCTGTAACATCTTCACCTTGCTCTAGATTATTCAATCTTTTATAAAAGTAAAGGGGTGATTGTTCAAACCACCCCAATGAACTGTTAGATACTCTAGTATTATCAGAATAATACTCTTTCTCTACTTCCATTCGTTTGAATTCTATCATAATAAACTGATTTAGTATTGATAGAATGTATACCTAATCATTAAATGATTTTAGGTTAATGGTTGACCATTGCTCTTTAATAGCGCCAATAGTTTTACCTATTTCGGTCATAATTTGTTCTTTGTTCTTTTCTACATTATTTTGCTTTGCGATATCTAATAACTCAGATATACGAGTAGCTGGACTAATGGTATCATTAATTGTCGCATCCATAAACTTAAGGTCATTCTTTGTTTCGATATTCATTTGCTTTACTAACGCAACCATATCGTCTGTAGTACACCCTTCTGGGTAGAATATTTTCATTTCTTCAAGAAATGTTTTAACAATATCCATAGTACAGAATTTAAAATTACCTGTGATGAACTTGTAGATTTTATTCTCTTCATCTTTGATACCAAATCCATTCATAACTTCTTTGACAAATAATGTAGTAGCTACATTAAATTGTCGCATATATCTAATTCTCGATGGTCGTTGAAATAGATTTTCATCCATTTGCATAATTTTATTTGCAGTAAATATACAAAGTTTACGAAACTTCCATAATTCGCCGTCTAAGAAAGTCAATAACGCCTTATCAATGCCAAAATATTTTTCAAACTCATCAAAGAGTATGACAAAACCTTTTGGGTTATCGTGCGCATTTAATACCTTAGCCATTGAATCATAACTGAGATTTGGATTTGCAATAATAATGGGATATCCACATCGCATTGCAAGTTGTTTCATCATAACCGTTTTACCACTACCTTTGATGCCATGTAACATAACACCTGTAGTATGATGATCACATACAGTATGAACTTTAAGTACTTTTTGAATAAAGTCTTCATCGTCTGTTGTATTTATGATTTCTTTTGGCAACGCAAGACCTTCTACTTGTTCAAGATATACACTTCTATCTTGTTCATCTAACTTAAATTCATATACTGCTCCATCTTTAAGGATGTATTCATCACCTGGTTTACTTGGAAATATTTTGTGTTCTACTTTTATGTAGTTATTCTTTGTTATTGATTTGTTCTGTTCTGTCATCTTTATCTGATTTGATTTGTTCGATAATTTGATTAATTTCTTTTTGATTCTTACCAATGTAATATTTTACATGTGGAGAATATTGTGAGAGATAATATTTGAATAGTTTAGCACGTAACGGGAAAGCATCATTTTGATGACCTTTGCATTCGATTACAAAGTTAGCATCCTTACCAATACCAACAAAATCTGGGGTATATTTGATAGGTCTGATTTTCTCTCCTTGATATTGAAACTCACTTAAAAGAACCCATGAAACTCCTTCATAGTCTGCAGATATCTCTGCTTCTTTTAATTTAGTGTAAGTATAAGCTTCAAGTTTAGACCTGAAGTGAATATCATCTACTACTATAGGGGTAGCGTTACGTACTTTCTTATTCATTTATTCTGAGTGTTCTTTCACAATTTGATCAATAGTACGTAAACCAATGTTTTGATTTAAGCATTCTTGGTTATCTATATATATATGATCTAAATCACATATTCTATTACTAAATCTCCTAGCTTGACCGTATCCTGAAAATGGATATGTTCTAGCAGCTTGTAATTTAAATCCGTGATACCTAAGTATCCATGGAGATATTGCTGTGAAGATTAACGGTTTATTCATTACATCTTCAAATTTCTTTACAGTAGCATTCCATTGTAGCCATTCTACATCTTTGCCATTTACAGTACCTGGTCGATAACATACTTCACTAATTTCTACAGCAATGCGACAGTTAGATTCTTCTAATATATCAATTAACTGCATCGTAGTCATAGCTTTGCTCATCATTTGTTCTGCAGATACTCCACAGTTTTCACCTATATTTACATGAATGGTTACAAATTTTCCTTTGGCATTACCAGATTTTCGACGATAATCGCGTAACGATGGGAATCCATCTATAAGTCTATCATATGATAAATCGTAACCATCATATTCAGACCATATCTTTACTTTGCTTGTACCACCAATTATTGCTTTATCATATCTATTAGATAATGATAAAACTGGTTTATTGTATCGCCATTTACATGGTTCTATATCTTTTCTTGGCAAGCCTACCCAACTACTATTATAGTCAGATGAATCACATTGTTTTTTCCATTCACTAGGATTACCTGTTGGTAACAATGTTTCAGTAGCTACATAGAAATCTGTCATCGAATTAAAATTCCATTCTAGATTCATTATGCTGCTGTTTTATAGGATGAGTTATTTTGTTCTTTTAGCTTTTCATTGACTAATTGTTTCTCTTCAAGAGACCAATTTACAATCAATAAGTGACGCCAATCTCGTGTACCAGACCATTTTAAGTTATGACCTGCTATAATTAAACGAGTCGATGCTATACGACGCAACTCTTGTTGTTTAATAAGGTTACGTAACATATGTACATAATCTACTACTTCAGTATCAAATTGAGCTTCATATTCTTCTGAATATGTAACTTCAATAATACCACCAACAAATCTATCGATAGTTGATGCATCTAATTGATTATTAGCAACATATTGCCGTGATGCACCTGAACCAAATGTATTTGATGTAGCTATGATGATACAATCCTTATGTCTTTGTACAAGACCTGTAGTAGTTTCAATTTCATCATTAGCTAGTGCTGCATTAAGTACTTGACCTACAGATGGATCTAACGCAGTAATTTCATCTATTAGTATAACAGATGGTTGTGAATAATATTCACCGAATTTAGTAGATTCTCTATTGGGATATTTATAACCTACAAATTCAACTGCAGAGGTACCGATACCACACGATATGCAATGATACGGTACGTTTAATTTTTTTGATAGATTTCTGGCCATTGTACTTTTACCACAACCAGCTTCACCTACCATCCAAATATTTTTAATGTTTGCGTTAACTAGCCGCTCTAGTTTTTCTTCTGTTTTAAGCTCATCCATATTAAATCGCTTAGATTCATCTAAATTAAGTGTATCTTTCTTTTGTTGAACTTGTTCAATTTCATCATCGAGACTTAGTACTACAACTTGATTCTTCGTAGCATTAGTCCAGTTATTTTTTGTACCTGTAAGTTTATATATTACACTTGATTCAGTACTAAGTATTTCTCGTACTGTCCAAATATCTTTACAGTCCACTTGTGAAGTTTTAACATAAGCATAAAATATATCACCTACTATTGTACTTTCACCAAGTATGTATTTTGGTTTTTTTGTTTCTTCCGTTATTGGTACAAACGGTATGATATTTGTTTTACCGTTTACTGTAGTAGATTTAGCTTTTTCTCTTTGTCTTTTGTTTGGGTTTTTAGTTGACATAATGATTTGGTTTTAATATGATTTGTTAGGCAATGCCTTATTTCAGCATTGCTGTTATAAGTTTTCTACCTTCATCTAATCCATATAATGCAACATAATCACTAATATCTTTAGTTTTATGTTTTTTATTTATAAATATAGGTATAATTTTGTATTGCTTCCAAAGTTTACGAGCATTTTTCATGCCTGCTATATCTCTGTCATACAGTACATAAATATTGGTATACTTCTTTTTAAGTTTGGTTATTATTTCATCTGGAATCGTACAACTCTCAGATGGCGGTGCTATAGAGTCATAACCCATCTCATATAGTACCATTACATCTTTTAATGCTTTTGTTATAATTAATGTTTTAGATTTACTACCTAATTGTTGATATCCTTGTATGTCATATGAAGTAGTATTACTACGCCATTTGACTATTTTATTAGCTAATGGTCTATATATTTTGAAATGATCAAAAATACAGTATGCATACATAGGGTTATCTTCTTTATATATACTTTTTACAATACCATTAATCAAATAATGAGAAATTGAGTATACTTTATACTTTTTAAGAGTATCAGAAGATATGTGATAAGAATGCCAATATTTCATATCTTGATTAGTAAAATTTTGTCTTACAATACCAATATTAGTGTAGTATTTAGCATCTTTATAATAATTAGTAGTAACTACTTCTGATCCAAGTGTAATATTTTGTTCGTCAACTATTCGTCTAAGGGTTTCGCTATGCCCCATCTTGAATAAATTACCTAGAAATCTAAATATATCACCAGAATCACCTGTAGCATAATCTTTATACATTAATTTATCATTTTTATATGAATAATATATGCAAAAAGATGGATTTTTATCTTTCCTTAATGGGGAAGACATAACTCTACCTATACTGAAGTTGCCAATATATCTTTTAAATAGATTATAATCATCTATCTTAGATAGTATGCCTTCTTCAGTAAGGTATAAGTCATTTATGTTATTTGTTGAGAATAACATGTTATTAATTATTTGGGGTAGATTGTTTTTGTCAAGGCTGCTTTCGTGTGTTTATACTCACTCTGAAATGTTAATTCATTTCTGGCCGATCCCTATTTAACCATCTGCCTTGTTAGGGGTTCTCACCCAAGTACTCGTCTATTTCACCGTGTGATGGCACCTTATTTTCGGAACAATCTAATAAGTTTAGAATGGCATAGATGTATCGCTTTCAATGGTAATATTACCATTAACTATAGTAGTATTACCAGACGTAAAAGTTTCTAATCCATTCGCTTTAGTTTCTTCTTTATCTGCAACAATAGGACGCTCAAATAAATCAATACTCAATTTAGCAATAGCTGTTTTTTCAACATCCATTCTTTCAATATATGTGTATTGAGCTTGTTTAGGTACTGACACATAACCATTAGGCTGATATACTGCTTTAACTCGAAGTTTAATAGTTTTATCTGCTTTATCTAATAGTCCTACTACCCAATTACAAAAATCATAATAAGTAGCTGCATCAAAATTTTGAGTTCCTTTTGTATAAAAGCATTCAACGATATCCATGATCTTTTTAAGTTTCTTAGCTACAGATACTTTAAATTCATCATCTGTTTGATTAGCAAACTTAGATGGCGCATATTCCGTTTGTTTAAGTTGTTGACCTAAATCATTCTGATATGTAAATTCAATGAAATCTATACCATTAGGAGATTTCTCTAAACGATATGATACTAAGGCAATATTATCATGGATACCCGCATCCATAAAGGATGATTCTTTGCTGGTTATAGTTTTTGCCAGCTCTGTTGAAAACATATTCATATTTGTATATTTTAAGCTGCTTGGTTAAGCTGTGTTTGTGTTAATTCCGGTAGATATATTCTATCCCAATAAGTTGTAACTTTGTTATTCTCATCGGATTCTGCAATAACTATTTTCTTACCTCTAAGATGTTCTTGTCTTGATTGAGCTATAACATTACCGATACCATTAAAATCCATAATTGTTTTATTTTTATCTCTATATACATATGCTATAGAATCAGCTTCTGCCGATATTAGCCTAGCTAATGATGAAAATAAATCAATAGATAATTCATTAATCTCTTCACCATCTTTGTCTATCGCATTATCTTTGACATGACAAATTAGTATGAAGTGAGGCGTTAATGATCTAAAGATATCAATAATTTCTTGAAATGCTTCTTTTAGGTAATAGTAACCTGCTCCTTTTGGGAGTTCTAAGACATTTGTACCAGTCCAAGATTTACCGAACGGCATCGCACGATATTTCTTAGCTGCTAATGGACTAATCATTTCCATTAACCATGTAGCATTATCTAAAGTAATATGTTTATAGGCAAATCCATTACATTCTTGATTCTTTTTCTTTATCAAGTTTATAACTTCTCCTAATTCTGTTAAATTATTTGCTTTTACTTTAAATGCTGTTAAATGGGCATATTCGTCTTTTAAATCGATAATTAAATTATCTTCTAATTGCGAAGCAATGCAAGATTTTCCAACTTTTGGTTTTCCAAAATATACGAGATATTTACTATTACTCGTTTCAGCTTTAACCTTTTGTGTCGGTAATGTAATCATAATTCATTATTATTACACTATCTACAAATATGTATGCATTTGTGTTTGTTTGTGTTTGTTTGTAAATAGATAGTAAGGTTACTTATTTTATAACGACAATCATACCGTTAATAAGGTCCTTCGCTATTCGACGAGCGTCTTTACGCAAAGTAACGGGTTTCTTTTCGTTAATGATACGAGGTATTATAGTATTACCAACCTTTACAAAAGCATCGGTTACATCTACTTTTTTACCTTGTATTGTGATCTTTGAAACTTTGTCTTTAGTAGTGTTGTCAATCGGACGATTGAGTCCATTTATTCGACGAGTAGTGTAATAATCAATAGGATAGTTAGCTTCTACATAGTCATCTACCATTTCCCAGATTTCATTCCAATCTTTTTTCAAATCAAGATCAGTATTCAATCCGTCCAACATGGCATCTACCGGTGTAGCAAACCAATCTACATCATAATTTTCACTACTATTAAATTCGATGATCGAACCAGGGCGTGCATAACCTACGCCTGCTGTATTTGTAGCATTTACATCCCGTTCCAGTCCAATGATACGCAAGAACGGATATTCTTCTTGCAGTTGCGTAAAGAAATCGTTTTTGTAATTATTTTTCGGATCTTGGTTATAAGTCGGCAATGCGAATGCAAAGTTGAATTTGTTTGTGTTCATACTAAAAATTTTTAAGTTTGGTTAAAAGCCATTTAGGCTGCTTGACTTTGAAAGTCAATAATAGTTTGGTTATCTTTAGTCTCTTTTGGCTCAATTAAATTATTGTGTTTTAAATCGTTTTCAAATCTTAATATCTTGATTTCGCCGTCACGGTTTTTCAGGATATGCCAAAAGACTTGATTATAAGTAGGGATTGAATGTGGTCCATATTCTTTAATCTGTAGTGTTTCAGGTCTATGTATTACCATTACGTAGTCTGAGGCTTGAAATACACTATCTGAACTGGATAAATCACTACGCATAGGATAATGTTGTGAAGCATTATTAATTCTCTCACTTCTTTCAATATCTCTATTCATTTGCGATATTTGAATAATTGAAGTTTTACCTACTTTCTTTGCTTCAATTAAATATCTTTCTAATTCTACTATAGTAGTTCGTTCACTATCACCAGTATTACCATCTACTAATAAAGTATGATCTATTATAACTACTAACCATTTATCTTTTGCTATATTGTTTTGAAAATATTCTACAATTGATCTAATATCCTGTACTTTACATGGAGTATCCACATAATATATTGGATATTTTTTAATAGTTTTTGCCATATTTGATACATACTCAAATTCAATATCTGATAATTTATCTTTTGCTGAATATAAATGAGATGTTGTTTTTTTAACTTTAGCTGATAATTTTCTACCCACATTACGTGAGCTAAGCATTTCAAAACTAAATGATAATACAACAATATCTTCATTTGGATTTAAATCTAATAAATCTGATTCTAACATATTTACAACAGAAGATTTACCTGAGCCAGATATACCTGTAATAGTCCATACTACACCGTACTCTATTCCACCCATGGTTAAATTATTAAGCTTCTCCCATCTTGTGGATAATGATTTCTCTACACCAGTTCGTCTACGATTAATATAATCTAAGATTTCATTAGTAGCAGTAGAAATATGCTTAATTTTAGGTAATTTATTCAATTTCTGTTCCATATCCTGATCCTGTATCTATCAGTTTAGTTATTGATGAGTCTTTCATCATCTCTTCAGCCATTTCCCATTGGTTAGTACTTAACCATTTTTGCATGCGTACCATCCAACCCATTTTGCTATTTTTCCTACGAAATTCTAATTCATAAGTTAAACATTCAATTATGTGTTTATGTTGTTCTATAGATTTACCTACGATTTTATTATATAGATTCCTACATGCTATTACATTAGTTCGTAAGTAATCTTTAGTATTATCAATGCGCTGTACATATGCTGGGTATAGCTGATAAAATTCATCAAAAAATGTGCTATCTTTAAGATTAAATTTCTTTCGAGCTTTATCAGTAGGGATTATTTCCCCAGAGAGATCTGAATCATTTTCTAAGAATTTTTTAGATTTTAAATCTTCAAATTCATGATTGGCAATTAAACCAGTTTCAATGAATTTAGATAGCTCTTCTGGTTTGTCTAATAGTTTTAAAAAGACATACTGCGCACAGTCTATTTCATCTGTATACAGTTCATTTAGATTTACTTCTACAATCATAAATTTGGTTTTAAATCATATTTAATTATGTATTTGTGCAAATCTGTGTTTATTTGTTAAAATAATGTTAATTGTCTCGGTTCTATATCCCATATAATCTTATTGCATTCGCTAATATAATATTGATAGTCTATTTTATAATCTTCAATAGATCTATTATCGAATTTATTTAAGATTTGTACAGGTTTAGAATTCATGCGTGAAACCGATTCTTTAACCATAATATCTCCATATGCTGGATGTTTCTCTAGATGTGGTTTCACTTGCTTTTTTTTATCCAGGTAAGCTCCTGATACCGATACATAATATCGGTTAACCTGTTGAACTGGCACACTCAAGTATTCCACAGTCCATTGTTTACCAGTCTTTTCACCTATCAAAAACTGTTTAATATCTTTAGCATTTTTAATAGTTTCTTTTACTGGAACGTGGTTTACAAAATAATTTTTCAATGCTATCGGTATTATTTCAGGGGACAACCCTTTACCTAATAGCGTTTGTGTTATAAAAAGACCTTTTTCTTTAGTTTTGCCATCTTTCTTTACTGCAATATAATCATTTACTGCTTTTACATATACTGCAGTATATTCTACATGTTCTAATACTAGAGATGTAAGCTTTTCCCATTCAGCACATATTCGATAATAATCGTCTATTTTAGCCTTAGGAACGCGTACAGTAAGTCCATCTGTGTTGGCTGACACAATTGTACACCCAATGTTAGTTAATCGCTCTGAGAGCATTAAAAACATCAATTGTCCGTTTATACGTATCTGTAGCACTGCAAATGGGTCATACATCCATGAATATTCGTTACCCAAATTACCAGTAACTGAATTTAATAGCAATTTAAGTGTTTGGTCTTTTAATTTATCACCTTTATGTTTAGCTTCAATCCTTTCATCTTTTATGCCAGAATATATATCTATAAAGGTTTTACCTAAGTGTCTTGGTCCAAAACCGTGCTCTATAATCAAAGATGGATATAGACTAGCTGCATCCAAGTCGATGAGAATTTCATCTTCTTTAGGTTTGATTATACTTGGTCGATTAATGCTATGTAATCCACCTACCCCAACTGAATATTCTAATCCATTATATATCGTTTTGTATTCTAATACTTTTCTACCATCTGATATAATCTGAGTTTTCATATTTTCAAGTATCCCTTTGAATTCTTTACATTCAAATGTAATCCACGGTAAAATTACATCTTTTAATGGGATATGAGATGCTGGGGACCTCAATTTTTCAAGTTCTGACCTTAGTAAATCTGTAGTATCACAGATCTCGTTTGCTAATATGTCTACACCAATTCTCACACTATCTTTACTCAAACAGTTTATACCATATCGTTCTTCGATATCTATACGTAGAAGTAGATCATTCTTACATCTATCTAATAAAGCAGCTGTAGATTTAATATCGTTTATATTGTATTCTATAAGTGTATCTATCTGATGCAATTCTATTGGTTTAAACCAGTTTATCGACATCTCTAGTACATTTTCATAGTGCATTGTGACTTGCATCCATTTAAGGGAAACTCGCAATGCTTGTGAATATAACATAGTTAATAAATCTATTTGTTCAAAGATTTTCATATATTTAAATCTTTTAAATATCTTGTTGAATGTTTCGTCCATACTATTCTCTTTAGAGATAATATCACTTGAAAATTCAAATGCTAATTTAGTTAATGTAATATAATCATCTACATCATCATATTTATAATGATAAAATATTTGATTTAATATTGGTGTGTCATAGTGTATACAATTATAACCTACAAAATAAGTATCTTGTTCTGTAAAGAATTTGTGTAAATTTGTGATATTATTTGTTCTCTCGCTGATTTCGAATGTAGTTATTTCATCTGTTTCAGTATTATATACTGAACAAATAAAACAATTTGACAATACTTCTATGTCAAACGTTATACAAATTTTATCACTTAGGCGCATAAATTATTATGTTGCGTACAACAATTTATCAGCAACATCTATGCCTAACTCCTCAGGATTTATGACAATGTTTTTATTATATTCGTTAATGGTATATTGACAACTATCAATGTCTTTATTGAGTTTATCAATTTCTTCATCAAGAAATTTAACATCAAAACCTGCTTTCTTGGTAGTACTCTTAATTTGTAGTAATAAGTTCTTTCGATTCTTATACTCTGCAATATTAAAAATATCTGCATAAATGTCCATATTGATACGTTGAAGTACTAATTTAATTTTAATAAATGTCGCTTCGTTACTCTTAATTTTAGAGTAAATTGCATTTGATTCTTTACGATTTGATTGTTTAGGGTCTTGTAGTTGTTTGTATAGTTCTTGAGTTTCTCTTATAAGGTTTTCTTTAAGGTTTAATAAGGTTTGTAGCGATATTGCTGGGTATTCTTTACTTTTTTTAGTTACCCATAGTCTTGGTATTGTCATGATATGATATTTTATTAATGATTATCCAATAAATAGGCAAATCATTGTATTGTACGACAGATATTCTCCTCATTATGACAACAATTAGGTTGCCTCATTAAAGCAGTTTGATCGACTGATGTAATACAATACAATGATCTTATATATAACGAATTATTAGTTCGCTATTATTGATTGTTTATTGAATTTTCTGATTTAAAGATCGACGAAAGCGTATTGGTCTGATTCAGAGTTATCATCATGAATCACCCTTTGACGTACTGCTAATACATTATTCTTATCATACGATTTCTTTCCGTGTTGTGTAGTAAATAAATTACCACCAAGTAAATCTTCGTAACGAATTTTATCTTCATTATCTGAATCTTTACCCCTACGAATGTCCTCATATGAATTGGAATATTTTTTATTATTAGCATTTAAGTTATATACACCATCGGCTAAGTGAATACCAAAGTATTCTGTATTGTCCCTACGTTCGATGGGACGGCGAGATGCTCGACTGAACACATATTCAGTACTAGTTGGTCTAAGATACCTTTGAACCTTGGCTTGATCTAAATTCATATAGATAGTGAACATCTTCTTGATGAAGTCTTCATTCACTTGTTTTGCGTTTGTCCTAATGGAGCTTGCGAATATTTCCATAAGCTCTTTCCCGGCAGACTCTAATAATGCGTCTTCATCTATCTGATGATAGGCAGACAGCTTTTCGATCATTGCACGGGCAACCCATATAAATGGATAACGCCTAATTTTATCAAAATACTTAATTAGATACATTTTATCGTATATTACCAAGTCATAATTCTCAGTAATTTCTTGATGTTTACCAAGTTCTCCTAACAGACCATCTATGAGCATTCGATACATTTGTTTCATTTGCTCTTTTTCCATTTCTTAGAAAGATTTGTGGTTAGACGTATTCTGCCAGAAGCGCATTGTTAGCTTCAATGGCATCAGCGATAGTTGTTGCAACTATCTTCAAACTATCCGTTGCTGCTGTTACTCGCAACAGATTTGTTTTGTTTAGCGTATTACATGTAGTAAGCGCTACTTCGGGATCTCCATACCAATCTGGATCATTCCCATTCTGGTTACGTTTCGTTTCAATACGACCGTCACCATTGCGACCACCGTCTGCCAATGCACCTACTGGAAATTGCAGTTTTTTGTCACCGTTGACCTGAATCATTGGTGTTCCTTCAATTTCAATCAGTTCTACTGATTTTACGGTACGGCTGTCGGTAGTATAGATCTTAATATCAGCAAGAGCTCGCTGTATCGGATCGTTTTTGTCTAGATCGGAGCTATCTAATGGCAGATATACAATCTTGAAGATTGCCCCACCAAGAGTTGCACCAGCGTTGCTAATTTGCATACGCTTGTTGTTCTTATTCATTTATGATCTATGATTAGTATGATTACTTGTTACACATCGCTATGTGCAACGTTAATTCACTCAATGCACTTGAAGTGCGGTCCTTCGACAGAAAGTTTTCGTAGATACTATCGCTATAGTAGAGCTGCAATATGAAACCTTTACTGGGTAAACTGTCGCTTTTTTGGGTTTTAAATCCCAGCTTTGCGTATGCCATCTAATATATTCATCCGATCTGGTCATACTATCCAAGCCAATGGAAATCAGTGTTAGAGTCACTGTCTCAATAAAGATTCTTTTCAGGTGATAAATCGACCTTACTTACTAATTAATACATCTCATAATATTGTGGGTCTAGGTATGACATTATCACTAGTTATGATTTATGTAATTGAGGTTAACTAGACTGATTTGTTATACCTCGGGCAGGTTTATGTGTTGGACATATTTTAACGAAGGACTACTTTACCAGTAGTTGTGATTATGGACTAATACCACTCCAGATTACTTCAAAATACGCTTTGGCTGAGCACTTAGCATCGCTATGCTGTTTAAACCTTAATTTAAGCTGTTTTAAGGCGCTTAGAGACCTTTTCTCTAGGGTAAACGATAAAATGTACCAGGACTGATTAAATAAGCTTACAATCGCTTAAAACCTGATTATAGGACTTCCACCTACTACCCCATTGACTAACGTGCAACTATTACTATAATAATAGCCTGAGAACGGACATACTTTAGCAGTACATCATTACTGACATGTTGCTCGCGGGTATGTCAAACCGTCGATACTTCTTTTGTTTAAAGAACATTTAGAAACACTATATCTCCAGCTGTATCACTCTTCCTCT
>Ga0123357_10004071_pt1 | contig 17030 bp, 17 predicted proteins | sample TergutEmb28metaG_FD_89873 | JGI IMG/M metagenome (GOLD analysis project Ga0123357, IMG submission 89873) | Embiratermes neotenicus P4 segment gut microbial communities from Petit-Saut dam, French Guiana - Emb289 P4 | ecosystem: Host-associated > Arthropoda: Insects > Digestive system > Gut ... | reverse complement strand
GCTGCCACACCACCACACAGTACACACACCATACTTGTGACATGCTGCCACACCACCACACAGTACACACACCATACTTGTGACATGCTGCCACACCACCACACAGTACACACACCATACCTGTGACATGCTGCCACACCACCGCATAACATATAACGACGTAGTTTTTTTTACCGAATCTTAATCTAATATAAATTTAGCTAGGCTCTAATGAAGGCTCCCTGATGATGGTCGTGCTTAAAGACCGAAGCATGTAGGAGCAAGTCGAAGTGATTTTTAATGTAAATTTTAAAACTTTATCAAGTTTAATAAAGAGTGCATTTGTTGGTTTATGAACTTTATATTTATATATGTATGTGTGTGTGTGTATGTGTGTGTAATATTTAAATCCTAGGTGTCGCTTCAGGCACTGAGATTGCAAGTGTTACTGTATGCAGAAGAAGTACATTTTAATTCCAGCACTCAGTAAATATCACAGCACATTTGTTACATAAAATAGTAAAATATGGATCATGTGTGTCCAGTTCTGAATAAGCGATTCTACTCTACCGATTTCTGTATTTTACCAACAGTATTTCGCGGGACTGTACATTAATATAGAAAAGAATTCCTTCACGAGAATTGCCTGTTGTTACAAGACCACGGAGGACATCCTCACGTGCAAGAGTGCAAGAGATGGCAAAGCTTGCATACAAACCAGCGTCACCTTGGTTAGTCATTCTTGTCCCTGTCGTGCATCACGGCTTTAACTCACGTTACGCATTCAAAGCCAATTTAGAATGCTGTTTCAGTGGATAACGTGCTGTAGACACTTACACTGATACGTCGAAATAAATTTTGAACTGCTCTCACAGCTTCATGTATTAGGACGGTTGTAAGTACCATGTACGTTAGGAATGATGTGGAAGAAAGTTACCGTGGCTCAGCTGGCGAAATGTCACCGCTATTGTTCCTATGGACTGGGAAAGAGAATAAAACCCTCAGTACGGACAGTTGGCCTGCGGTCCTGCAATTGAGCCCACGTTCATGAGAATAATACGCGCGAGTAACAACTGCTCCCATGAACGTTCGGTTACATACAGCAAGGAATACATTTGTCCGTGCGAACGCCAAGAAGGCATAGGGAAAAGCGGAGGTATATCTCCACTTATTCTAATTCTCATCACGAAAGAGTGATAAGTCGTCTTAACGCCCAGCTCACTTTACAGGCGGGGAAAAATCCTCTTGTACCAATTGAAGGGAACCTGTGCGAGAACCTCTGGACGTTCCGAAGAACCCAAATATCTATTGCCTCTCCGAAGAAATGAACCACGACTCTCCGAATGTCTAGCTCGCAGCCCAGTCACTATACCAACTGCTCTATCCTGTCTTTGCCATGAAGAATAATGTAGAAGTCAGTTTATAGACCTCGCGAGGTAGAGGCAGATTGCACTAAGCACACGATCTGTGAACAGAGACTGCCTTCCCCATACGGAACCTGAAGTTTCTTCGCGATGTGTTACAAGGTTCCACTGTATATCCTGTTCTCACGTACTTCACATTAGCACACTCTGTTACGCTAACATATATTACCGATCTTCCCAGCTGAGTAATTACCATGCAAGATGCGTGTTATGAAAATACCGGATTCCATTATCTGTCCAAAGGTCCGTTCTCTTGACTGAGACATTTTATGATTAGCCTCGGTAGTGCCAGTCAAATGCGCTAATCGTACATTCAAACAGATATTGAAAGCTTTGTGGGATGTGAGGTTCTCACGGCAGTAAATATGAAGATTTCGATCTTCTTAGATGTGATAGTTTTGTATAAAGGTATTCAACAAACGGCATTACGTCCCAAAAGACTTTCAAAGTCTCTCTCTTCGACCTTCTGTAGAATCTACAATCCACAGTGATCTCCTTTCGACGCTACATGGCCTAAGCAGTTGAAAGAGAGTTGCCAAAAAATTAACAAACGAACGACACTGTCTTCCATTTAATATCCTACCTCCCTAGAGCTGAATATTCTTAGAGATGTGTAAAAAAAAATGACATGCGTACTTTACCTCCCCTCCACGCCCATGTCAGATAACTCCCTAGCATTTTACATTTCTGAATATAATCCCATCGACAACATTACAAAAAATCTGTAGTTTCTACACTCGGATACTGCATATAAATTCGGATAACTACATCCATTCGTTCACTTCCTTGCCTGTCTTGTGACAGGTCCTTAGCTTTGTCAAAGCGAGGTACCCGATGCACGTAATCGGTCGATCCAGTTCTTTCTCTTTAAAATTCCAGTAAATTTCTTTCGTAGGGTCATCCAGAGTTGCCTTCGTCTTCGTCCTCGTCTTCTCGTCCCTGCTATTCTCCTTTCAGGAGTGTGTTGTAGAAGCCATCTTCTACGCAAGATGTGACCAATCTCATATGAGTAGCCAAGTTTTTAAATTATTTTTCCATACTGCTATCCCCCCCTCCCCGCGCCAAAAATTTATTGAATGTTGTGTTTTAAAATGTTTTATAATGAACATTTTGTTTACTGGCGTATATTTACCAGTAACATATACTGCTTTTAAATGACAATTGGCTTCATTAGTGAAAATTTTGTTACGGAATTCTCAAATCTTACATTTTTAATCCCATAGATGAAAGAACACCAGTGAAGAGCTTTATTTTTGAGCTCAAAATCGGAAATTAAAGTAAGCGATTTGTTACTCCAGCACATTATGGAAACTGTCGATTTAGTGCGTCAGCTTCAGGGTTATTCAAAAATAATATCGCAAGAACCGTGATTTAAAAATAAAAAAACAATATTGACGAGGGAAAATGCATAGGTCTGCCCATAAATGTATAGCTTCGTAAGAATTACAGTATGTTTACATCTACGAAGATATAACGTGCTTCAACATATATTCTCATAAACTGTATTCTAGCCCGTAATTATGGGAAAAAGGAAGCAATCGTGCTTGTTTTTAACCTGCTATTCCACCACATAAATACCGAGTTGTTTATTTTGTCATCGGAAGTCCTTATGGTATGTTTATATAAGTTTTCTCCATGCAACCATGAAAACATATCAATATTTAAGCAGGAAAGATGAAAGTATTTCAGTTGTCATCCCCTTAACACATAAACCACAGGATAACTACAACACTGTATGTTGTTCTAGCTCTGTGAAGCCCAGAAATCGACGAAAGTTACGAAACAAGACTGTTTTTTTTTTTAGTGAGAGGTAGAAAATTTTAAATATATCACCCAATTGTATTGAACACGTTAAACAAAGTATAGCGTTCGGTATTTCATGCCAATAAAAATGCACGCAGATGCTTTCTCTTAGGTCACGGTTGACTTGGCACATGTTTTCGATGTAACTGAGTTATGTTTTCATATAATCCTCTCACATACGTTTATCTGCCTATGAAGGCTCCCAACCAGAAGTGCATATGCCTCTTTTACGCATGCGTACTACATGTCCTGCACATTCGCCACTCTTTTCCTGTCCCCCAACCTGTATCAGGTGGATTGTTTAACTCACAGGGTTGTCCACATAATAGTCACAAATTCGGCGTCCTCTCGTTACTTCGCTATCAACAAATAACTGCGGAGATATATCTATAATAGTAGAATACTGACGCTGGGCTCGACACAGGCTTCGTGTTCACATGATCACATTTTCGGATCTCTGCTGAGGGATGGGTGGTTCGTCATGAAAATACATGTGTCCTTAGTTGCTTTAAGCAAATTATGAGACAGTACTATACACGAGAACAAATTCGGCTTTGTCTGGAATATCTCATTCTGGTTGATCGTTGGTGCCGCGCCATGTCCGGCTGGACGCCATATAATACGAGCGCATTTGGTAACGGCATATCTGTTAGCTTCCGGCGACAGTGACACTTAGAGTGACACGTGTATTGTGTTTTGTATTTGTAGAAAGTTTATCGTTAACAATATTATTATTATTTCCAGGTGGATAGTTGTCAAGCAATCAAAAGATTGAAGGATAAGAAGAATATATTATTCGTATGATTCGTCTCAATAACAACACTCCGTTCAAACACAAGATCTGCAAAACATTCGCCGTAATCGGTCAAAAAAATTAGATCTATGTGTATATTACACGATATATAAATTGGAAATCATCCCTGAAAATTCCACGACCCTTACAGAACAATGTATAAAATACTACACGTTTTAATATTATCGTTAGCAGGTGTCAGCTAACACTACATGAATCTACTATTGCAAGAGATTTCTGATTTTGGCGGAGTGTCATCGCTTATTAACGGACAACTAGCATTCTCTTAATAACGAACTACGCAAACTTAATAGTCTTCTTTTCTTGAAGACACCTCCAGAAAATGTGAATGCGCAGAACATTTGGGCGTGTTGAATTATGATTGCTAGAATCTAATATTGAAAACATTATCCGTTTAAATAAAAGATTTTCTTTAGGCAGCGCCAAAAATTAGGGACATTATTGCTTTCAGTGGCTTAATGCTTATTCGAAAGTCAATAAAAACTGTGTTTATTCCTGAGCCGAATGCAACACTACCTAAACGTTAGAAAGTTAACACTGGTTCAAGAATGCTTATTGACAAAGCTGTTTGCTCTTGTTCTAATAGAGATATTATGTGAATACGATAATGGATTTTTACACTGTATAAAGCCCAAAGAATTTCTTGGGCACTTATCTAACTAACATTTTTTAAGTAAGAACGTCTACGACAGACTTGTTTGGGTTAGCGTTTAGAAATGTTTGCCAAATTTTGTAATGATGCGAATAGAAAGTTTCCTTCCATTTACACTTAAAAATTCTGGGACAACAGGGACGTAAACAAAGGAAATTGATGCTTACCTACAAATGGCAGAAAGTTCCACGACTTCGAGTTCGAAACGATGTCTGCTGAAGTAACACCACACACTCACAGGCGAACACACTTCTTTGGTAACAACTACTTCGGAGTGATGCGAGAGCTTCTGTTGGTTACTATGCAGACTGCTATAACACTAGTTCAATTCACACATACGACCAAAGACCGTACCATGCGACGGTCCGATGCTACGTGCTTCTGCTGGCCGGTTACTGACGCACACACCGCGCGGCAAGTCCTGCTCACTCTCGTAGGCGAAAGTGACTGGAACAGTGGAAGACACCTCGCTGCACGCTGGAACAGTGTTGTAATCCTGTCGCTGAAGGTATTTCAGCGGCCTTTTCAATCTACTTCTGCGGCCAGCCTAGCAACGTGGTGTAGAGGTTGTTTCGCTTATTTAACGACACGTTTTGATCTGCGTAGGAGTATGAATACCTGAGTCGTTAAAGAGGCTAACGATGGGGTCGACCATCGGTACCAAGGCCACACCAGAGCCAGTTCCATCCATCTCCACCAGAACATATTTCCCTGAGATCCATTTCAGTAATGCCCGTCGATTCATCATCTTCTACTTATTCCATGGCCTACCTCTGTCTAAGCAATTTTTCATCGAAATATTTTACTTGTTCCCCTCACTCGAGTTACGGATAAATAGCCAGATGAATAAAGAATAACTCGTTCCAAACTGATACTGTGGTAGTTCACTGTGTTCGCTGTATACAGGAATGACGGGTGACATCATAATGTGACGTCACTATACGGTCCCCAACACAAGTCGATTTGCCTTGTAAATCTCTGGTTCGTGTTGAAGCGATCCTCAGTGCTACTACACATATTACGACATGGCTTAACGCCATCCAGCAGTATTGCAATCCGCTCTTCTTCCTTTAATTGGCTATGACTGAGGAAGACAAATTACTCGTTCATACTAGCTCCATGTTAATGTTCTTTACAAAATACTGCAGATATTATACAACATGGAATGTTATTCACTTACCTTCGCTTCATATTGTAGTGTTTTAAATACATTACATGTTTTGATACACTGCAGCACCCACACCAGTCTGGTACACATGCTCAACTACACATGATACAGTTTCACTGGATTCGGGATACCTGTCTTACCAATACTGGTTACCATCAGACACTTGTAACGTGCTTTCAAAGGAGGTATGCATGTCGATATTAAACAATGCGACTAGCTTCAACAAATAGTTTATTAATGAAAATCTTTTACCTACATGTTGCCATCGAGTACTACCGACGGCTAAATGCGAGCCTTCCACGTCTCGAAGCATCGCCTGAAGTCATTTTGTGAGAGCGCCTTAAGGAACAGTGCTGTCTTCTACATACAATTCACATCAGAGTTATCGTCATTTTCACAAGAAATTTTTAGATGCTCGTGTTTTATTAAGCTTCACAGCGGCGAGTTAAAATAAACCCTTTACAATAAGAATTATTACGCGACGTTATTTCAACGTAATGGAGCGTGTTTTGGCATGGAAATGGTAGAAGGTTTAGCAGCAACTGATGCAGCCTTTCTTTAGTGATCAACTGCATAGGTGCGCGCGCAGTCCCGTTATTTAATAGCTGTATCTCGTACCTCACACATTGTCACATTAACTGTCTCTGCAATTATAGTTAGTGGTTTGTTGAGACGTGTTAAATTTACATAAAATATTACAGATGTAGGATGTTTCTTGATGGAACTGTGGGTCTCTTACGGTAATGTATGTAGTGATGTAGGTCTAGTGCTTCACTTGTCTCTCGTTTCCACTGTGTAATTAAGGTTAACTTTGTATGAATATTAACGTTGGTTGTGCTGGTAGTATCAGCAGCTACATTTAATGTTTTAGAGGACATGCCGTTGTGTTACATTTCTTAAATTTCTGTATTGATTGATGGAACGAGCTTGACTAGCTAAGACAATTTTTTTTTTGTACAGGACGTCCCGTTGTGTTACATTTAACTTCCATCCCTGACACATATCTTATTGAATCCTATTCTACATATTTAATTAATGTTAATATGCTAGTTAGCGTGAACATTAGAACTGTGCGTCCTAGTAATATAAGCTTATGGTATAATTCCGTGCTGCCATCTGTGCCACAAGTACTACACTAAAAGCAGCATAAACCCAGTCACACAACAACGCAGCAATTGCGTAACACGGTCCGTCATCAACACGCAGCGGTACGACGTAGAGTAAAAGTCGAACTGATATTAATTGAATGCATACAATTATAGTCGAACCTGGTTATAACGACATCGTTTTATGAGACACCTCGACTATAGATTTAGATATTCTGTGGCTCCAATTAATTTTTGTACTTTTAACCGTAACCTTTTACTACTCGGTTATAACAACACTCGTTTATAACAACACTCGTTTATAACGACACAAAATGTTCAGTCCCTGTCATGGCGTTATAACCGAGTTTGACTCTATATACATCACAAATATCATTTTTTATCATGGCGCAACAGCCTCTAGCTGACCAGGGCCTCCCCATTATCGCAGCTTCACTGTCACACGCAGACACTCCACACTCGGCAGGACTCCTCTGGACGAGTGATGGGCCCGACATAGAGACATCTACCTGGCAAAAAGCGACACTCACAGGCGACAGACATCTATGCCCCCTGAGGGATTCGAACTTGCAATCCCAAAAACAAGCGGCCGTAGACCGCGTGGCCACAGGGATATCATAACTAGCATAATTATGCTAAATATCCTTAAGTCTATATAGTTCAACGTAGTAAAGTTATGCTGTGCTGTGCAGAAATAGAAGCTAACGAACTTCACATACTAACACAACCAGCGTTAATCTGACATAATATTAATTACAAAGTTTTAAAGTTAAAGAAAAGTATATCTACACATCGTACTACAAGTGAACAATGGTATGATTTTGCAACAATATATACATTACATATATAATATATTATGTACTTTTAATAAGTCTTAACACACACTATCTGTTATTTGTATAGAAACTGAAAGTCACGGCTAATTTTTGAGGTGTGACTGCATGTGACCATCTCCTGGAAATCGCCAAAACTGGTCGAAGCGTGTATCCTGAATGGAGTGTAGCTACACTGTATGTAGATAATTGCATGTAGAACACTTGTTGTGCGTAAACGGTGTCAGACTGTACAGCGCATTTATATAACTTGTTGCGTGGGTGTGGCACTTGCTCCCCTAAGTCTGCGCCGGAGAGTAAACGGGTGCGCAGTTACTTGGTTCTGACAAGGAGTTTTGTGTGTGACGTAAGGAGTGAAACTGTGGCCAAGACCGATCACATCTGTGATCTACACAGCCCATCCTGCGTTATTGGGACAGTAAAGAAGGAAATGTATTTCGGATAGCGAGACAAGAGATACGTACAAAATTTTAGTGGGAAGTGTCTTAGAAAGGATACTTTGAAGGCCAAATATAAGACGATAGGCTAATATGGTGAAGTATCCACAAGATAACGAAATTAAATTAAATGGACTGGCTGAAGATACTGTCAAGTGGCAGGCTTTAGTATTAGCGGCGTTGAACCTGTAGATATTGTGTGGTTATCTGGATTGTTAATTAATTAGTTCGTTCGTACGAACTGTCATCACATTGATAAAGTGCGCTATGACGTTTTCAACCTTGGAACAACAAACCTCTAATGTTGTGTTACGTGTACCTGTCATGTGAAGTGTTTGTGTTCGTTAGTACACAACATGAGCCCTGACCTACTTGGACTTTATCTCTTTAGATGCGGTGTGCTGGCTTGTTACCAGGAAAACACAAGTGCCGGTCCTGCTGAAGTACAGAATACTGAATACCGAGAGTTGTGTGTCGCTTTGACTGTTGTATTATTCTCGGTTTTATTCTTAGAAAGCACAGCCACAGGCGTGTTCTTAAACCGTCTGAACACAGTATGGTCATTCTGAGCTCACACTTCAGCGTCAAACGTTCACATTTCTGACTCATCTGTAATATCGTGAAGTTGTTGTGAACTTCCGGAATTATCCTCAAGTCAATCAACTGCAAATTGTACCAAATTACTTTTTGTGTCACCCGCATATATCAGCTATGGAGATGAAACTTTGATGTGAATGTGTCTAGCATGCAACCAACAGCCCACAAGGTACAAACCCCCACAGCCGTAAAGAAAATTTTGGACATTTTCCGTCGTCCCTTAGGCGGCTGGATCTGCCTCCGGGGAAAGGGGAGGACCTACGTAGTTGGGCCTATTATGAAGGGCTAGTCTCAGTCTCTTAACTCAAAAAAGTCGCCTGCGGGAAATAACCGGATTAAAGTAAGGAAGAAAGTTCCTTAATACTCATTTCTGTTAGAGGCTGAGTGGACCCAGAGCTACTAAATGCAGATGGAAAGAATATATCACTTGAAAATTTCCAAGCACCCTGCCAGAATTCGAACCCGGAACCTCCTACATTTTGGCGCAGTGTCTCAGTCAACTGCGGCAGCGCTCGCCCCATCCCTTTTCATTCGTATGGACGTCACGGAATGAAAGGAAGATGACTGAAGATTTTAGCCCTCAGCACAGTCCTCATGCTGTACGAACAACCCGTGTCACTTGTTCATTACATTCGGAGGTATCCTCAGTTTCGGGGAACTGTTTCCTTCGCCCATAATTCGGGGACGCAGAATGCCGTGGTGACAGGGAACAGACGTGGACTAACACAGAGACACCATAAATCCAACTATGTACTTTCCTTCCAAAGTCTGTATGTTTTAGCGAAAACTGAAGTGTCCAATCAGCGACATTTTGCCTGTAAAACCAAATACAATAACTTTTGAAAGAAGGCTGGGTCAAAATCTTTATAAACCATAAGAAGCAAGCCACAACAACCTTCTTCTATATTTAGCAGTGGCATCCTTCTCATTCAGGGAGATACTTAGATCTGAATTCTTTTTGGTTGGCTGCCAGAGCAACTGACTAGTCTAGGAGTGGCCGAAACTTGCCTTACTTGGTGCTGGAGCCCATGACGCATGTAATACCTGTTCTTTATTTGCAGTCCACAGCATGGCAAGCAGTTCATTTCCTCTTACATTTTTGTGGTTTGTTTTACAAAGCTGTGAGTATCTCAGACTATACAGCGTCGATGGCCGGCCGGTGAGTGAACGACAAATTAAAAAGGGTTTGCATGGAAGCGGCTTTGGTCTAAACGACGTACCGAGCATCTTATCATTTGCCTGGAGGTTCTCATTAATCAGTGGCTTCAACTGCTGACTGCATGATGACACAGCAGTCCATTAGATTCTAACACACAGCACCAAGCTAGAATAGCCCATGTTGCGTACTTGGCTCTTCAAGGTCTATTTCATAAGAAATGAAAAATAAAACCCCGAGACCACCATAATGTTGTAGTTTCTTTGAATTCTAGTCGTACAATATATAATTGTTTTAATGTATATGTATATGTATAAAGGAACTGAAGTGGGCCAATCGATGCAGATTTCCTTCCGGATGTTTGATACAGGATGATTCTTAATAACATGCATTAAATATATGGATCTTGCTGTAAATCTAAGCGAAGCAAGCCAGAAGTTGGTCTAAACACATGGTCCCAACCGCTGCCAACCAGAACGGGGAGCATTGTGAAATCAAGTGAGAGAGTACGACTGTATTTTGTGTGGGCATTTTGTTTATCATTTATCACATTTAAAAGTAACAGCCTTGAATGTTGTTGAACACAATAAAGCAAATGGATAGACAACACAACAGCTATTTTATTCAAAAACAAGGTTTCGCTGCGACATGTTTTGGCTATTATTTATATCCATTTACAGACATTTAGTTTGTGAGAGCAGAAGATATTACAAAACGTGCTATGCCACAAATGTTGGACTGTAAACTGTGGGATGTCAGAGAGTCTCTACTGTAACATCGCATGGCATGCTTGGTAGTGTCTTCTGTATCTAACAAACGAACGACTCAAGATGGTTGTAAATGATAAGCGAAAGTTATCACAGTAAGATCTTGGTATTAATAAAACTCTTGTTGTGCTGTCTGTTCAGATACGTATTATGTTTAATACTGCTATATGGCACAATTGGCACGTGTCAGATACAGCGTTCAGTGTTTACAGCACGATTACAGAAGTTGCTGAAAGCGCTATTCCATCTTTTGAGTGCACATTTGAACCCTGTGGGATCAAGACTTGGCGGTACGCTGAAACATTCCAGGCATGTGTCGTATTGCCACCGCTGCTTCAATCAAATGCAATGCTCATTCCGCTTGTTTATCCTCTTCGAACAAACTACGGCCTTCAGGTGACCATACTGGTGGAATTCGGCAAGATTGAGATCGGTGATCGGGGAGGCCATAAAACCGGTTCCTTTCCTCTTATCCGTCAATCTGACTACAGAGAGTCCAGAAACAGCTTGACGTTGAGTGTAAAATAAGCAAGAATTTCAGCATATACAAACCACACTGTTTGTCGCGTTACCAATAGTACATCCTCCACGAGTTGAAGTATTGTTGTAGTAGTAGTAGTAGTAGTAGTAGTAGTAGTAGTACTAGTAGTGGTAGTAGTAGTAGTAGTAGTTGTTGTTGTTGTTGTCAAATCTCGCTAAGAAAGTGATTGCGATCTTACGGCTTTAGTTTAGGGTAATTAAGATCCAACATGTATAATTTATGCGATCATGGGAGGTACTTTTCTTCTTTTTGCATAACTTTCTCTTGTCTTTAGAAATACAGCTTCACAGTATTCCCTGAAAGTACAGGAGCCGAAACTGTAACGCCCGGGGTCAGGGGCAAATGTGCGTCGGAATGGCACTTCAATGACGTGGACCCCGTAATTCCCTGTGGACATTCGGTAAGTTATATTCAACTTACAGAACAGCTGGAATGTTACAGAACCTTTTGTTCTAGAATATATGACGGCAACATACAATTTTCTAGCCTTGAGCAAACACAAATAGTCAGCTTTAATTCCTGAAATATAGTCGGCCCCAAAATAATATTCTGAGAGAAGGAATTTAAGTCTACAATGGACCAGTACTTTCAAGCGAGATGCTTAGTGCATAGGAATAAGGTAACCTGCCGTCGTTGTAGCTATGCATGGTTAATGCGTCTGCTACCAACAGAATTGTGTGACTTACTTATTTGGCGACGCCTTCTTATCTGCATAGATCATATGTTATGGAATATGAGGGTGATAGAAAATAAAAACTTGGGATGAATGTGGAAAGTAAGCCTACCAACAATTGTATAAGGCATTTACCTGAAATAACTCCGGTAAAATCAGGGAAAGCTTTATTTATGACAATTGATCTATGGACCAGGGTTCGAACCCTGCGCCTCCGAAATACAAGTCAGTAGTATGAAGACCTCAAATTCTGCGTTTAGTACTAACTGAATGCAGAGCGTTAGAGTTTTATTTAATGACCTTGTCAACTGCGAAGATTATATAGCGTCCGTCGGTGGTAGATGAGGCAAATACGATTGTGGAGCATTGGTGGACTGTTAGGAAATGGAAATACCGAAGTCCTTGAAAAAAATACATTTTGCAGTGCCACTTTATCCACCACAAATCCCACACGAACGCGCCAGCGTCTGCCCTCAGATAACACGTATCATAATTTACAACTGCAAAATACCCTAACACTTGTTGACCAAACAGTCGTCTGTTTAACCAATGAAATGCCTGGTTGGAAAAAAAAAATGCGTTTCAAATCCCAAAACGGGCGGGACTTTTCTGTCCACCGTCACTTTCAGGGAGGTTCAGAGATCCAGTTAGCGTCCCACCCCATGGGGGGGGGGGGTCTTTCCCCATATCCAAAGTGGTCGCAGCCTGAAGCTGACCATTAATTTCATTGTACTACAAAATTCGAAAGGTAAGACATAGTGTTTAAGCAGACAGACAAACTTAGCTATAACATTCCCTCTTCTATAAAGAAATGTCAACATTTGTAAGGTCGATGGTTTTCCTCCTGTTAGTTTAGAGTTGCATTTACGGGTATTTTGCTGATATGTGCATTACCTGTTATGGAACATCCAAGGGTTCAACACGATGATTACAAAAGCTGTCTCTTGGACCTCAGCCAATCTAAGATAAGACGAGGTCGTTTTAGTTATTACATTTAGAGGGCATTACTAGAAATCTTTTACAAACGTTTATTACTGAAGGCTAATCTAACAATGTAATTTTTACGCTAAGCAACAGTCCTACTTCACGGCACCATTTCGCGCAATGAATAGTCAATTTGTCATTTGACGCGCAGTTATCAGCTGCGTGTATCTTGACAGAATATGAAATAATGGAACTATTGTAATTTATGGCGACATACAGGCTTACTTTCATATAGAAAGGGTCACAATAACACAGGTTAACTGTGCAATGTACGTAACCTGACTGTCTGATTGTGTCTTTGACCGACAGCATATTACGTGTCTGAACTTGGACGCATTTAGATCAAATGTGGTACTGCCGATTCAGCAACGGTGCTGACCGGCCTACTGGTCAATGTATACATAAAGTTCCAATTTGGCTTGATAATTTACCAGATATGGCTCGCCGTATACAAATGATCAGCTGCACCAATAAGTGTAATCGTCTTTTGTTCAGATTTCATTCAGACTTCTTCAGTACGCTGAGCGTTGAACGAACTGCAAATAAGAATATTACTCACCTCACAATCAGTTTTGTATAACATTAATTTTATATTTTCCTGCTCTCAGTTAAAACCCAAATAAATACGCTTATTTTACAACATTTATATTCTTTCCAACATACAACAGATCAGAAGGAGCCATTCTCATGGAGACAAAATTCAAGGGACTACATAAGTGTATAATCACATTGGATGGGCCGGGATAGTTCAGTCAGTATAGCGACTCGTTACGGGCTGGACGGTCCCGGAATCGAATCCTGGTGGAGGCGAGATACGTCTCACCCCTACAGACCGGCCCTGGGGCTCACCAAGCTGGCTGTACAATGCGTACCGGATCCCTTTCCCGGGGGTAAAGCGGCCGGAGCGTGGATTTGACAACCATCCCCATCTAGCACCGAGGTTAAAGAAAGAGTATAGCTATACCTCCATTCCCACTCTGGACCTTCATGGCCCATTATAGTTTGAACTTTACTTTATAATCACACTGGAGCGCTACATATGCGTCTCTGTATATACAGTATATCTTCCCTTGTATTTGTCTCCCTGATGATGGCTCCATCTGAGCCGAAACATGTTGGGGATAATACAACATATTGTATAATGAATGTATTCCGTTGTATTTTACGTAAAGCGGTAAAATAATAAACGAACAAGGCAAAATATTAAATTTAGGTTATGTGCCATCTACTACTGCTATATTTTCAATGTGGCGCCTTGTCATTCATTTTTCCAAACAAAATATTGTAGGTCTATGCATTTGGAGCTTTCTCCTTGCGTACTGGAGGCACGTGTACTAAATCATACGACTGACTCCAGCCTTGACTTTATCCTGGCAGCCATTACGGCTTGTGTTCCTACAGTGCAGTCACACGGCAATCTAGCTGCGGAATACTCGTTAATGGATTTTGCGCCTTTGGTAACGTGTAGGGGTAACATAGCGTTCTTTAAGGTAAATATGAAATAGTCAAGTTATGCCCTTTTGGGTTCTAACGCCGTGCATTCTTGTCCGAATATACTACCCTTAAGCCCCGTACGTTGTCTTGAGATGACAATGCGAGGCGTTCTATCTGAACACCGTAACTTGAACACACACAACCATGAAAATTTCAAATCTTATTTTATGTTTTTTTTTACCATACATCTCGATACATCCTTGTAATGAAAACCAACTTGATGCACTATTTATCCTCAGTATATTTCGTCAATCAACCTCTATATGTTTCGGGCACATTTGTAACCCATCATCAGAAGGTATACTGTATGTATACAACGACTGGTATTTGCTGTGCTGAAAAGATGGTTGTTTAAATTTACTTAACCTTATCTACATATCATTATAATGTGTAAACATGCTGTTGTTATTTACATTTGTTAAAAGCTTATTTAGATGAGCTCAGTAAGTTCTTACGTAAATAGTTGATAAACATAGCGTTTAAGTTGAAAGTGTAAAACATTGTAATTGAATTAAAAGTTATTGGTTAAGTACAAGGACTTCAAAAATACAATGGGTTCGTGCGTAAGTTATTTGTTGGATATACCTTTTCAGTTGACTGTTGGCCGGGTTGGAATGGATCTGGTTTTGTCGTGTTAGAGTTGAGGTATTAATCAAGTGGTCAGGTGGGGTGTGGGGTGTTGTGTCGGTTGTAGATTAGTTGATACGTGGGGTTTTGTTCATTTGAGTGTTGCTCCGGAATAAGCTGATTATTATGGTGGTATGATTGGATGTACAATTGCTCGTATGGTATGAATAGTGAGGGTTTTTCGATATGTTTTAGTAAAGTCACGGTATCTTTAATTGGGCCATGTTCGTGTTTGTTGTTTAAAATGTGTAGTGTATAAGCTGATTGAGGTTCATTGTGTTTTATATATCTTCTGTGTTCTTGAAATATTTTTTTTAAGCTGCGACTTGTCTGTCTAATATATGATCTATGGCAAGTGTTGCGCGAAATTTTGTAGATTCCACTCTTGGCGTGTTCTGGTGTTTTGTTATTTGGTTTTTGCTTTGTGAACTGTTGTAAGGTGTATGTGTTCTTGAGGGCTATGGCTACGTTTGTATTTTTGAATAAGTTTGTGATTTTCCTTATTTTTGGACTGTAGTATGTGAAGGCTGTCCAAGTTTTGTTTTTGTTTCTTTCTTCGGTTTCATCATGGTTGATTTTTTTGTGCTGCATTTTTCGGTTTAGTTTATGTAGAAGGTTTTGTGGGAAGTTGTTGTTTCTAGCAATTAGTTGTTTTGGTGTCCACTCTTTTTGTTTTTTCTTTGGTGTTAATGGGACAGAGTGCATTTTGGTAATGTGATATCTGAAAGCAGCCATTTTGTGTTCTTAAACGTTACGTTTATCAGTTATTAACGTTAGAAATTACTGATCTCATCTAAATAAGCTTTTAACAAATTTAAATAACAACAATATGTTTTACACATTATGATAAGTAGATACGCTTAAGTAATTTTAAACAACCCTCTTTTCAGCACAAGTACCAATTGTTGAATATATACAGTGTAGCTCCTGATGATGGGCTACAAATATGCCCAACACATGTAGAGGTTGACTGACGAAATATACTGAGGATAAATGTGCATCAAGTTGGTTTTCATTACACGTACGTTTCTAATATTACTTTCCCACAATAGGCAGCCTATATTTTTCACCAAGTGTAAGTGAATTTCATTAATGTATGTGTCAGAAACATTTCCAATACCACGACAGGATTCGGTTTGGTAAGCTATTCTTCATACTGGAGCTGTGTACAATGCAAATAGTCACACGTAGAACTAACAGTAAGTGTGCTCAAACGACACAGTCAGTAAGGTCCAGACACCATCTTGACGGCGCACGCAGAAATATAAGTGTTAACGTACGCACCTGGCCTAGAACCGTACTGTAAAACGTTTGCTAACTTACTTAGTTACAGTCCGTTTTTATTTTATTTACACAGTATAAGAAAACGCCTAAGAAACTTACAAGACGGAGGTACAAGCGAAACAGGAACGAACGGAAATAAGTGATAAAATATGAATACATAACGATAGAGGTAAAAGTGTACAGAGTTTAACACTTCTGGCGTAATCTCTGTCATTGTCCCCACGTGTGAATACACTCCAGAAGTACAGTGGAAATTCGATTATCGTAAATATGCATTTTCACGTTTTACACAACACACTATAAGGCAGGGGTACACAAATCCCTGGTGTCAGATCGCCATGCTGGCTAAATTTCGTAGGGTGGCTCCTAATATTGTGGGTCCTCAGTAGGGATTTTGCGTCACATTAACCTTCCGGCACCTAGAATTGTTTGAACTGTCTCCTAGGTGAATCTTATGTTTATGGGACCGTGCATCATCTTGATAGTTGAGTAAAGAGAAAACCAACTTGATGCCACTTATTTTGTTATTTTATTCAATGCTCATTCAATGCTCAACATGTTTCGGCCGTAGCCACACTGAAACGGAACGCCAACACACACCGAACCAGGTATGTGGAAGTGCAGATACAATATTTTGGAGACACTATCACAATATGCTACACAATACACTCCATCACCATAAGACACCATG
>Ga0123357_10004070_pt1 | contig 17031 bp, 16 predicted proteins | sample TergutEmb28metaG_FD_89873 | JGI IMG/M metagenome (GOLD analysis project Ga0123357, IMG submission 89873) | Embiratermes neotenicus P4 segment gut microbial communities from Petit-Saut dam, French Guiana - Emb289 P4 | ecosystem: Host-associated > Arthropoda: Insects > Digestive system > Gut ... | reverse complement strand
CTTAAATGCAGATAAAAATGTTGGCTTAAACGAGCTGAAACTTGCCATTATGCAACAAAAAGTGAATGCAATAGCCGAAAAACAGCGTTTTGAAACATCCATAACAGGCAACAACAACGGTTCGAGAATCGGCGCAGGCAGCAAATGGACTCCAAAAACAGCCGACAGATTACATGACACAACAATTTTTGGCGAATACGACCTCGCTCTCGTTGCCCTTATGACAAAGCAATACGCACGATTTATTGACTATGGAATGATAGAGGCATTGCCAAGTTGCGTAAGATAATTTGCAATTTTTAGAACATATAAACGTTAAATGCAATAAAAGTATATATGAACATTATAGGGAAAATAACAGGATTTGTTGGTGTGTTGGGGGAATTGACAGCGAATATATTAGAGATTTGTTTTCATTTGCCAATATCACATCTTGGAATTTGACTTATGGAATGCGAAATATTACGGAACATTCCGACCAAACGGGTAAGGAACTTTTTATTTCAAATTACAAAATAAAAAACGAAATTACGCAATTAAGTTTGTTTTAAATCTACAATGATACAAAAATACGAAATTTATTGAAAATTGAAACTATTTTTGTATTTTTGTCACAAAATCATGGATTGTTTTATGGGAAATGTAATAATTAATCAAAATGAAAAAAACGTTAACAATTACCGCATTACTTCTCGTAAGTTTATGCGTTTCAGGCGCAGTAAAAAAAGATGAACGGGGGGCGCCAGCCAATCCTAAAGCTACGCCGGAAGCCGGACAACTGTTTTCCCGCTTAATGGGATTGCAGAAAAAAGGAACAATGTACGGTCATCAGGACGACTTAATGTGTGGATTTACGTGGTGGTATCAGCCAGGACACTCCGATACCAAAGATGCAGTTGGAGATTATCCGGCAGTCGCCGGATTTGAATTGGGCGAAATTGAACGGGGCGGCGAGCGCAGTCTCGATTCGGTTTCTTTTGCACAGATTACCGAACAGGTGAAACTGTTTCACAAAATGAACGGCATCATTACCGTCAGTTGGCACTCGACTAATCCAATCACGTCGCAGTATCCGGGTGAAAAAAAACCGAATGGCGCAGGTTCTGCTTGGGATGTTAAAACACTTTCGGCAGATAGTTTAAATGCTGTGAAAAGTATTCTTCAGGGAGGAGAAAATCACCGGCTATTCGATCAATGGCTGACAACATTAGCCAATTATTTCCTGACTTGGAAAGACGATAACGGCAATTTGATTCCTTTCATTTTCCGTCCTTTTCACGAACATTCGGGCAGTTTTTTCTGGTGGGGAAATACCCGCTGTACCGACAAAGAATATGCCGAGTTATGGCGTTATACGGTAAATTTCCTGCGCGAAAAAGGATTGAATAATATTTTGTTTGCCTACAACACAGACAAGGTAAATTCATTGGAACAATATTTAAAAGGTTATCCCGGCGATGAATACGTTGATGTAATATCCATTGACTGGTACGGTTCGGGACAGGAATTTAATGACGCTATTGATAAAGCGTTGAATTTTACCGGTCAATATGCCAAAGACAGGCAAAAATTGCATGCTTTGAGCGAATGTGGTCCCATCAGTGCGGATTTATTGCAAATCATTAAAAAATACGACGTATCATTTCTTTTGACTTGGCGAAACCGTCCCCTGCGCAATCTGTCGGAATTGGAAAAATTGCCCGATTTCAGAGAAAGAGTAGAACAAATTATAACAGAAAAGCAATCCTATCTACCTAACAAAGCAACTTTGAGAATGATAGCTGCCGACTCGCATTATCTGTTTTTGAAAGATATTCAGGAGAAATAGAAATAATATGAAACGTTTAATTTTTCTACTGCTTGCCGGAATCTTTTCTTTTTCCGTCTTTTCTCAACCTGCTCCCAAGCGCGAATTTCGAGGCGCGTGGATTAGCGTTGTTGAGCAGAACCAATACAAGAATATGACTGTCAATGAAATGAAGCAATATTTTGTTCGTTTGCTCAACAATCTGAAATCAGAAAATATCAATGCTGTCATTTTTCAGGTTCGTCCGGCAGCCGATGCCTTCTATTATTCGGAGATTGAACCATGGAGCCGATATATGACCGGAACACAAGGTAAAGCGCCGGAAGTTAATTTCGATCCTATGGCATTTCTCATTGAAGAGGCTCACAAACGCGCGATGGAATTTCATGCGTGGCTGAATCCTTACAGGGTGACAGTTTCTGAAAATGACGTCCTTTACAAATATCATCTGTATTATCAACATCCGGAACTGTTTGTTAAATATGGTAAACAATTGTATTTCGATCCCGGATTACCGGAAAACAGAAATTATATTTGTAAAATTATAAAAGACATTGTAAGCCGTTATGATGTTGATGCTATTCACATTGATGATTATTTTTATCCCTATCCTATTGCTGGAGTAAAATTTCCCGATGAAAACAGTTTTAGAAAATATGCTCCCGAACAGGGATTCAGAAGCGACCAAATTGACGATTGGCGGCGAAATAACGTAAATCAGTTAATCAAGCAAATGAAACGCACGATTATTTTAACTAAACCTTATGTAAGGCTTGGAGTCAGTCCATTCGGTATTTATCGGAACAAAAAAAGTACGCCCGACGGTTCCGGAAGCTACACCAACGGTTTGCAGGATTATGACGATCTCTATGCCGATGTTTTGTTTTGGATGAAACAGGGATGGGTTGATTATTGTATTCCTCAGATTTATTGGGAAATAGGAAATCAGGCTGCTGATTACGAAACGCTCATCCTGTGGTGGAGCGGACAGCAAAGTCCTTGTCAGATTTACGTCGGACAAGATGTGGAACGCACAATGAAATTTTCCAATTTGCAACTTCCGGAGAGAAACCAACTGCCCAGAAAAATACAACTTGAGCGAACGCTTTCGGGTGTTGTCGGAAATTGTTGGTGGTCAGGATATTCTTTAGCTAATAACATCAATGGCATTGCCGACAGTCTGCGAAATAATTTTCAGAAGTATCCTGCTTTGATTCCGGCATATACGTATTTACATAACAAAGCTCCCAAAGATGTGAAATCGTTGAAAGCCGAATGGACGCCGAATGGATATTTTTTACATTGGAAACAAAACGGCGATCCTCAAAACCCTGAAAACGCTCAGTATTACGTTATTTATTGTTTCAAAAATGGAGAGGAAACTCAATTGAACGATCCGTCGAAAATTGTCGCCATTACAAAAGAAACATCTTTCCTTTTACCTTACGAAAAAGGAAAGATGAAATATACGTATGTAGTTACTTCAGTTGATCGTTTTCACAATGAATCGAAAGGCGAATCGAAAAAAGTGAAACTGTAACGATTAATCTTCTACTATATACTTTCATTTAACTTGTATGCAGGTATCATTATTTGCCCTTTCTCTCAACAGGTTAATTATTTATGGCAAAATTAATGAAGCGATCGAAAAATTAATCTTTACAATAAATCTCGCCAATATGCGCTGTACATATTTTCGGATTGCAGCATTTGTTGATGCGTCCCAGCATGGGATATGAAACCTTTATCTAATAGATAAATGAAATCCGCATAATTTTTTAGAATATGTAAGCGATGAGATATAAAAAAGATAATCCTGTTTTCTTTGATTGACTTCAAAATGTCTAATGTTTGTTTTTCTATTTTTCTATCCATTGCGGCTGTAGGTTCATCTAAAATGAGTATTTTCGGATTTTTTACTAAAATTCTTGCTAATGCTACGATTTGTTTCTCACCTCCCGAAAGATTAATTCCATTTTCTCCGACAATAGTCATATAACTTTGAGGCATTTGGGTAAAATAGCTTTCCAGTCCATATTCAGCACAAATTTGAACGGCTTGTTGAATGCGTTCTTGAGTTGCATCTATACAAATGTTTTCAATGATTGTCCCATTGAAAATAAAAATTTCCTGAGGAATAACGCCTATGATATCTCGCCAATAATTTGTACCTATACTTCCAAATTCAGTAATATTATTTAAGATAACACTCCCGGATTCTTGCATGTAAAATTTTTCCAATATTTTACATAATGTTGATTTTCCACTCCCGCTTTCTCCAATGAGAAAAGTCATTTTACTTTTCAGTAATTCCAAAGAAATGTTTTTCAAAATTGGTCTCCTACCGGCAAATCGAAATGTTACATTGTATATTTTTATTGTTTCAATTGTGGAAGAAGGAAGGTTGCCCTCCCTATTTTCAGGTGCAATATAAGCAACGTCAAACATTCGATTAAAAGCAACTTTGGCTTCATTGATAGAAATTGGGACAAGCGACAAATTTACAATAGCGGGTGTAATGGTTGACACTAAACTGATAATCGCCATTAATTCACCCATTAAAAGACTGCCTTTTAACACCAATAGCGATCCGAACATTATAGAAAAAACGGTTAGAAAGACGCTTATAAATCCGTAGTAAACAGATAGTTTGATGTTAATTTTACCAAGCGAAAAGATTTTGTCCTGAAAAAAACCATATATCGTTTGATTTCGGCTTTCAAACATCTCTTGTTGATTAAAGTTTTTAATTGTATCAATGCCTTGAATTGTGTTAATATAATTGCTTTCACTATCGGCATAGCTCGCCATTACTTCTTTTTGTGCAGCAATCAAAGGAGTATTATATTTGTAAATGACATAGATAAATAATGGAAGACAACTAAGCAAAATTACAGCTATTTCCCATGAATATTGGAATAGAAAAGTCAGATTAACAAGAATTGTAAGTCCGTCAATAATAATTGAACTTGCAATGAGGCTAATTACTTGTTGAATCCGTCGTGTATCATTCAAACGAGCAACTAAATCTCCAATTTTTCGCGTATCAAAGAAACGCTTAGGAAGACCAAGTAATTTATTGTAAAAAAATCTTATAATCCTGTTATTAAAGTCCTTGCTTTGTGAAAATAAAATTAATTGACGTATCGCTCCAATACTCACCCGCGCCAATAATAAAACCGCAAGCAATACAATCCCAATCCACAAGCGTTTGTAATCTTTTGCGGGAAGAATCACATCAATTAATTTCTGAGAAAAAACAGCAGTAGATATGCCTAATACTGATACAATTAATCCTAAAAAGACAGAGCTTCCCAATAAACCGGAATCTTCTTGCAAAAGGCTTATTAACCATTTTTTTTTGGTTGAAACGATAGTTTCTTTTTTAACAAATTGTTCATTAGCCGATAAAGTTAAGCAAGTATGCGAATGCCAAACGGAGTCCAATTCTGTTTTTGTATAATAGCATATTCCTTTTGCCGGATCCATGATGATGAATTTTTCATTTTCATATCCGTAACAAACAACATAATGTTCCAATTTTTGATTAATTAGTACGTGTAAGATAACCGGTTGTTTGTGTTCGATAAGAGATGTAATGTCCGCTTCACAACCTTGAGCATTAAATCCTGATTGACAAGCTGCCTGATATAGTCCAAGCAAAGTGGTTCCCCGTTTACCGGTTCCACTTAATTCCCGCAACTTTTCCAATGAACTCTCACCGCCATAATATTGAATTAACGACAATAAACAAGCCACTCCACAATCGGAAATATCTTGCTGCAGCATCATTGCTTTTTTTATTTGCTTTATGTTCATCTTATTTGGGAATTGAAATAAGAATCTATTTCTGCAATTGCCGTTTTATTTTGATTATCAATATCTTTCAATATAATCCCTTTTTCCATCAGTAAAATGCGGGTAGAAACATCGGTAATGTGGGTTAAATTATGGCTTGAAATCAAGATAGTTGTTCCATATTCATTATTCATCCATTGCAGCAAACGTTTCATTTCTATTTGTGATGAAGGGTCTAAGAAATTAAACGGCTCGTCTAAAATTAATACTTGAGGGTTTATGAACATTGCTCCCATAATTCCGATTTTTTGTTTGTTGCCGGCAGAAAAATTACGAATGTATTTTTTTTGATTCATTATTTCTCCGTTCATGAAATTGTCATACGTAATTAATCGTTCTTGTATATCGGAGCTGGATAAATGATATGCTTTGCCTATAAAAGAAAAATACTCTTCGGGATAAAGACATTCTATTAAAAAACTATTGTCAATGAAAGAGCCGGTAAATGTTTTCCAATCTTCCGATTCGGCGACATTTTTATCCTTCAAAGTTATTTTACCTGAATCGGCACAAATCAAATCAAGCAATAAACGGAAAAAGGTAGTTTTTCCGGCTCCATTATTCCCAACAAGACCTAAGATTTCACCTATCTCAATTGAGATAGAAGAAACATTCACTGCAACATTTTTATCAAATGACTTAACTAAACTATCTACACGTATCATTTAAAATAGTAATAATAAAAAGTTTAAGAATACATATATCGATGCATAATTTTGTGTCTCCGCTTTATAAACAGGTAACTAATCATTGACAAGAACCGTTTTCTTAAGAGGAAAAGTATCACGCTCATAGCTGAAATGACAATAAAGAAAATCCACTCATTACTACTCTTTGAGCGTATGAATTGTAGAAATATGAATGAAATATACATAAGAAGAAATTCATATACGATCGGTATAATTGCAAATCCTTGCGTATTACCGAATGCAATATAATTTAAATCTAATTTTTTGGAATATAAAACTATTGGAAACAATAATAAATTGAAAATAAATAAAATATATAAAACTATCGAAAAAAACATGAAAATGTTTAAATGATAATATAATACAAATGGGAAAACAATAGCGGCATAAATTCCCGTGAGCATCATGTAAAAAAAATATTTAGTCTCCAATAATTGCTTTACTAATATTGGTTTTGTCCATATTCCATTAAAAAAATTCGCCTCAATTGCTAAAAGATATTGTCCTAAAGTCAGAGTAGGTAAAATAAGAAATAGAACCATAAGAAATTGCACATACACTATCGCATTTTTATCGGAATCATTACCTGTTATTGGAATTCCGACTAAAAGAACAATGGTCGGGAATAATAACATCAATAGTAACCGTTTGGATCTAAATATGTAAATATATTCCATTTTTAGAAAAGACAGTGTTATTTCTTGTTTGTTAAATTTCATACGCTGTTTAACTAAACTTCCAGCAACATATACTTTCTTCTGATTGAAGAGAGATAAATAAAGAGCAATTGTAAAAATTACTAATAAAATTATTAATGCAACACTGATAAAAATGAAGTCTACGTATTGGTTATTATGAGTAAAAATATACACACAACCCAAAAACACAAAATAAAAGGAAGTTATTATAAATGTCTTAATCGGCAATTGTGAGCCATAATTCTTCAACCAAAAACAGATTCCATTGTTAAATATTGAACAGATCCACAACAAAATAAAGACAAATAAAGATTCATTGACCGTTGCAAACCGAATCAGGTAGGGCAAAAAGAAAATAAAAAGATAAAAATTCCACAAGTTGAAAACATTACGAAATACAATATAAATATTCCAACTTTTTTTCGATATAGGGAGAATTTGAAAAAATGGTGAAATATATAATGAGTTATTTTTAAAAATAATTTTAATTAGTATATCCGTAAGTTGTAAGAAAGGAAAAATTTTTAGAAAAACAGCAAAAAGTGTAATCTGAGATGTATTTAATAATGAATCTATAACGGGAAAACTTTTTAAAACATACCTATAAAGAAACACCGAAAAATAAATAACCAATATTCCAAACGCCAATAAGTTTCTTTGGTATTCAGTACTCCGAAATTTTGTTTTAAATGACAATATTATTAAATCTTTTACCATACTCATTTGTTTCTTGTAGAATTTATAATTTCATCTATTTTCACTGAATAATTGAATTTTTTTATCAATACATTTTTTTCATTATAAATATAAATTGACGGAAATATAGGATATTCAAACTTATTACTAATTATTTCTTCAAACGCTGAAATTATAAAAATATTATTACAAATATTAATATTAATATTATTATCTGTAAAAAACGAAATAATTGCTTCTTTAGGGGCAACTGAGATCATAAATAATCTTGTGTTTTTTAAAAGGTTACAATTTTCAGAAAGCAATATTACTTTATCTTTGCAAAGATCACATTCCGGATCAAAAAAAAGAATTATAGTAAATTGACCATAATTATCAGTCAATGTGTGACTTTTATTCTGAAAAATATCTGTAAGTGTTATTACCGGTAGTTCTTTTTTTTCACTCTTTTTATTAACAATAACAACTAATAAAATTACTATTGATGCTAAAATTATTATTATTCCGATTAATATTATTGATTTTAATTTCATATTATAACGACAATGAGAATAAAGACACTAAAAAAATATATAAAAATAGTCCTGTGATATAACCCCATAATGTTGGCTTGAATACTTCTTTATAACGAAAACAAGTCTTCTTTGCTATAAATATAGGTAAAGATAATACATAAACTAACTCAAAAATATTTAATACATTCAAAGAAAATAGCAACCATGCATTATTCATATCTCCTTGTTGAATATCAAAACAGGACGCAAGAGAAAATGGCATTTGATTTAAATCAAAAAGATTATTTACCCCGTTAAAATAATACCACAGAATTTTAAATAAATAAACAAAAAGGAATATAAATTGGGATTCAACGACAGCTTTTCCAATAGTTCTTATCTTTATTTTGAAATCAGATAAGAAAAAAGACACATATAGACAAAATGTTGTATAAGCAACCGATATAAGAGGTATAATAACCGTTATACTTATATTCGCCCATTTATACTTATGAATCAATTCATAAACTTCTCCCATTCTGCTTTGAGGAACTATTCCGCTAAATGAAATTTCAAGAAATTTATCAGTGTAGAACAATGAATACATTAATAATGAAACTCCCAAATAGGAAAATAACAGAATGGCTATTAAAATATAAATATTTTTCTTTTTTTTCATTTTGAATAACTAAAATAATGGAGGATTAATTTTCATCCTCCATTACGTTTTTATGAACAAATCATATTACGACTGAATGAAACAACATATCATACTGTAAACATGACATATTATGTAATATTTTATCGGAAATACAATAATTTAGTTGTCGAAGTCAGCTCTTTAAACTGTGACATTTTGATTTATGCCAAGTCAGGAGGCCTGACAAATTACCGCCGCACATGAATATGCTGTACAAATGGCTCCAAGTATACTGCCAGCTCCTGAACAACAAAGTCCGATTCCAACTCCACAGCAAAATCCATTAAGAAATTCGGTGAGTGGTGTTGAATCTCCTCCAATTTGGGATTCCATTTCTAACAAATTTAACTTTTTCATTTTTAACAAAATTAATAATTAATAATATTTCACGAATGTTGAGTAGTATCGCTACTAAGACAGGATAAACCTATTATAACAGCCCCAACGTAAGCAGTAGCTCCTCCCGTAAAAAGAGCAGCACACACTAAACCAACACCAATTCCACAAATACCAACTGGTCCACCTCCTTGAATCATTTCAAGTTCATTTACATCCAAATTTTTCATTTTTTTTATTATTAAAATTTTCCTACTCTATTCAGGCTTTTCGGTAACGCCTCTTTATAATCATTACTTTTGCAAAAGTCATAATAATTTCATTTTTCATCTTTTATTTTACTCTGACTATCAATACCACTTACAATTTCGGTATAAACGCCATCGGAAATTCCTGTGCTAATGTATTTTTTGTCAAACTTACTTCTTTTATTTTCCACTTCTACGAATATTGAATCTTCTGCGAATTGAAAATATTTTTCTTCCAGTGATAATACGTGTTCTTTTCGGTCAAGTACAACAATTCCGTTGGCAGTACCTCCGGCTCTAATATATTGACGGAGTGTATCCGGAACATAAACCCCTGCTATTATTTCAAAATGCGCAGTTCCATTTTGAACAAGGGCTTTCGGATTTATCAAATATAACGTACCTTCAAATTTAACATCTCTTTGGGTTGCCAAAGAAAAATTCATTTTCATTCCAATTTTTAATCTTAAAACATCTGATTCTAAAACAAACCCTTTAAAAATCAACGCATTTAGGTTTGCAATTTTTGCAACGGTTGAACCTTCACTCCATGCCCCCCTTGCCATTATTGATCCCCCCTCTTTTATTGGTAACTCCAATATAGTTCCACCATCGGTAGCACGTATAATGTTAGAAATTTCTTTCTTTGTATAATTTCCATTTAGCATATTTAACCTTGTAATAATAGCTTCGTATTCCGATTGAGCAAGTTTATAATCAGTTTCTCCCTGTTCGAATTCTTCTTTTGCAATAACTCCACGATCAAATAGTTGTTTCGAACGATTGTATTCATTTTTTACATTTTCAAATCGTATTTGAGCATCAGTTTTTTCTTTTACTAATTGTTCGTATTCGACAGGATCAACAACCAATTGGATTTTTGCTATATCTTGTCCGGCAACAACTTCTCCGCCAACTTGGACATACAACTTTTCTAATACGCCAGAAATAGTTGATTTAACATCAATTTCTTTCAAAGGTTCAATTGTTCCAGAGATAAATAATTTATCTTCAATATCTCTATATTTTGCATTAACTGTCGCAATGTGTTTATTTTGACTTTCAATTGCACTATAAATGACAATACTTAAAAATATAACCATTATTAAAAAAATAAATATCTTTATAAATCTCATAATACCATCAAACTCTAATTTTCTTCTTTTAATGCATCAATTGGATGTAAACCGGAAGCATATATAGCCGACATTAATCCGGCTAATGTTCCAGATACAATTAAAATCAGCATTGCAATAACGATTGTAACAATATCTAATGTTGGCTTTTCCATTACAAGTGAATCTTCACTTATAAATAATGCTACAATTTTAAGGGTGCACCATCCTAACAATAAACCGATGCATCCTGCAATGGAAGTTAATGCAACCGATTCGCCAATGATCATATTTTTTATTTCTGAAGAATTTGCCCCCAAAGATTTCCGAATTCCTATCTCCTTTGTCCTTTCTCTAGTAGAAGCGTACATGCTATTTCCTATCCCAACAACACCGCCCATTAAAGTACTAATTCCCATAAACCATAAAAATTTTCGTATTGTAGAAAATAACGACGAAAAAGCCTTAACTTGGTCTTCTAAACTGTTAAAATATAAAACTTTTTCGTCATTAGACGAAAATTGATATTTTTTTGCCAATCGTTCGCGAATATTCATCTGAATTTTTTTAGAATTATAATCGTTTTCTAATGTATATAAAAAGGTTGAAAATCTTTTGTCATCAGAAGATAATGATAAGTAAGTAGAAAAAGGAATATAAATTGACCTTTCTTCTTGTGAATTGAAAATCGAATTTTTTATAACACCTACGACTTGAAATAGGTCCTGATCTATTTGAATCATCTTTCCTATAGGTTCTTGATTATTAAAAAGAATTTCCGCTACGTTTTTTCCAATTATAGCTGCCCTTCTATTGCTTTGCATATCCAAACGATTTAGTGCGCGTCCCTTTTCCATTGCCATCAATTTAATTTTGAAATAATCAATATATACTCCTTTTAATTCAAACAATCCTGTTTTTTCCTTGTATAAAACAGATTTCCATTGACTTATCTCTGGAGAAATATATGATATTCCCGGTACTACATTTCGCAGCATATTCATATCTGTTTCATCAAAAAAAATTTTTTTATTGACAGAATAACCATAATGTTTCACTGATGTTTCAGAAGCTGAGACATAAGTTGTATTCTGTGAAAAGCCACTGAATATTTTAAATACACCCTTTTCAAAACCATTTCCTATCCCAAGTAAAAGAGATAGAATCAATATGCCCCATGTAATCCCAACGCTTGAGAAAAAAGCTCTTTGAGGTTTCCGACTTACATACTCATATATTTCATTCCAAAAGTCAAAGAACATACGTTATTTAATCATAATTACTTATTACAATAAAAAAACTCTCAAAAAAACTCATTCTTGCAAGAAATTCTGTTTTCTGGTGCAAAATTATCTTCTTTCCGTCCACTATCCTTGTATGGAAAGATTTTTTTTGAAAAAATCTTCAACTTCTTTTTTCCAAAAAACAGTATCGGTTAGTTCAAAATCATTATCATAATAGAAGGTATTATGTTTTCGACTGTATTTAACTGTTGCGCCATAATCTCTCAATTCATCTATAATATTATAAAGCTGGCTCCGGCTTATATGGAATTTTTTCGCAAACTCAATTGGCATTCCGGTTTTTTTCTGTTTAATAAGTTGATGTACATCAACTAAACGAGTAACTCTCTCAAAAAGGTTCATAAGTCATAAATCATACTTTCCAGTCCCAAGAAAGCGATTTTAAAATAATAAAGCGTGGGACAATATCTTTATTCGCTTTCTGAGGTCTTAGACTACCTGTATGACAAATAAGTAAGCCCACGCCGATAAACGACGTGAGCGCCAACTACTTATTCTTGTCATACTTTTTGAAATTGTCTAAGTTTTCAGAAAGCAAGAATGTAAGCTATACGCTTTTTCTATTAATAGTTATAAAAAATTTATTTCACATTATATTTTCTATTTTAAATTATTATTGCATAGATTTGTAACTACAAATTATATACGATAAAAACATACACATTTCATCTTTCCTTTTACCTTACGAAAAAGGAAAGATGAAATATACGTATGTAGTTCTTCAGTTGATCGTTTTCACAATGAATCGAAAAAAGTGAAACTGTAACGATTAATCTCCCGTTACAACTGTTTTCGATTCAATATTTTGCTGCATGGGTTGTCCGCCAACTTCAATATTTTGGACGAATTTCTGGCTTAATTCCGAACGAACAATCCAGCCGGTTTTCATATCTATCTGGATTGTTCCGGTTTGGTCGCCTGTAATTGAAGCTGTTGCATCCATGCCTTGAACCTGGAAAACAGCGCCTCCTTCGGGAGTTGAAAGCGTGCCTGAACAATCCATAGTAGCAATATTATCTTTTACCTGCGTCAAAGTTAATTTCATTTTACTGATAATATCAACTCCGTTTGAATTTATATTTGCAGTAATATCCCAGCTATCGCCTATTGCCACCGGTTTTTCGGGAAAATAAGGCGACATCCGTTCAAAAGTTGTTTGCAATGCTTTTTCCGAGAACTGCGCCCCAAACATTTGTTTATACTGTTCATTCGTTATTGCATCAAATTTTTCCGCCAGTTTATCAGCTCCTTGAACGGAAACAACTTTACCGGCTTGCGTCAACTGAATATCAATAGGAACTCCGATAAGCGATTTAAAAACATCGCCGAGATTCTTATTAGTAGAATTTTCGGTAGAATCCGTATCTATAGTGAACGGCATTGGAGAGGACATCTTCATTTTAATTTTTTGAAACGTTGTTTGGATGTCGAATACGTCGTTGTTTTGTCCAATAACGTTATATTGAAAGCCCATTTCCATGTTCATATCCATGTTCATGTCCTGTCCCATAACGTTCATTTTCATGTTCATAACCGTAACCATACTTTGTTTGTAGGTTTTTCCGGTTTCAAGATTATATTTCAGGGTATATGTATCCGCTCCAAAACAATGGAACGAAAATGCCGGAAATAATAAGATTGTTACACTCAATAGAATAAATAATCGCTTCATAAGTTTATAGTTTAAAAAATTTTAGACAAAGGTAATGATAAAAACGAAACATAACAAAAAAAGTTGTAATTTTGTTTCCGGAAAATACATATAAACAATGTAAAAGAAAGTCTATGGATTGTAAAGAGGCTATAAAGAAATTGGAAAAACAGTAAAAAGAATTATGAACACAGCAAGTAAAACAACAATGGGAAAAATTATTTTCATCACCGGATCAACTGCCGGAATAGGAGAAGGATGTGCGCATAAATTTGCGGCTCAAGGCTTTTCTTTAATACTAAACGGGCGCGATATTCGTAAATTGGAAGCCTTGAAAAAGGATTTAGTTGAAAAATACAACAGCGACATATTCCTTTTGCCATTTGATGTTCGCGACCGGGAAACAGCATGGAAAGCTATTCAAGAATTGCCGGACAATTGGCAAGCTGTCAGCATCCTGATCAATAATGCCGGATTGGTGCTGGGCGTAGAGAAAGAGTTTGAAGTCGCTCCGGACGACTGGGATGTGATGATTGACACGAATATCAAAGGTTTACTTTCGATTACCCGTTTCGTGGTTCCCGGCATGATCGCAAGAGGAGAAGGACACATTATTAATATTGGCTCGATTGCAGGCGATGCGGCTTATCCAGGCGGAAGCATTTATTGTGCAACAAAATCGGCAGTAAAAGCGTTGTCCGACGGATTGCGTATGGATTTGGTGGATACGCCTCTGCGAGTGACAAATATCAAACCGGGAATGGTGGAAACGCATTTCTCTCTTACCCGCTATCGCGGAGATAAGTCTAAAGCCGATGCTGTTTATGCCGGATTGCAACCGTTGACGGCTGAAGATATTGCTGAAACAGTCTATTTCGCAGCCTCAGCGCCTCCGCACGTTCAGATTGCCGAAGTCTTGATTTTACCCACGAGCCAAGCATCCGCATCGGTGGTGTATCGGGAGAGGCTTTAAGAACTTTACCGGAAATAATTTTGCAAATCTATTGCCTGATTCGGAAAAAAGGGTTAATTTTGTCGAAAGATTATTTTCTATTTAACACAAAACATTAATGTATGAAGAAATTTAAAGAATTTGATGCACGGTATCTGAATCCATTAACGGATTTTGGATTCCACAAGATTTTCGGAACAGAAGCAAACAAGGGCTTACTGATTGATTTTCTCAATGAAGTGATCAAAGACGAAGGTCGGATTACTGAAATTGAGTACCTTCGTTCCGAACAGTGGGGATTTGTAGAAGCGAACAGAAAAGCGGTTTTTGACATTTTTTGTAAGACTAAAAACGGGGAATCCTTTATTGTAGAGATGCAAAAAGCGAAGCAGGTTTATTTTCAAGACCGGAGCATTTTTTATGCCTCTTTGCCAATATTGAATCAAGCGCCTAAAAACGTTTGGAATTTCCGGTTAAAAGCAGTTTATTTGGTTGCAGTACTTGATTTCGTTATTTTCGATGAGTTTGAAGACGATCAGAAATACGTAGTCGAACATGTTTATCTCATGCGGGAACGAACAAAAACGCCTTATTCAAATAAACTAAAGTTTGCCTTTGTAGAACTCCCCAAGTTCAAGAAGAAGGAAAAAGAGTTGGAAACTCATTTCGACAAATGGTTATATTTGCTGCGAAACTTGCCCAAACTGAAAAACCGTCCGGAATCGGTTGGAGGCAAGGTCTTTGATGAGTTATTTGACTCAGCGGACATAAAACGATTAACAACAGAAGATATGGAAGCATATAAGAAAAGCGTATTGGAATACTACGATGTTCAGAGCGCTATGATGTGCGCTCGTGAAGAAGGTCGTGAAGAAGGTATTTTGAAAGGTAGAAAAGAAGGAATCCAAAAAGGCATTGAGAAAGTTATTCAAAAATGCCTTCAAAAGAATATGGCGATAGAAGATATTGTTTTTCTCACCGGCTATTCGAAAGAACAGATTATGCAATTAGGAATTTTGAAACAACGTTTGACGTAGTCAATTAGGAACTCCTCAACTTACCGCGCTCCCCGATTCCATATTTTCATCGGGATGAATCAGCCGCAGATTTCCTGTAATGAAAGATTCAGCCGATAACAACATGCCTTGCGATTCGATGCCTTTGATTTTGCGCGGCGCAAGATTGGCGATGAAGCAAACCGTTTTCCCGACTAATTCTTCGGGTTTGTAATATTCGGCGATACCCGAAAGAATAGTGCGTCCGCCCAATCCGTCGTCAATTCGGAATTGCAACAGTTTGTCGGCTTTGGGAACTTTCACGCATTCCAGCACTTTGCCTGTCCGGATGTCTAACTTGGCAAAATCATCGTAATTAATCAACTCTTTTACCGGATTCGCCTGTTTTTCTTTCAATTCGTTGGCTTTTTTCGTATCGAGCAATTTTTGTATTTGCCGCTCAATAACTTCATCTTCTATTTTTTCAAACAATAATTCAGGAGTATTCAATGGATGATCTTCTTCCACTAAATCAACAGAACCTAATTGATTCCATTTCATATCACTCTTGCCGATCAATTGTTTGATTTTTTCTGAAGAAAAAGGTAAAAACGGTTCGATGGCAATCGCTAAATTGGCTGTAATCTGCATACTGAGATTCAAGATTGTAGCCGTCCTGTCCATGTCAGTTTTGGCTACTTTCCAAGGCTCCGTATCGGCTAAGTATTTATTGCCAATTCGCGCCAGATTCATCGCTTCTTTCATCGCTTCGCGGAAACGAAATTGCTCCAGATAATTTACCATCTCAACCTTTACGTGCTCAAATTCTTGAAACGTTTCCCTGTCGTAGTTCGTCAAAGCGCCTCTCGAAGGAACTTTTCCGTCGAAATATTTGTGTACCAAAACCATCGCTCGGTTGACGAAATTTCCCAATATGGCGACTAATTCATTATTATTTCTTGCCTGAAAATCTTTCCACGTAAAATCGTTGTCTTTGGTTTCGGGAGCATTTGCCGTCAATACATAACGCAGCACGTCCTGCTTATTGGGAAAATCGTCCAGATACTCGTGCAGCCAAACTGCCCAGTTTCGGGAAGTGGATATTTTATCGCCTTCCAGGTTCAGAAATTCGTTTGCCGGAACATTGTCGGGCAAAATATAGCTTCCGTCGGCTTTCAGCATGGCAGGGAAAACGATGCAATGGAAAACAATATTGTCTTTGCCGATAAAATGCACCATCCGCGTAGATTCGTCTTTCCACCATTTTTCCCAACCTTCGGGCGAGTGTTCAATGGTATTGGAAATGTATCCAATCGGCGCATCGAACCAGACATACAGGACTTTTCCTTCGGCGTCTTTCAGCGGAACGGGAACGCCCCAATCCAAATCGCGGCTCACGGCTCGCGGCTGCAATCCCATATCCAACCATGACTTGCATTGTCCGTAAACATTCGATTTCCATTCTTTGTGGTCTTCCAGAATCCATTT
>Ga0123357_10004068_pt1 | contig 17034 bp, 13 predicted proteins | sample TergutEmb28metaG_FD_89873 | JGI IMG/M metagenome (GOLD analysis project Ga0123357, IMG submission 89873) | Embiratermes neotenicus P4 segment gut microbial communities from Petit-Saut dam, French Guiana - Emb289 P4 | ecosystem: Host-associated > Arthropoda: Insects > Digestive system > Gut ... | reverse complement strand
CTCCACCGCCGCGTCGCCAGAGGCTTCACCAACCCACACAATTACCGGCTCAGAATGCTCCTAATCGGCGGAGCATTCACCCACATCAACCTCGACTACCCCCACCACAAATGAGAAGAGCCGTTATGGGACTTGTTGTGTTTGTCAGCGAACGCTCGCTCAGCCGCCCCGATGTCCACGCTCAAATGCGTAACCAGTAGGCTTGAGGACGTGGTTTGGAGGCAGCTGTGAGTGACTTGATGCCGTCCAACCTCACAACTTCCGATGCGGTCGGCCTTGCTACTGCGTCGCCCTGGCGCGGACGCCTAGTCGTGCTGGCTGGCCTGCTGCTGATCGCCTTGAACTCGCGCATCATGGTGGCTGTCGTTGCCCCGATCATTGGGCTGATTAGGCAGGACGTCCCGATCACGCGCAGCGACGAAGGCGTCATCGGGCTACTGGCCCCGTTGTGTTTTTCAATCTTCGGGGCCATATCACCAGCTTTGGGACGTCGTCTCGGGCTGGAAGCCTTGATGATCGGCGCCTTGGCGGTGTCCGGCATCGGTGAACTCTACCGGGCGATGATGAACACGCCCGTCCAGTTCATCGCCTGGAGCGTCCCGGCCCTGATCGGTGCCGGCGTGGGCAATGTCATTGCCCCGCCACTGATAAAGAAGTACTTCCCCGACAGGGTGGGCGCCGTCACCGCTATCTACACTTTCTTCACCACTCTGTCGACGTCATTGCCACCGTTGTTCATTCTGAACGTCGCAACCACCACCGGCTGGCGGTTCTCGGTGGGCATGTGGGCAGTCATCGGGTTCTGCGGCGTCATACCCTGGCTGATGGTGGTGTTCTCGTCCGAACGCGCCGGTGAACGTCTAGCGGCAGTCAAGCGCCGTCTTGACCCGCGCGTCACCCCGCCGCGCCCACCCCGCCTGCCGATCCACCTTTCCCGTAATCGAGTGGCCTGGTCGATGACGGCTGTTTTCGCTGTCAACTGCATCATCGGCTATTCCGCTTTCGCCTGGCTGCCACAGGTCTTTGTAGACGCCGGGGTCCCGTTGACTCGAGCCGATTTCTACCTAGCGGTGTTCGCCGCTGGATCGCTTCCCGGCGCGCTTATCACACCGATTCTGGTGGCTCGGATGAAGCGGACCTGGATCCTGCCAGTGGTGTTTTTCACCGCCTATGCCATCAGCTTCACAGCCTTAGCCATCAATCCGTCCCGCCTTACGTTGCTGTGGATTCTGCTATCTCGCGTCGGCGACTGCTTTTTCCCGTACAGCTTGACGATGATCAACCTGAGGACGCGGACGACCCGCGGGTCCATCGCCATGTCAGGCTTCGTGCAGCCCGTCGCTTACATGATCGCGGTCATCGGACCATGGGGCTTCGGCATGCTGCACACTTTGGTGGGCAACTGGCACATGCCCCTCTTCGCAATCGTCGCCTGCCTGCCGCTGCAATTGATCGGCGGCATCGTCGTGGCCCGCTCGAAACCGGTCGATATCTGATTCGCGCCGCAGTGCCGACGCCTGGTAGGGTTATCCGGTGCTGATCCGTCAGCATGGCAGGTTGCCCGAGCGGCCAATGGGAGCGGTCTGTAAAACCGTCGGCGAAGTCCTTCGAAGGTTCAAATCCTTCACCTGCCACCAGATGGGGCCTTTGCGAAACTATGGCCCGAGATTGGTTTCACGTTTGCGAAACTAATCTCAGATGCAACCACTGGGCAGCGTTCTTGTCAGTACTAGCATCAACTGACCAGTTGGCCGACTATCACCGCATTGTCTTTGGCGTGGCCGTCCGCCTGGTAGCCGGATTCTGAGGTCGACTGCAAGCAGGTGATGAATACCAGCATGCCCGGCGTGGGCGCCCAAAGGTCTGCCTGAGTGCTCAGATCAGGTTTGCTGATAGTTCGCGACGAGACGACAGAATAGACGCGGTCACCGACATCGATCTCGGCGCCGTCCGGCACGACAACGACGCCCGAAGCCGGGTCAATCACGAAGTTACCGGGAGCCCTGCCGGGGGCTCGCAATGAGTGGGCAGCCACATAAACTGTGCCAGTGGCAGCGTCAGCCAGCGGCACGCCAATGTTGCGCATAAGGTACACAGATGTGTACCCCGGCGGGTTGATCACATTGTTCACCACATTGGCTTCGCGCAGCGGCACGTCAAGCTTGACCGACGGAATCTTAAAATGCAGGCCGTTGTAGTCCTGCGGGTCAGCCGACTGCACATAGGACGGGTCTTGAACCTGCGGATCGTCCGGCACCACCTGGTTGCCCGCCATGTCGACATATTGCACCCCGCCAGGATCGCTCGGCGCCGATGAATGCCAACTGGTGACGCCATAGACGACGCCACCGGCTACCAGCGCGACAGACAATAGCAACAGCAAAATGTCGACCGCACGCGAGCGCTTTGACGGCTGAACGGCTGCCGCATTTACCGTCAGACCCCAGTCGTACGTGGCGCTATGCTGGGGAGCCGCCGCATGCTTGGGTCGAGCCGTCATCACTGCAGACACAGGCACAACGCGCCCTGGCTGCTCATGCAACCCTCGTTTTGCCACGTCCACACCTCCAGTTCATATTGTCACCCAATAGGTTGAACCAAGATTCATGACGATATCATCCCCACCTGTGGCGGGGCTATGGGCTTGTGGATACTCCGATGTCAGCTAACCAGTTGGCCGATTATCACAACGTTGGTCGCGCTGTGGCCATTCGGCAGGTACATTCCGCCCTGCATACAAGTGATGAGAACCAGCATGCCTGGGGTGCCAGCCCACAGCGCGGTCTGCGAACCCAACTCGTCTTTCGACACCGTCATAGACGAAACCACCTTGTACACGCGGTCACCGACGTCAATTTCGGCACCATTTTGCACGGCGACGGTGGTCGTCTTCTGATCGATCAGATAATCGCCCGGAGCCTCGCCAGGGGCTTTCACCGAGTGGGTGACCAAATAAACGGTACCTTTGTCGGCGTTGGCCAGCGACACACCCATGTTCTTCACCCAGTACACCGAGGTGTAGCCGGGCGGGTTGATCAAGTTGTCGACCTGGTTGACAGACCCTAGTGCCACATCAAGGCCGACCGACGGCACTTTGAACCGCTGGCCCACGTCGGGCTGCGCGTCGGCTGCGTTCACGTAGTCCGGGTTGAAAACCGAGTTATCGTCCGGGATGACCTTGTTGTTATTCATGTCGCGGTACACAGGCGTGTGTGCCGCCTTATACCAGTAGATGCCGCCGGTCACAGCCGCCCCGACCACCAACAGAACGGCCAACAACAGCAACAGCAACGAGCTCAGCGTCCACTTCCGCTTGCTTTTCTCCGCAGCAGGCGCTTGGCCGGCAGCTTCATCGGCGTTCGACTCTTCGTCCCACCAGCTACCATCCTCAGGTGGTTTGACGGCGTAACCGTCCTGATTCCCATCCGCTGCGACGGCGGTGACAGCGATGGCCGCGGCCGGTGCAATCGACTCATCCGACTCGGTGGGCTCAATCGGGATGACGGCACCTTTGCGACGCCCACGCGTCTTTGGTGCTGGCTCGACCACAGGTGCCGGTACAACCAATTCCGCCGGCGCAGATGCTGCCAACTCTTCAGCCGGCTCCGGCCCGACCACCGCCACAGGCTCTGCCGCCTCAGGCTCGACGGGCACAGGCTCTGGCTCGGGGACAGGTATCGTTCTCGACGGACGCCTTAGGCCAGGACGCTGACGAACGGATGTAGTCAAGTCTGGCTCTGCCACCACCGGCTGCTCAACTGGCGGCTGGACGGACAACTCCGCCGCAACCGGGACCTCCGCGGCCAACTCACCGATCGATGGGACAGCAATGACGGGCGAAGGTCTGCGAGACCGACCAGGCCTACTAGGTTTGTTAACAGGCTGCGGTGGAATGACTGGCTCGGGCTCTGGCTCGGGCTGAATGACTGGCTCGGGCTCCGGCTCTGGCTCTGGCGCAGCCACAACAACCTCAGGCTCAGCCACAACAACCTCGGGCTCAGCCGGAATCTCCGGTGCAGCCGGAGCTTCGGGCTCCTCAAAACTCTTGGCGTCTGCCAGTAATTTTGCCAATCTGTCCGTCGCAGATTCTTTGACCGGGGCTGCTGCTGCGCCAGCTTTTGCCCGCGGACGTAAGAACTCAGGCAGTTCTGCGTCCGGGAGGGGTGCAGCAGTAGAGGCTGACGCGGCCGCCAAGCGCTCGCGCCAAGACGGTGTAGAGCTAACCGGCTCAGCGGGGGCTGGGGTTGCTGCCTTCACAGGCTTCTTGGTCGTCGATTCGCGCAGGAATTCAGGCAATTCGGGCGTTGGGGCTGCCGCTGGGGTCTCAACTGCGGCTTGCGCCGCTGCTAGACGCTCGCGCCATGACGGCACAGGAGCCGCCGTGGGGGTCGGCTCCGAGGTCGGCGTCACCCCGCTTGAAGCGGCAGCGGCCTTGGCAGTTGATGTCCTCCGGGTGGTAGAGCGCGTCGAAACCGGCTTGCTGACGGGCTTTTCGTCAGCAGAGTCCGGCAATGATGCCAACGTTGACTGAAAGCCACTCAGCAAATCGTCGATGGAACGCCCGCTGCGAGGTGTCGACGCCCCCGTCCTGGCAGAAGGACGTCCGGAGACAGATGGTTTGACCGAAGACGGGCCAAGCGATGACTCAGGCGCCGGTTCAGACAAAGCCGCCAGGGTCGACGCGAAAGTCGCTAAGGCGTCGTCGACAGGATGCGAGGAACTGCCCGGCCTAGGCGCCTTACCAGCACCGTCTTGGCTGTTGGTCGTCTTGGTTTCGTCAGCCGAATCGTCTGGAATGCCTTTGGCCATGTTTATCCCTCTCTTTGGCCCGGAAGACTATACGGGCTGATGAGCTTACCTCTTTTTGGCAGCATCCGCGGCAATATCCGCGTCAGCCATGGCTTTCTTAGTGCGCGCCGCGGCACGATCAAGTTCAGCCAGAAGGTCGCTCTTGGCAGGCTCAGTTGCGGCCGGTTCAGCAGAAGCACCGACTGCCGGCACAGTGCCAGTCAGGGTACTTGCCAACATTTGGCGTAACGATGCCATTTGTGCCGTGATTGCGTCCTTGCGAGCCAATGTCGCGTCGAGGTCTCGTTCAGACTCGCGACGAACCTGCTCAGCCTGAATGCCAGCCTCCTTGACGATCTGCCGGGCCTGCGTCTGCGCTTCAGTCAGGACGGCATCGGCCTCGGCCTGCTGAGCCTGCTGATAGCGCTCTGCCTCCGTCTCGATCAGGGCACGATGCTGCTCTGCAGCCGAGATAGCCGCTTCCTGTTCCTTGACGCGGGCCGTGAATTCCGTCTCAGACTGATCACGACGATCGGCCAGCCATTGTTCGAAGTCAGCCGCCATGGTAGCGATGCGCACACGCTGCTGGTCGTACGCCGCCTGAGCCTCGTAGGCTTTGGCAGCGGCCGCCTCGTCAGCGCTGGCGATGACCTGCTCGGCATTGGCAGACGCGTCGGTCAGGCGCTGGGTAGCGTCCTGCTCGGCCTGTGCCCGCACCGTCGCGGCATAGGTATCTGCCTGCTGACAGGTGTCCGTCGCCTCGCGCTGAGCCGACTGGATCATCTTGTCGGTCTGGTCAATAGCGTTCGCGCGAATCTGGCTCACTTCTTCGTCCAGCATCGCGAAAATACGCTGGCTACGGTCGCCAATGTCCGTCAGCGTTGGGTCGGTGCGCTGCGTGGCCGCCGTCTCAAGCTCCACGATGCGCCCTTGGTGCAGGTTAAGTTGCTCACGCAGCCGGTCTGCCTCGACCTTTGACTTATTGGCTGTAGCAGTCAACTCTGCCATCTTCTGTTCGACTTCCGTGGGGTCGTATCCGCGCCTAATCAGGTGGAAATCCGGCACTTCACTCATTATTCCTCCGTATTTGTTTTGTTTCGGTTGAAAGCCTTTGGGACAGTTTAGCCGACTATGGCCCCGGCCATTTAGCCAGAAACTCGGCTATGGAAGGTGTCAAGTCTGCCGCATCCAGGTCATCGTCCTCATCCAGCCGCAATGCACTCAACGAGGCCTGCTGCAAGTTGGGCTTGGTGAGCCTGAGATTTGGTTTGAAAACCGGGCGATCCGGCCCAGCCTCAGACTCATCTGAGGCCTTCGCCGTAGGCATGTACGTCTGAACCAGGCCCGGCGTCACTGGTTTTGGTGCTGCAGTCGGAACCGCCGATGCTGTTGGCATGGTCGGGCGGAAGCCAGGCGTCACTGGGACCGACGGCGCCGACGGCGCTACCAGCGACTCGATCACACCGTTCAACGACGATATCTCGCGCAGAACCGAATCGCGCCACATGGCCATCTGATCAGTTTCTTGACGGGCCTGCTCGATCATTTCGCGGGCCTGCTCGCGCATAGTGTCGGCCTCGGTGCGAGCGTCCGTCAGCAAACGCGCCGCCTCTGCGCGCATCTGGGCTGTCCGCTCGGCCGACTGCTGGCTGATCTCCGTCGCCTGGGCCGCCCAGTCGTCGCGTAACTTGCTGGCCTGCTGCTCGGCTTCAGCAATGATCGCACGCGCGCGGGCCTTGGCCTCGTCCACTTCTGTTTGAGCATTGGTCGTCATCGTGCCAGTTTTCACCTGGGCCTGGTCGAACATGGCCTGAGCCTGCATCTCGGCCTCCGCGAGTAAGGCAGTCGCGTCATCCTGCGCAGCCTGGACCGCCGCTCGCGTCTCAGCGATGACCTGCTCGGCCTGGGCTTTCGCCTTGCCCTTTATTGTGTCGGCGTCGGTGCGGGCCTGGGTTATCAGAGCCTTGGCCTGGCCCACATAGTTGGCCGCGTCCGCCTCCGCCTTCGCGGCCCTGTCGGCGCACAACTTTTCAATGTCGATCAGTTGCTGGTTCGCATCTTCCCTGATCGCGGCAGCGTCACTGCTCGCCTCGGCCAACAGTTGATCGCGCTCTTCCTCTGCCAACTGGTAGTGCTCGGCTAGCGCGACATTAGCCGCCTGACGCTCACTCACTGTCTGCCCGCGCAGTGCGTCCAACTCATCTTCGGCCGCCCGAAACTCCGTCAAATGCTGGCTTACCTGCGCTTGCCATTCGGCCTGATCGGCCTCACACTGAGCATCGAAGTCTTGGCGGGCCTGGGCTTGCTCCTGCTCCCATTCAGATCGGGACTGTTGCAAGATCGCCTGCCACTCGGCCCAGCGGTTGGTGAATTCCTCCTCCAGTTTGGCCCGCGCCTGCTCCTCGGCTGCTTCCTGGCCACGAACGCGATGATTCAATTGGTCAAGGATGACCGACCGCGCCAACTCGGCATCGGCTTGCGTGCGCGCCATCACTTCGTCGGCCTGCGCCTCGGCCATGCTGCCGATTTGGGCCGCTCGGGCGGTTGCGTCCTCCAAAATGCGGTTGGCCTCCATGCGCACCTGGGTTAGCCCGCTCTCGGCCTCAGCCAATTCGCGTTGGCCAAGCGAACGGCGCAGCGACAAATCATTCTCCAGAGCCGGGATTGCGGCCCTCAGATCAGCCACGCGAAGACGGATCGAGTCTGCCTCAGCTGTAGCAGCCGCTATCAACCGGCCGGCAGCGATCTCGGCATCTGTACGCAGAGCATCAGCCAATGCTTGTGTCTGTTGAAGCAGGCTGACAGCGTGAACCGTGCCATCTTCATTGAGCACGACCACCGGGGCTCTTGTCTCAGACACTGTCTCCTCTTGGCACTTGTAATGGCGCGGCGGGACTTCCACGTCACGGCAACTAGTCTACGGGCCTATCACCCCCGACTCGGAAACCTGAACTCTAAACTAGTCGAAACTATCGTCTAGGCCTAGTTTGTTTCGCCCTTGTGCCTTTTCCGATATTGACGGTCGACCTCCGCACCGTCCTCGGCGGGCTCATCGTCTAGGTGGTCCGGTGCGAGCGGCGCTAATACTGACCCCCAGAGGCCACCGTCTTCCTCTTCATCCGCATCGTCCTCGTCTGTGTCGGCTTCGACCGCAGTCTCAGCCTCAGGTTCAGATTCAGGCTCGGCCACCTTGGCTAGGGTCTCCGCTACCGGCTCAGCTTCGGTCTCGGGGCTTGGCTGCGCCGCATCTAGCTCCGCCTGCATAGCTGCCAGTTCGTCCTCTTGAGGGGCGGTGTCTTCCAGGCCTTCCGCCTCACCGCCGAAATCAGGCTGACTCTCCTGTAGCGGCTGGGCAAGCAACTGCCGCAACGAAGACATCTGCGCCTTGATGGCACCGCGGCGCACCATGGCGGCCTGGACGTCTCTCTCCGACTCGCGACGCATCTGCTCAGCCTTGATCTCGGCTTGCTTGACGATGTTGCGCGCCTGGGCCTGGGCGTCAGTTAGCAGGGCCTCGGATTCTTGCTTCTTGGTCTCGCGGAATCGTTCGGCTTCGGTCTCGATATTGGCGCGCAGTTGCTGCGCCTCGGAGATGGCTGCCTCTTGCTCCTTCATCCGGTCGGTGAAATCGGCCTCGCTTTGCTCGCGACGGTCAGTCATCTGCTGCTCGAAGTCAGCCGTCATGGCCGCCATACGCGCGCGCTGCTGGTCGAGGGTGGCAGCAGACTCGTCGTTCTTTTCCTGGATCTTGCGATCAGCGTCCGAAATCAAGTCGTTGACCTGGTTTTCCGCCGCTTTCACGAGGGCTGTGGCTTCCTGCTCGCTGTCCTGCTTGGTCTTCGCCGCATACTGATCGGCTTCCTCGTGCAGCTGGTTGGCATCGGACTGAGCGCTCTGGCGCAGTTTCTCGGCCTCAGCCAATGCGGCGGCACGAATGCCGCGCACCTCCTCGTCCACAGCCGTCAATATCCGCTCTGCCCGAGCCCCAACATCCGACAACGCCGGGTCGGAGTCTTTGGACTTCGCCACCTCGGTTTCCAATTCAGCGATACGACCATTCAGGTCAGATAACTGGGCCTGAAGACTCTCGTTTTGGGAGACCGCCTGATTGGCCGTCCCGACGATGTCGCCTACTTTCATATCCACATCGGCGACGTCATAGCCACCGAGACGGGTCCGTCCAAACGCCGGTACTGCGATCATTGTTCTTCCTCCTGGTTTATTGGTTGGTCAAGATCTCGGGCCAACATGCCGTCGACCGACTGCCTTAGCGAGTCAATTTCGTGTGTAACACCGTCGCGCCACAAAGCCAGACGCGCCGTCCGACGCCGGGCTTCCGTCAGCATTGCACGGGCTTGCTCACGCATCGCGTCGGCATCGACGCGGGCGTCGGCCAACAACTTGGCTACCTCAGCACGAGTCTCACTGGCCTGCCTGGACGACTCAGCCAGCATCTCGTCCACCTTGGCGGCGCCTTCCTCGCGCATACGTGCTACCGATTGCTGGGCGTCCGCCAGCATTGCCGTGGCCTGCTCGCGTGCCCCGTTAACCGCGGCCTGAGCAGCGGTACGCGAGATACTCGCCCTTACCTTTTCCTGCTCGGCATTTAGGTTCGCCTGGTTTTCAGCCTCTGCCAAGCGAGCTGAAGCCTGTTCGCGCATGGTGTCGGACGCCAACTGGGCATCGGCCAACAGCCGTTCGGCTCGACCCTGCGCATCGGTCAAGGCGACGTCGGCGTCACGGCGGGCTTTTTCGAGCATCGCGCTAGCCTCCGCCAATCGGTCGCTGGCCTGCTCGTCTGCCTGACGGCGCGTCGCCTCGGCGACGTCCTTAGCGTCGGACAAGATATGGTCGGCCTGTAACCGGATAGCATCGGCCGCTTCCTGCGTGTCGGTCAACAGGCGTTCTCGCTCGGTTCGGGCTGCCAGATCGGCAGCCGACCTCTCAGCTTCGGCCTTCGCCTTCTCGTTTGTGATAAGGCGTCCCAGCGCCTCAAGTTCGATCTCAGCCTTTTGGCGTGCCGTTTCATGTTCGTCCACGCTGGCTTGCCATTTGGCCTGCTCAGCCGCAACTTTGGCCGCAAACTCGGTGCGAGCCTTGGTCTGCTCGTCCTCAAAAGCGCCGCGAACTGAAGCGGCCTCGTTCTCCCATGTAACGCGGCGATTCATAAGCTCTTTTTCAAGCTTGTCGCGCGCGGTCCTCTCGGCCTCCAACTGGGCGTCGGCCTGCTTCTCCATCTGGGACAGCGCCATCGTGCGGGCAAGATCGACGTCCGCCTGCGCCCGCTCCATCACTTGGTCAGCTTGGCGCTGGGACGCCAACGTGATCTCACTGGCCTGGGCTGACGCCGCCTCGATAGCACGGCTGGACTCTGCTTGAAGCCGGGTGATTTCGTCGCGGGCGGCCGCCAGTTCACGCAGGCCGATCGAACGCCGCAACGCATAATCATTGTCCAACGCCGGTATAGCCGCCCGCAGATCAGCGATCCGCGTCTCAATCGCCTCAGCCTCCGCGCGCGCCTCCGAAAGCAAACGCTCAGCTTCGGCCTCAGCGCTGGTCCGCACAATTTCGGCAAGTGATTGGGCATGCTCAAGTACCGTAACGGCGCGATCTGTCGCGCTGCTATCGCCAGAATCGACGGGGCGTGCCTCGACAACCGTTCCGGCTGGCTTCTTAGCCATGACCACTCCTGCGGCTAATGCATCACTGCCGACACAATTATGAACAGGAACAGCTTAGTGCACGCTTCCGACGCCCGCCACATGCGTTAACAGCCGCTAGTCACCATCGTGGCAGTCACCTGATCGAGCCAGGTACGCATTGATGCATAGCTACTGACACCGTTGACTATGACGGAGAACGCCATCTGTTGCCCATTGGCCGTGATGGCATAGCCCGTCAGGCTGGCGACCCCGTCCAGCGAACCGGTCTTGGCGTGGATGAACCCACGAGCCGCCGAGGCGCCTGGCTCGTTGAAGCGATCACCGAGCGTGCCCGAGTAGGCGGCCACCGGCAGCCCAGCGATGATCTCTTTGGCTGCGCCGCCTTGCTTATCTGCCCAGGCGATCACGCCAGCCAGAGTGGCTGCCGTCACAGCATCCTGCCGCGACAGCCCGCTGCCGTCAACGATGTGGATGCCCGGTTTGGCAAGGTTGTTATCAGTGAGCCACTGCATGACGGCCTTTGCCCCGTTGTCGAAAGTTCCTGGCAGACCGCTAGCGATTGCTAGATGACGCAGCAACACCTCGGCTGCAGAGTTGTCGGACGCCTGCACGGTGTCGTTGATGATTGCGCCCAGCGGCAGCGAGTCGATTGATGCCAACAGTTGTTGACCGGACGGCGCCGCCGCCCCCGTTGTGTCGACACTCGTCACCTGAATGCCGTGCGCCTGCAACTGTGATGCAAACAGCTTGGCTGCGTCATAGGCTGGCGTCACCGACCTGACTGCCCGACCCTCAGGTGTCGTGGCGGGCGCGGGCGTCATGCCCTCGTCGACCCACAAAGCCGAGATATGCGTCACCGAAATGTTATATGTGGCATCCCAGGTGGGGTGCCAGTCAGGCCCGCTGAACGCTGTGTCGTCGAAGCCTAGGCTGACGGCCGTGCGCCCCGCGGCCTGCAAGGCTTCGGCTGTCGCAGCGGCGAGATCGTCCAGCGTCTTGGGTTGGCCAAGGGTGGCCGTCGAAGCTTTGGAGGCAAGGTACGGGTCGCCTCCGCCGACCAGCACTATCTTGTCGCCCGCGCCAGCCACAACCGAGGTCTGGTAGGTGGTCGTCATTGCATGCGGGCCTAGCGCGGTGATCAGTGACATCGTCGTCAGCAGCTTCTCGCTGGACGCCGGTGTCATGGGCTGTGAGCCACCTGAATCCCACAGAACGTTCCCGGACTGCAAGCCAATCACCTGTCCAGTTAGCGTGCCGCCACCTGTTGGCGGCACAGCGTTGAGGGCGGCCGCCAGGCAATCAGGCGCCGGGTCGGGGGCTGGTGGTATTTCGGATGGCGTCGAGTTCGGGATGGGCCCGAAAGCTGACGGATTGACGGTCGCAGCACCGGCCGGGACGTCCCACTGTTGCCGAGCAGCCACCACGCCCACCCCCACGACGGCTACAACAATCAGCGCGATGGTGACGCACAACAGAGCGATCCACCGCAAGAGGGGCCGTTGGACGGGTTTCGCCATACGTTCGATCTTATCCGGGGCGCCTGTGTGAAGGCACTTGTGCCGTCATGGCTGGACGCACAACTCCGCGGCAGTATCTCGGCTGGCGTCCCTGTTCAAAATCCACCGCTTCGACATCAGTCTTCAAGTGCACCACGAACGAGGCGGCGCCGAGTGAACGAAATCTGCTGATTTCGCGCCGCTGACCGCCGCTTCGCCAGCGCTGTCTGCCTGTTCTAGCCTCACACGGTGAGCGATGACCCGGCTAGATCGGGCGACTTGAGTTGAACGCTTGATGCAGGACGGTGTAGTCGGCATTCCCGCCGGTTAAGATCAGGCCAACACGTCGTCCCTTGTTTTGGTCCCTTTCTGCAAGCGCGGCAGCTAGGCCCAGCGCGCCGGCCGGCTCGGCTAGGTTGTGCGTGGCCTTGTACATCAGCGTCATGGCGTCTGCCGCTTGGGTCTCGCTGATTTGGACGATTCTGGCCGCGCCGCGCGTGATGACGCCCACGGCTGCTGGGTCGGGGGTGCGGCAGGCGACACCGTCGACGAATGTGTCGGCGGTCTCGGTGGCCACAGGCCGCCCAACCTCGAAGGACAGTGCGTAGGCAGGGGCGTTCTTTGAGACGACCCCGACGATTTCAGTGCTGGCTCCGATTAGGTCGCGGACCGCAATGTTGGCGCAGATGCCCGACCCCATGCCCACCGGCACATAGATGACGTCGAGGTCAGGCGACTGCTCGTGCAACTCTGCTGCATAGGTGGCTACGCCCTCCACAAGCCAAGGATGAAAGGCGGGAACCTGCGTCAGGCCCCTTTCTTCAGCCAGCGCCTGCGAGCGCTCGACGGCTTCTTGAAAATCGCGGCCATGGACGATCACTTCTGCGCCCCAGGCGCGAGTTGCAGAGTTCTTATCTGCCGAATTGCCTTCGGGCACGACGATGGTGACCGGCACACCAAAGACCGCCCCGGCGAAAGCGAGACTCTGGGAGTGGTTGCCACGGCTGGCCGAGATGACACCACGAGACGGCCCGGACTCGACCAGGTGCGTCATGTACGTCAGGCCGCCGCGAACCTTGAACGCGCCAGTCGGATTGTGGTTTTCGTGCTTGATCCATGTGCTTGTGCCGGTGGCTTGTTCGATCAATGGCCACCGATAGACAGATGACACGGGCACATGAGCCGCCACGATCTGACGGGCGCAGGCCAGCGTTTTGGGTGTCAAAACTAAAGGCAGTTCAGTCATAGGTCCATTGTTCCAAGCACAAGACCTAAAACGAAGTGCTTTGCCCCGTCTATCCAGCGCAGCACCGCTGACTATGTGGTCGCTCAGAATTTGGTCGCCGCAGATGCCGGCGTCACTCTGCTGCCTGACGCCGCGCTGCGCGCCTTCCATTACTCTAAGAAGTGAAGCGAGGCGGTGCCGGGTGAACGAAAACCGCTGATTTCGCGCCGCTGGCCGCCGCTTCGTCGTAATCGCCCCAAATCTCGGCCATCCAGGCGACGGTTTGTGAATCTGGACGAGGCGAGTGGGATCATCCGGTATCGTTTTACCCGTAACCTCGCATCTGAAAGAAGGCCTGTCATGTCGTCCACGATCGACGCCAGCAACATCGTTCCGCAGTCCGACCTGACGTTCGACGTCACCATTGAGATTCCGCGCGGCACCAAGAACAAGTACGAGATGGATCATGAGACAGGGCGCATCCGGCTTGATCGCACACTGTTCACGTCTACCCAGTACCCATATGACTATGGGTTTATCGAGCAGACGCTGGGCGAGGACGGGGACCCGCTGGACGCCATGGTGATAGTGCCAGAGCCAACATTCCCCGGCTGCTTGATCAAGTGCCGCGCCGTCGCCATGTTCCGCATGCGCGATGAGAATGGCGGCGACGACAAGCTGCTTTGCCTGCCGGTGGCTGACACCCGCAGCAACTACATGGACAACATCGACGATGTGCCCGAGTACACACTGCTTGAGATCGAACACTTCTTCACCGTCTATAAGGATCTTGAGCCGGGCAAGTCCGTTGAAGGCGCCACTTGGGTGGGCCGAAAGGCTGCCGAGGACGAGGTCCGCAAGAGCTACGCCAGGGCCAAGGGCACCGGATATGCGCTGCGGAACCTGGGTTTCCAGGGCGAGTAGATGGCTGACCCAGCCACTGACTCACCTTCCCAACGCCTGCCAGTCGATCGTCTTCTGACGGCGCTTCAACGTGTACCACTTTGGGTGCTGGTGACGGCTGCCATCGTGGTGCTGGCTGTCGTCGTTGGCTATGCGGCTTCGCGGCCACAAAGTTGGCGTCCTCCCGTCCAGATAACCCCCACGAGAACACCGCCGCCGACGCCCGAGCCGACGCCAGCGCCGCCCACCGCGGCACCCGAGCAGCCGGAACTAGCGGCCGCCATCGCCGCCATCGAAACCCAATATCAGGCGAGCATCGGGCTGGCTATAGCGCCGATCGCGTCGCCTGGCCACATAACCATGCAACCCTGGACGGGCGGCAGCCTTAGCACCTCGCTAGCCTGGCAGACCATTGATGTCCCGGTGGCGATGGCCGTGGCCGCCGATCCTAACCAGCCCCAGGACTTGGACTATCTGATCAGAACGTCAATCACCCAAGACTCACCAGCGGGAGATGAAGCCCTGTGGCAGTTTCTGGGTACACCACAGGACGCCGTCGACAAGACGACGGCCATACTGGTCGCCGCCGATGACACCACCACGACACTTCCGTCGTCACCAGCCACCGACGGATCGCGGGTGTTCACCGAAGTTTGGTGGCGTCACGCAGACGCAGCGCAGTTCATGGGTGTGCTGTTTTGCATGACACCGTCCTGGTCGGTCATCTATCACCTCGTGCCAGGCCCGGCGGTGGACGGTTTCGGTTTGGCGTCTATACCGAACAGCCTTGTCAGAACCGGGTCAGGCGACGTGGCAGCACTCTACAGTGGCACCACTGTCCGTCAGATTGGCATCGTGACGCTGAACAACGGCGCCCGGGTGGGTGTTTCACTGTCGGCCGCCGCCAGCGACGGCACCGCCGATACCGCCGGCCAGGCGATGACGGCTGTAGCCGCTCTGCTGCCTGGCTTGACGGGCTATAGCGCCACCACTTGCTAGCACGAAGCGGACTTGACGATGCGTTTAGCCGGCCAGCGCCGCTACCAAGACGGCCTTGATCGTGTGCATTCGGTTTTCAGCCTCGTCAAAGATGATGCCAGCGTTGGCCTCGAAGACGTCATCTGTGATTTCGAACTGACCGACGCCGGTCGTCTCGTGCAGTTCCTTAGCCATCTTGGTTTCCAGGTTATGCAGAGCCGGCAAGTCGTGCAGCACTTTGACCTGCGGATTGCCTGTGCGCGCCAGAAGCGCCGCGTCGATCCGGTAGGGGCTCAAGAGACGCACCCGCTCTGCCGCCAACTCCTTAGATTCACCCATCGATAGCCATATGTCGGTGTAGACGAAGTCGGCACCAGCGACGGCGTCTAGGTCGTCCGTCACCGTCAGTTGGGCCGACGTGTGAGTCGCGATATCGCTAGCCGCCTCGATCACCGACTCATCGGGTTGCAATGACTTTGGTGCGACAAGACGGACGTCCAACCCCGCCAGTGCGCCCGACACCAACACTGAGTTGCCGACATTGCTGCGAGCATCGCCAAGGTAGGCCAGTTTGGCGTCCGCCAACGGCCCGGCAAAGTGCTCGCGCATCGCCAACTGATCGGCCAACATCTGGGTGGGGTGCCACTCGTTGGTCAAACCATTGAAGACGGGCACGCCAGCGAACTCTGCCAACTCCTCAACGACGGATTGCCCGAAACCCCTGTACTCGATGCCTGAATACAGCCGTCCCAACACCCGCGCTGTGTCGGCCACCGATTCTTTGTGCCCGATCTGTGAGGCTTGCGAATCCAAGAACGTCGTATGCGCGCCCTGCTCGAAGGCCGCGAGCTCGAAGGCGCAGCGCGTGCGGGTCGACGTCTTCTCGAAGATCAACGCAATCGATTTCCCAAGCAGACGCTTCGGCTGGTCTGCGCCCAAAGCTTTCCGCTCAGTCTTCAGTGCCGCCGCTAGGTCAAGCAGTGACGTCCACTCAGACGGGCTGAAATCCACCTCTTTCAGAAAACTGCGCCCGCGAAGCGACATCGTCGCCTTCAATGCTGCGTCGATATCCATATCGCCTCCCTTTTCGTCGATTGATCAAGCCTACTTGATCGGCTTGTCAGTATCAGCGGAGTGCTCTAGCCGGCACAGGGTGGGCAACCCGTCATCTTGCGCGGGGCCTTTGGCCCTGCACACTTGGCAGTCGTAGGGGCAGTGTTGTTGCAGGCGCTGGTTAAGCATTTACGTCTTGGTCGGGTTACGGGGCTGCAGGTTCAGGCATCTCCGCTTTGACACCAGTTTTGGTATCGACTGGTGGCGAGGCGGTGCTTGCTGAACGAAAACTGGCGGCGATTCCATGTCACTGGGCGCCGCCTCGTCCAGCCCTGCGGCCAAAACAGGCGTCAAGGCGGAGGCTGGTGAATCCGTGGCTCGACCACCTGACCAAAACTCGGCCGCATACCCCAAGTTCCTTCGACTAGATCCTGCGAACCCACATCATTTCGCGACGCTTCTATATTTGAATCTGGACAAAACAGTCACGGTCGTTTTCTGCCGTAAGTTACTGCCGCGCCCGCCTTCGCGGGCTTGCCACCGATTTCATGCTTCCGCCATTGGCACAGATGATTGGGTTGCTGTTTACTGTTCGATGCTGTCTGTCCAGTTATCTGCACGGTTGCGCTTGGTTGAAAGTTTTGATTCCTGGCGATCCAGACTGGCTGGTGACGGGTTCTTGTTTCACTTTGAGCGATCTTGCCTGCAAGGAAAGCCAGCCACACAACCGTGGATGCATGAAAGCACACTTAGACAGCAGACTGGTCCACTGTCTCTGGTTGTGGGAAAGTGCGGCAGAAATATACGTGGGCAAGCCCGCGGAGGCGGGCGCGGCAGTAACTGACGGCAGAAAACGACCGTAACTGTCTGTCTTGAAGCCTGGCCTGATTCACCAATCTCCGCCTCGACGCCTGTTTTGGCCGCAGCG
>Ga0123357_10004067_pt1 | contig 17036 bp, 14 predicted proteins | sample TergutEmb28metaG_FD_89873 | JGI IMG/M metagenome (GOLD analysis project Ga0123357, IMG submission 89873) | Embiratermes neotenicus P4 segment gut microbial communities from Petit-Saut dam, French Guiana - Emb289 P4 | ecosystem: Host-associated > Arthropoda: Insects > Digestive system > Gut ... | reverse complement strand
TTTCTTAGGATATTTCATTGACCCGAGTAATAAAATCATGACTTCGCTGCTGGTAGGCTGCGGCCTTCCGGGTGGTATGATGGGTTCAATGATGGCCGACCTGAAAGGGATGCACAATGCCATTAACCTTGCGCTTAAACAAAACGGTAAAAAAGAAGTTTCGCTCAACAATTTGGTTGTCAAGTTATTCAATGAAGTTGAATCTATTTGGCCTATGTTGGGTTATCCCCCGTTGGTTACCCCGTTCAGCCAATATGTTAAAAATATCGCTCTGATGAATATTCTTGCAGAAGCCAAGAATGAACCTCGTTTTTCGATGATCGACAAAGATAGCTGGAATATGATTCTCGGGAAAATGGGAAAACTTCCCGGCGCTTTAGCCCCCGTAATCGTCGAATTGGCAAAGGCAAATAATTTGGAATTTTATGAAGGAAATCCGCAGGATGCTTTCCCCGATGATTTAGACCGTTTCAAAGAAGAAATGAAAACAAACGGCTGGGATGAAGGGCCGGATCAAGAGGAACTATTTGAGTTTGCAATGCACGAACGACAATACAGGGATCTGAAATCTGGAGTTGCAAAAAATCGATTTGATCAGGAATTGGAACAAGCCAAAGAAAAAGCCAATACCCCGATTATTATCAAACGACCGGTGATTGAAATTCCGATGTTCAGTTTTGAAGAAATTACCGCTCAATATCCGTTTGCAAAACCTGTACACGCGCCATGCAAAGGACAAGTCCTTTGGCAATATGATTTGACGGACATTTCGACGCCGCCTTTTGAAGGAGCAAGCATTAGAAAAGGAGATAATTTATGCTATATTCAAAATACGTATGGTATTGAACCGGTTCCTGTCGGTTACGATGGAGTGATTGTTGGTACATACGTAAACCAAGGGCAAGAAGTTCAAAAAGGTGAAATCTTAGCATTCATCAATTGATGATGAGATTATGAGCGCCGAATTTGTGCTCCGGGAACTTTTATCTGTCGCCAATCCTGAAAAGGCAAAGTTTCTCCAAGGTTTTTTCAAAACCGGGAAAGGGCAATATGCAGAAGGAGATGTAATGCTCGGAATTATCGTTCCGTTGACTCGTGATATTGTTAAAAGAAATCCTGATCTACCTTTCGACGAAATTCAAATTCTATTGGATTCGGAATATCATGAAGCCCGCTTAGCCGGGCTTCTTTTTCTTGTAAAACAATTCAAAAAAGTCAAAAAAACAGAACGGAAAAAGATTTTTGATTTTTATTTGAAAAATGCTCGCAAAGCCAATAATTGGGATTTAGTTGATGTCACTTGCCGGGACGTAATCGGCTTGTATTTACTTGACAAAGAAGACAGAAGCATATTATACCGGTTGGCTGAAAGCGACAATCTTTGGGAACAACGGATTGCTATCGTATCGACTTGGACGTTTATCAAAAACAAACAATTCGACGACACCCTTGCTATTGCGGAAAAACTGCTTACTCACAAACACGATTTGATGCACAAAGCCGTCGGTTGGATGTTGCGGGAAGTTGGGAAAAAAGACCGGCAAACGCTTGTAGATTTTTTGGAAATTCATCATAAAAATATGCCGCGCACGGCGTTGCGGTATGCGATTGAACACTTTCCTCCGGAGGAAAAATCTTATTTTATGCGGAAATGATTAAGAATCGCTCTCATCCCAAATAACACAATATGTATTAACGAAATTCCCAAAAGCGTAAAAGCAAAAGCTTTATTCTCCTGCCATCCGATTTGCGTTTGGTGAGCTACAACAAAGATAGCTAACAATGTGGCAATACTTATTCCAATCCCTGACAACATTTTTACTGATTTATTCACTCCTAATTTACTGTGCCTCGAACCATAAAATGTATAAATATCATGTCCGATCAACATCCAGACTATGAGGCGAATCCATGTATCAAAAGGTAAAAATACCATCATGAAAAGACAAATGTCGACACCCAAAATCGGTACGAGAGGCACCCAAGGCGTCACAAAGACGCGCGGCGCATCAGGCATTTTCTTCCGCATCACTAAAATTCCGATACAAACAATAATAAAAGCAAACAAAGTGCCGATGCTCGTCAATTCACCGGCAACCCTTGCCGGAACAAACATGGCTAAGATACCGACTACCACAAGAAAAAGGAGGTTGGATTTATAAGGAGTACGAAAATGTTTATGAACTTGTGAAAAAGTTTTAGGAAGCAATCCATCGTGGCTCATAGTATAAAAAATGCGGCTTTGTCCCAAAAGCAACACCAAAACCACAGAAGAATAACCGGCCAAAATCGCCAAAATAATGGCTTTATTTAGCCAAGGATAAGCCGGTTGTATCGTTCCATCCGGTAAAGCGGTTCCCATATTATCAACAGCTATGGCCACCGGAGCAATACCTGTACTGTGCTGAAACTGAGTGTAATTAGCAACGCCGGTTAAAACATGAGAGAAAAGCACATACAAAACCGTACAAATAATCAGCGCGCCCAAAATACCGATAGGCATATCCCGTTTTGGATTTTTAGTCTCTTGGGCAGCTGTACTGACAGCGTCAAAACCGACAAATGCGAAAAAAACAATAGCTGCTCCTCGGATTACTCCACTAAAACCAAACGAGCCCCACGTTCCCGTATTTTCGGGAACATAAGGAACATAATTATTCGAGTTGATAAATTTCCAACCGACGCCGATAAATATCAACACTACAGCAACCTTCAAAGCAACAATGACCGAATTGACTTTGGAACTTCCTTCAGTTCCGCTTATCAGCAAAAGACTCAGAAGGATAACAACCAAAGCCGAAGGAATATTAACGATGCCGCCATCCATCGGACAAGCCGTAAGCGCATGAGGCAAATGTATCCCGAATCCTGCAAAAAATTTCACAAAATAAACGCTGAAACTAATACTGACAGTGAGCGCGCCTACGGCGTATTCCAATATCAAGTCCCAACCGATCACCCAAGCGATAAATTCGCCTAAAGTCGCGTATGAGTAAGTATAAGCGCTCCCCGCAATCGGTAACATGGATGCAAACTCGGCGTAGCACAAGCCTGCAAAACAGCATCCTGTTGCTGCAATGACAAACGAAATAGTAATGGCCGGACCGGCATATAAACCGGCTGCCATACCGGTGATTGAGAATATACCTGCTCCGATGACAGCGCCTAATCCTAAAGCTATCAATTTGTAAGGACCCAAAGTTTTCTTCAAGGTATGCTCGCCGCTTTCTTTGGATTCGCTGAGGAGAGTTTGTAGTGGTTTTCTTTGAAAAATACTCATTGTCCCAATTATTAATTAGCATATCAATCGGCAAAGATAATAAATAATTAATTACTTCAATCGAATTTCATTGTCTATAAGTTGTAAATTTATATATTTTACAACTTTATTCATTACTAATGAAAAGATTTATTTATTGCTAATAAAAACTACCTTTTGTTGGTAATAAATAATATTGTACCTTTGCATTTAAAATAATAATTGATAAATATGATACAACAAGTTGTTTTACAACGAGTCATAGATACTCAAAAGAAAAAAATGTTTCGTTTGGGAGCAGGTTTTCAGCGTGAAATTTTATCGAATATACCAGTATTACAATCGCACGCTCTGATAGTTACAGGCATACGCCGTTGTGGAAAAAGCACATTGCTTCAACAAATGCTTGAAACAGACGACAGTAAAAAATTGTTTTTGAGTTTTGAAGATCCACGCTTATTTAATTTTGAAATTTCCGATTTTGAAATTTTAGACAGCATTATTGAAAATTCAAAATGTGAAACCTTGTTTTTTGATGAAATTCAAGTAATTAACGGATGGGAATTATATGTTCGTCAGAAACTTGACGAAAATTTTCATGTCGTCATTACCGGCTCAAATGCTTCAATGTTGAGCCGCGAATTGGGAACGAAACTCACGGGAAGACATATCAGCAAGGAACTTTTCCCATTCTCATATCGTGAATTTTTGGGGTTTAAAAGTTTACAGGCAGATGAAAAATCTTTGCAAAAATATATGAATACCGGCGGTTTTCCTGAATTTATCAAAACTAACAATACGGATATTTTGATTGAGCTCTTTCAAGATATTCTCAATCGCGACATTATTGTTCGGCACGGAATAAGAGATGCTCGCTCGCTGAAAAATCTTGCCGTATATTTGGTTTCCAATACAAGTAATCTTGTAACAGCAAGCAAATTACAGCAACCTTTGAATATAAAAACGGCAGCGACTATTTTGGATTATTTTTCGTTTTTGGAAGACGCCTATTTAGTCAATTTTATGCCAAAATTCAGTTATTCACTTAAAGTTCAAATGGTCAATCCCCGAAAAATTTATGTTATTGACCCCGGCATTATAAATGTTGCCTCAACTGCATTTACCGAAAACAAAGGTCTTTTGCTCGAAAATCTGATTTATTGGGAATTGCGGCGACAAGGGAAAGAACTCTATTATTTTAACGAAAACAAAGCTGAATGTGATTTTGTAGTGTTGAAAAATGAAAAACTCGAGCAAGTTATACAAGTTTGCTATGAACTTTTGCCCGAAAATCGAGAACGCGAAATCCGTGGACTGACCGAAGCAATGGATTTTTTCAAAACTGACAACGGCTTTATTATAAGTTTTAATCAGCGTGATGCGTTTATTTACAATGGTAAACGAATTGAAGTTTTACCTGCTTGGGACTTTTTAACGAAACAATAATATATTGTTTCACAAATTGTAAATTTATTTTTCCCCTTTTTGCATATCTAAAAAAATCAATATCTTTGCCATACAAAAATTAAGTAATTTTATATGATAAAAAATTGAAATAATAACAACTAAATAAAAGGCGTTAGCTTTTGTTCTTGCTTTTAGAAATCTCCAAATTTAGAAAGCACACAAGGACAAGAAAGTTCAACGCCCACGTGGATTACGTGGGCTTTTCTTGTTTGGGTGCAGGGTTTTGGAGAACCTCTAAAAGCAAATAATGAAGTCCACGTTTACTATTTTAAAAACTTAAGAAATCATGAAGAATGTGCATATTGGCTCTATCATAGAGCAAAAAGTTAAAGAAAGCTCCATGACAATCAAAGAATTTGCAGACAAGATAAGCTGTGAAAGGAGCACTGTTTATGATATTTATGAACGGAAAAGTATAGATTCTGAATTACTTATTAGAATTTCAGAAGCGTTGAATTTTGATTTTTATAGTGAAACTTATTTGAACAAAAAAACAACTCACTTTTCTAAAAAAGTTTTGATTGCTTTTGAAATTGAAGAGAAAAATATAGCAAATATAGATTTGCCTGATGGATTACGTAAGTTATTGTCACCAGATTAAAACCATGTTTGTTTTTCCCACAAAAAATGTCGGAAATCTCCACGCAAAAAAATAAAAACTAATCTTTAAATGAAATACCTTCGCATCGAATTGAAATATTTAGATAAAATAGAGCCTATACTTGACAGATAACAAAATTAATTACTGATATTGGTATCGGTTCTGTAAATTAAAGACAAACAATTCAAATTAATTAACAAAGATGGAGAAAGAATGTAAATATGTATCCGTACTTATGCCTGTATTCAACCAAGCATCATTTATAAGAATGGCGATTACCAGTTTGCTTTGTCAAACACATCAAAATTGGGAACTTATAATTATAAATGATGGTTCTACTGATGACTTACAAGAATCAATAAACTCTTTCCTGATTGATAAACGCATAAAATTACTTCATAATGAAAAAAATGAGGGTCTTGGTTATTCATTAAACAGAGGAATTGAAAATGCTCAATTTGATTATATCGCCTATTTACCTGCAGATGATATCTATTATAAAAACCATTTAGAAAGCCTGTTAGAATCTATAAATCAAGGCTTTGACCTGGCACATAGCGGTATGCTTTGTATGTCTTCGTATGTTTTTAATGATGGAGACAATTTTGGGAAAAAAGAGTACCACAAATTTGATGATAAACCTTTCCAATTAGTACAAGTTATGCACCGCAAAACAGCAAACCTGTGGATTGAACGAAGTGAACTTGTTACAGATAATTTAGACTATATGTTTTGGATTAATTTTTTGAAAAATAATCCAAAAACAATTGCTACAAGAGAGATTACCTGTGAATGGACAGAGCATACAACACAACGGCATAAAATTATAGATGAACATTATGGAGGAAATATATTTAAGTATAAAAACTATTATGGTATTAAAGAGCCAATCCGTTTTGAAAGTTCATTTGGAACAAAAATTGATGAATATAAACAGTATGAACCTTACAGAAATAAACCCGTTTATAAAAAAGACGGTTTAAAAATACTACTTGTAGGAGAATTGTCTTATAATCCTGAACGTATTTGCGCTTTTGAAGAACAGGGTCATAAACTCTTTGGTCTTTGGACTAACACCCCTACCGAATTTAATACTATTGGACCATTGCCTTTTGGATATGTTGAAGATATACCGCATGAAAACTGGAAAGACAAAGTAAAAAGCATTCAGCCTGATATCATTTATAGTTTGCTTAATTATCAGGCTATACCTTTTGCACATGAAGTTTTAATAAATAATCCGGGAATACCTTTTATCTGGCACTTTAAAGAGGGACCGATTTTTGCAAAAACTTTTGGAATGTGGAGTCAGTTGATTGATTTATACACAAAATCAGATGGGCAAATTTATAACAATGAACTTACTCGGGATTGGTTTCATCAATTTATCAACCCAATTAATGAGAATGAATTTGTTTTGGATGGAGACCTGCAAAAAAACACTTGGTTCAGTAATGAACGATCGCCCTTGTTATCTGATGCTGATGGAGAAATTCACATTTTAATTGCTGGCAGACCATATGGTATTACTATTGATCATTTCAAGCAAATAGCAGAACAAAACATTCATTTACATATTTATGGAACTAAATTTTATACGTCGAATAAAAAAATGTTAGACCAGGCAAAAGAAATTACACATGGTTATTTGCATATTCACGATACTTGTTTACCTAAGGATTTTGTCAATGAATTTTCAAAATATGATGCCGGATTCTTGCATAACTATAAGAGTGATAACAACAATGAACTAATACGTGTTAATTGGAATGATTTAAATTTCCCTGCAAGAATGTCAACCTATGGAATGGCTGGAATACCGATGTTGATACGAGATAATCAAGGACATAGAGTTGCCACCCAGGAGTTCCTTGAAAAGCAAGGTATGGCATTAAAATATACTTCTATTTCTACCTTACGTAATTGTTTTACCAATAAGGAAAAAGTTTATTCAATAAGAGAAAATGTTTGGAACAATCGAAATATATTTTCTTTCGATTATCATATTCAGGACTTGATCAATTTCTTTCGTCAAATCATAGATCAAAAGAATTTCATACCATAATATTTTACAAGATATGTTTTATTGATAATTTATTTTTTACATTATGATTACAGAATTTAAGGGGAAAAAAAGTCTAATCCAAGAAATTGGAATGAAGTTTGACGAGGCGGTTGTACTTTTTAGTAAGGAAACATTGCTTTCCATGTCAATGGTAAGTATTGTAGGAGGAAGCGGTACCAACACCTATTGCGATGGCGCACAATGTGTGACGGGATGTAATAACAACTGTGGATGTGGAACCTCCTCCACTGGTTCAGGAGGTACTAACACTGGAGGATCTGGAAGTAATGGTGGTACTAATAGCACAAGTTACTATTATTCACATGGAGGAGACGGAAGTATTGGTTAAAACGAGGGTCTTTAATATTATTTTAACAATTTATTTTTTACATTATGAAATTAAGAAAAAAAGAAAATCTGATTGAGAAAATCGGAATGAAGTTTGATGAGGCAGTTGCACTTTTTAGTGGAGAAACATTGCTTTCAATGTCGATGGTAAATATTGTCGGCGGTAATAACACCTATTGCGATGGCGCACAATGTGTGACAGGATGTAATAACAACTGTGGATGTGGAACTTCCTCCACTGGTTCAGGAGGTACTAATACTGGAGGATCTGGAAGTAATGGTGGTACTAATAGCACAGGAGGAGCTGGAAGTATTGGAGGTTAAAATAACAATTCTTTAAAAAATTTAATAACTTTTTCATTATGAAACTTATAAAAAAAGAAAATCTGATTGAAAAAATCGGAATGAAGTTTGACGAGGCAGTCGATCTTTTTAGTGGAGAAACATTGCTTTCTATGTCAATGGGTAGTATTGTTGGTGGTGGAAATAATACATACTGTAATAACGCACAATGTGCGTCAGGATGTAATAACAATTGCAGTAGTGGTTGTAGTAATAATGGTACAGGGAATCCACCAATCCCTTGGACACAAATAATTACTGCAGTAACAACTATAGTAACTGCAATAATAAAATAATGACTTAGTTTATTCACCAATTAAGACTTAAGGCTTTTTTGCCTTAGGTCTTAATTGATTCATTTAGTTGGCTTGATAATGTTCCATTTATAAAAAGTTTTTCTTATTTTTGTTCAAAAAAAACATTTATAAATAAAAAATATGAAGACAATTTTTTCCCTGATTTTTTCTATTTTATTGGGTACGGCAACGGCTCAAACCAAGTTGTATGACCCAAAAGAATTAAAACAAGCCGCTGATTACTATTTTTCAACATTATTTTATGTACATCCCAACCCATATTACTTTTACGGTAAATGCAAATTTAATAAATTGAAAAACAAGATATACAAAGATCTGGATAAACCGCTTTCCAAAAATGATTTTTTACTAACCATTGGGCAAATCAATTCATACTTGGATATGCATTCAACAATTCCGGTTCAGGGGGCATTTGACGAAATAGCGCTAAAATCAATAACAGACAAAATGAAAGAAGCTACATTTTACCTTTTGAAAGATTCTATTGATAATATCTCTTTTTTTCAAGATTTTTCATTGGATTCGTTAAAAGCGTTTTTAAAAGAAAGAAACATAGACAAAGATAGTATGGAAAACTCCATTTTCGTTTTTCCAATTGTCGAAATAAGAGACAATGAACTTTTCCTTTTGGGTGATTCCATCAATAACATTATTGAAATTAACGGTATTTCAACAAAAGCCATTTTGTTTGAAATAAATAAGTACATAAATAGAAAATTGAATCCGGAAACTAATTTAATTTTAATGAACCAATATGTAAACGAAATGATTTTAGGAAAATATAATATCAATCCTCCATTTAGGATAAAATTCGCTAAAAACAATAAGGAAGAAATAATAAAAGGGATGACTCTATTGAAATGGAGTAATGAATTACTAAGTGTTTATATAGCAAGCGTGCCTAAATATTCGGAAACCCCATATACTTATGAAATTTATCCGGAAAATGCCATTGCAATCTTTCATATACAGACTTTTTTAAACGAAGAGAGAGAGTATTTTTTAGAAAAATTAGAAAAATTTAAAAATGAAGTAAACATTCAAAATATAAAATATATTTTTTATGATTTGACAATGAATGGTGGAGGAAATCACTTCGGAACTGAAGCATTGGAAATTATAAGGCATGACACCATTTATTTTAGGTATAAGGAAACCACGCATATACCCGATTCTGGAATTAAAAAGGGAAAAATCAATCGAGCAGTATCAGTTCCTAATCATAATGATGATGGCATTCTTGACGATCGTATTCTTTTTGTATTGCAAAGCGCAGCAACAGGATCCGGCGCCGATTATTTTTGCAGAATCATTGCTGAAAATAAATTGGGCGTTTTAGTGGGAGAACCTACTGGCGAACTTACTAAAACATTTTCCTACGCATCGCCTTTATGTACAATGCCACATACATTCGTAAATTTTCATATTGCCACTACATTAGTTGATTTTTCAGATTATTTTAAGAGTTTGACAACAGAACCCGATATTTACTGGAATTTGAGAAATGTCAAAGAATTCACAGAACAAGAGTTACTTCAAATTATTAACGCATATAAAAACAAAGAAGCATGTATAAACTAAGCAAGTATAATTATCTTTTGGAAGATAATAACAAGTTAATTTATTTCAATGGAATGACAGGTTCTATTTTCGCTATGAATTCCGAAGAACACCAAAAAATGTCTTTTTTATGGGAGAACCTCACTACATTTGAACAAAACTACCAGAGTGTATTTGAGCGATTTGTAGAGTGGGGTTTTATTGTACCGGAAGAGATTGACGAGATAGACCGATTGAGGCTCAATAATAAAACAGCAGTATTTGCAGATAAATTTTACCGATTGATTATGAATCCCACCACCGATTGCATATTTAATTGTTGGTATTGCACTCAACATTCTAACGATAAAGGAAATATGAGCAAAGAAGTCATGGATAAAATAAAAAAGCATATTGACTATATGATCAATATAGACAGAATTACCGGACTTCATATTGATTGGTTTGGTGGTGAACCTTTAATCTATTTTGAAGATGTAATGACTCCAATTTCAAAATATGCAATGAAACTTGCTGAAAAGAGTAAAATCCCATTCATAAATCAAATTACCACTAACGGTTATCTCATTGATAAACAAATGACATTGAAAATGAAGGATTTAAAACTTAATAATTTCCAGATAACAATTGATGGGGATGAGAAAAGACATAATAAGATTAGGAATATAAATGGGCAACCCAGTTTTCAACGCATTATTGAAAATATTATTCTTATATTTGAAAATATTCCAGATGCCCATATTACATTGCGAATAAACTTTGACGATAGTACGCTAAAAGTTAGTAATTTTGACAATGTCTTCAATCTTATACCCAGAAAGTACCGAAAAAATGTTTATATAAGTTTACAACGAGTTTGGCAAACAATTGTAAAGAATGAAAACATTACTAATAACCAAGATTTGATTCAATTAAGAGATTCTGCCTTAAGTTTGGGGTATTCTGCATCGGAAACAAGCGCATTTCTCGTAGGAAGATCTGTAAAATGTTATGCTGATAGGTTATATAATACTGTTATTGATTATGATGGAAAAATATACAAATGTACTGCCCGTACCAATAAAGAAGCAGGAAATTTTAACGATGACGGATCGATTAAATGGAATCATGATACTTTGACGCGTTTATATGCTAGACCGCCTTTTGAAAATGAGCAATGTCTTGCATGTAAGCATCTTCCTATTTGTTTGGGAACATGTATTCAAAATCATTCCGGTTCTACAAGTAAGCCCGATAAATGTTCGCTAGACCATGCGGAAATAAGTGTTGATAACTTTATTAAATCATTATTGAAAAACAAAGAATCCCTTACCGTTGCTAAATAAAAAATTTTCAATAACTATACAATACGACGCAATGGACTGTGGTCCGTCGTGTTTGAGTATGATAATAAAATACTATGAACGCTCGTATCCATTGCAGTATTTGCGAGAATTGACTTATGCTAACCGTAATGGAGTCACTATGTTGGGTATTGCTGATGCGGCAGAAGCTGTGGGACTTAAAACGCTTGGGATACGTACGTCGTTTGATAAGTTGACTGAAAAAGTTGTACTTCCTTGTATCGTTCACTGGAGGCAGGATCATTTTGTAGTTGTATATAAAATAAAAACCAGGAAAACGCGATTGGGTTATAAAGGAACGGTCTGTGTTGCAGATCCTGCATTTGGGCTTATAGAATATAGTGTTGATGAATTTATTAACGGATGGATTGCAACCAAAGTTGAAGGACAAGACAAAGGAATGGTGTTGATGCTGTCGCCTACTCCCGATTTTTATGAAAAAACGACTGTTGAAGAAGGGAAAAAATCAATCCGCTGGTTTTTAAATTATCTCCGGCCATATAAAAAGCTATTATTTCAATTAGTACTTGGCATTCTTTTCGGACTAATCCTGCAATTGATATTTCCGTTCCTGAATCAATCCATGGTTGACGTTGGAATTGTTAACAATGACCTTAATTTTATTGTTATCATTTTAATATTCCAATTGATACTTGCAATTAGCCAAATGCTGGTTGGTTTTGTCCAAAGTTGGATATCGCTTCATGTCAATACGCGCATTAACATATCACTGATCTCCGATTATTTAGCAAAACTGTTGAAACTGCCAATGACTTTCTTCGATTCAAAAAATACGGGAGATATTATGCAACGTATTGGAGATCATGATCGAATCCAAAATTTTTTGACAGGGAATTCCATATCTATTTTTTTCTCCTTTTTCAACTTTATCCTGTTTGCATTCATTCTCGGATGGTATAATATCACGCTGTTGTTCATCTTTGCTTTTGGCTATACATTGTATGTTTTATGGGTAATCGCATTCCTGAGCATCAGAAGAAAATTGGATTTTAAAAGATTTGATAAAGCATCTCGAAACCAGAGCAGTATTATTCAGTTGATTAACGGCGTTGAAGAAATTAAGCTGAACAACAGTGAAAAACGAATGCGCTGGCATTGGGAAACCATTCAAGCCGAATTATTCGAAATAAGCGTCAAAGGTATATCTATCGGACAGATACAAGGCACCGGATCTTTTTTTATCAGTCAGACAGTAGGTATTGTTTTGTCGATAATCAGCGCTAAAGCAGTCATAGAAGGGAAATTGACATTGGGAATGATGATGTCTATTTCATATATTATCGGGCAATTAAGAGGCCCTGTTGAAAATTTTATCGGATTTATCCATTCCTATCAGGATGCCAAAATCAGTATTGAGCGATTAGGCGAAGTTCACTTTATGAAAGACGAAGATCAGGAAAAAGAAGCAAGTGTGAGTGAATTATTATCAACAGACAATAGTATAGTCGTTGATAAGGTTTCTTTCAGTTATCAGAGTCCAAGCGCCCCTCAGGTATTGAAAGATATTTCAATTAAAATACCTCAAAATAAAATCACGGCTATTGTCGGCGCGAGCGGAAGCGGTAAAACAACTCTAATGAAATTATTGATTGGAAATTATGCGCCTAAATCCGGAAAGATCAAAATAGGAGAAACCAATTTGAACAATATAAATCCCCATTATTGGAGATCTAAATGTGGAGTTGTGATGCAGGATGGATTTATTTTTTCCAAAACAATTGCAGAAAATATTGCTGTCTCCGATGAAAATATTGATAAACAAAAATTATTTAATGCTGCCCGGATTGCGAATATACATGATTTTGTGGAAGAAAGGCCTGCAGGATTCAATACTAAAATAGGACAGGAAGGATCCGGTCTTAGTCAGGGGCAAAAACAAAGGATTTTGATAGCAAGAGCTATTTATAAAGATCCGGCTTATTTGTTTTTCGATGAAGCAACCAACGCTTTGGATGCGAATAATGAGAAAACAATCATGGAAAATTTAGCGGAATTTTATCAAGGGAAAACCGTTGTTATTATCGCTCATCGGTTAAGTACTGTAAAACATGCAGACCAAATTATCGTTTTGAACGATGGAGAAGTAGCTGAGCAAGGCACTCATAATGAACTGATAAACATGAAAGGGATATATTTCGAACTCGTTCATAACCAACTGGAATTAGGAAATTGATATGGCAGATATGACCAATATGGAGATAAGAACCGAAGAATTGGATGCAATTCTCGGAAAAACCCCCAGCCGGTTAATTATATATAGCACAAGTGTGATATTGGGATTTGTAATAATTATTTTAATTGCTACAATGCTATTTCCTTATCCTGAAGAAATAGATTGTAAATTTACGATTACAAGTTCAAATCCACCTATACAGATTTTTTCACAAGCAACGGGACAAATAAGTTTGTATGTTAAAGACAAAGAAATTGTAAAAAAAGGCCAAATATTAGCCTATATTATTAATCCTGCAGATTTACAGGATGTATTATGGATAGAAAAACAATTAGACTCTCTAATTATAGGAAATACCATTGAAATAAGACCTAATAATAGAAAATTAGGCGAACTGACTCCAACTTTTTTAGATTTAGAGAAGTCTTTAAATGAGTATAACGATTATCTTAAACTTGATCTTATTCCACAGAAAATAATAAAGCTAAAACGGCAACTTAACACGACAATAAACAGGAAAGATCTGTTAATGAATCAGCTAAGTGTTTTCGAGAATGATTTTGAACTTACTAAAAAACAATATAACAGAGACTCGCTATTGTATGCGAAAGGTGTTTTTTCGGCAGCTGACTTTGAAGATAGCAAAAGTAGATTATATCAAAAGCAAAATGCTTATATTAATGCAAATGTTAATTACAAGAATGATTTAATTCAAATTGATCAATTACAGTCAACTTTACTTGATTTAGAAACCGAAAACCAAAACCAGACAAGAGATTTAAATGATAATATTCTCAAAAATAGAGAACTATTACAGAATCAAATTAAGGATTGGAAAAAGAAATATGTTTTTATTAGTCCTCATAATGGAATAACTTCCTTTTCTATCTTATGGTCAAATAATCAATGGGTGAATGCAGGAGATCCAATAATGACAATTCTTCCGGAAGATGAAGAAAAAATCATTGGAAGAATGGAAATACCAATACAACGCTCCGGGAAAGTACATATTAATCAAGACATCATGCTTAAATTAAGTAATTATCCTTACATGGAGTATGGAGTACTATTTGGAAAAATTAAGTCTATTTCGTTAGTACCTTACCAAGAAAATTACCTTGCAGAAATTGAAATTCCAAGTCTAATTACAAATTATAAGGATACCATCCCATTTAATCAGCAAATGGAAGGTACAGCCAGTATAATAGTAAAAGATGTATCACTGTTTGAAAGATTAATGCAACCTGTCATATCCAGCATCAATGGTCATAAACAACGTTAAAATCTTTACTAAATGATTTTAAATTATAATATTAATTTACAATGATTTACATAAATGCAAGAAACAAATTCTACGATTATCTACTCGTAGGCGCCGGACTGTATAATGCTATTTTTGCATACGAAGCTACGAAAAGAGGAAAAAGATGCCTTGTGGTGGATAAAAGGAAACGGATTGGTGGTAACCTGTATTGCAATTGCATCGAAGGAATTAATGTTCATAAATATGGCCCTCATATCTTTCATACAAAAAATGAATCAATCTGGAAGTATATGAATAGATTATGCCGGTTTAATCATTTTATTTATTCTCCCTTGGCCTTTTTTAAAGGGAATTTATATAATTTGCCGTTTAACATGAACACATTTTATCAATTGTGGAAACTGAAAACACCGAACGAGGTTCAGAAAAAAATCAAAGAACAAACACAGGATTTTTACGATTCAGAATCTTTAGAAGGACACGCTTTATCAATGGTGGGCAAAGATATATACGAAAGATTAATTAAAGGTTATACCGAAAAGCAATGGGGAAAAGATGCTAAGGAGTTGCCTGCATTTATCATCCAACGAATTCCGCTACGATTCACATTTGATAATAATTATTTCGATGATCCTTTTCAAGGGATTCCGGTCGGAGGTTATAATGGTATTTTTGAAAAATGTTTTGAAAATTGCGATGTTCTGTTGGATATGGATTTTTTAGAAAACCCGGGGCTGATGAGAGAATCAGGAACAGTTATTTATACCGGAATGATTGATGCTTTTTATGATTACCGTTTCGGACACTTGGAATACCGGTCATTGCGTTTTGAAGACGAAATTTTGAATATTAATAATTATCAGGGTAATGCAGCAATCAATTATACCGAAAGGGAAGTCTCTTTTACCCGGATTATCGAACACAAGCATTTTGAATTCGGGAAACAAGCCAAAACAGTCATTACAAAAGAATATCCGCAGGCGTGGAAACCCGGTCTGGAACCGTATTATCCAATTAATACAAAACAGAACAACGATACATACTTAAAATACAAGGAACTCTCTATTAAAGAAAAAAATATATTTTTTGCCGGAAGATTAGGCTCTTACTCTTATTATAATATGGATCAGATTGTATATGAGGCATTACAACTTGCAAAACAATTATTAAAATAACCGGATTGCTTCGCTTCGCTCGCAATGACGGAAGTATATATATTAATAACAACAATAATTCAATGAAGAAAATACTAATAACCGGCGGCTCCGGTTTCATCGGCTCTCATTTATGCGAACGGCTTTTAATAGAAGGCAAAGAGATTATTTGTCTGGATAATTTTTTTACCGGAGCAAAGCAAAATATCACGCATTTAATGAGTAATCCCAACTTTGAATTGTTTCGGCACGATGTTACAATGCCATTTTCGGCAGAAGTGGATGAAATATACAATCTTGCCTGTCCCGCTTCGCCCATCCATTACCAGTTTGACGCCATTCAGACGGTAAAAACATCGGTTATTGGAGCAGTCAACGTACTTGGACTTGCAAATAGAATAAAGGCAAAAGTATTGCAGGCATCTACGAGCGAAGTATATGGCGATCCGCACATTCATCCGCAAAGAGAGATTTATTGGGGAAACGTCAATCCGATAGGTATTCGTTCGTGCTATGATGAGGGAAAGCGTTGTGCGGAAACCTTATTCATGGATTATCACCGCATGAACGAAGTCAAAGTAAAAATTGTCAGGATATTCAATACGTATGGTCCGCGGATGCACCCGAACGATGGAAGGGTTGTATCCAACTTTATCATTCAAGCGCTATGCAATGAAGACATCACCGTATATGGTAACGGAAAACAAACACGGAGTTTTCAATACATTGACGATTTAATAGATGGAATTGTTCGATTGATGAATACAGACGATTCTTTTATTGGACCTGTTAATATTGGTAATCCGGAAGAATACTCCATTATTGAATTAGCTGAAAAAACAATCCAATTAACTCAATCAAAATCAAAAATCATTTTCCGTCCATTGCCGCAGGACGATCCGATGCAACGCTGTCCGGATATCAGTTTAGCTAAAAAGGCATTAGGGTGGGAGCCAAAAATACATTTGGAAGAAGGATTGCTAAAAACAATTCGTTATTTTCAATCCATATTATCGAAGAACTGATTATGCTATTAAAATAATAAGCTCTCAAACTCGCTATCTTCCACCGATTATCCTCCCTTTTGCAGAAAGCCTGCCCGATTGGGGGCGCCCTTCGGGA
>Ga0123357_10004066_pt1 | contig 17038 bp, 16 predicted proteins | sample TergutEmb28metaG_FD_89873 | JGI IMG/M metagenome (GOLD analysis project Ga0123357, IMG submission 89873) | Embiratermes neotenicus P4 segment gut microbial communities from Petit-Saut dam, French Guiana - Emb289 P4 | ecosystem: Host-associated > Arthropoda: Insects > Digestive system > Gut ... | reverse complement strand
GCGCTTCCTCAACCAAAAAACTTCCGATAAAACCGCTTGCGCCTGTAATTAGGATTTTCATAACGCAAAGATAGATAATAGTATGCTATTATTTTGTCAAATAGCCTCAAATTAATTAATTTTGCAAATTATTGTTGCAAAATGACCTACGACGAAACGATAAAATATCTTTACGACAGTGCGCCTATGTTTCAAAATGTGGGAACGCCGGCTTATAAAGAAGGAATGGAAAATGCTTTTCGGATTGATGAGCATTTGCATTATCCGCATACAAAATATAAGACGATTCATGTAGCCGGAACCAATGGGAAAGGTTCGACCTGTCATCTTTTGGCTTCGGTTTTGCAGGAAGCCGGCTATAAAGTAGGCCTTTATACCTCGCCCCATTTAATTGATTTTAGGGAAAGAATCAAGGTCAACGGCAAGATGATTGACAAAACGTACATAGTCCGTTTCATCGCTGAAAACAAAGATTTTTTCGAATCTATTCAGCCGTCTTTCTTTGAGTTGACTACCGGTATGGCTTTTGCTTATTTTGCAGAGCAGGCTGTGGATGTGGCGGTTATTGAAGTCGGATTAGGTGGTCGTTTAGATTCCACAAACATAGTTACTCCTGTTTTGAGTATTATCACAAATATCAGTTTTGATCACACCAATTTATTGGGAAATACTTTAACGGCTATCGCTAAGGAAAAGGCAGGGATTATTAAGCCGGGCGTTCCTGTAGTTATTGGGGAAGCAGAAGGGGAAGTTGAGGAATTTTTTAAGAATCTTAAGCGTCTTAAGAACCTTAAGAATCTTGTTTTTACTCGAGAGCAAAATCCTATTCTCTCAGCAAAACTTTTACCCTCAGGCCACTGGGAATTTGAAACAAAAAACTATTCCGGACTGATTGACAGTTTGGGTGGATTTGCACAAGAAAAAAATGCAGCTACGGTTCTATGCGCTATTGAAATTCTAAATACTTTCGCCTTTCGCCTTTCGCCTTTCGCCATCAAAAATGGATTTGCTAATATAATTAAAAACACCGGTTTGTTGGGACGTTGGCAAATTGTACAAGAGCATCCGAAAATTGTATTGGATACAGGACATAACGTTAGCGGAATGGAGTATAATGTCCGGCAACTTCAATCGGAAAAATACAATGTTTTACATTTTGTTTTCGGCATGGTGAAAGACAAAGATATTTCCGCCGTCCTCCAACTTTTGCCTGAAAATGCGAAATATTATTTTACTCAGGCGAATCTCCCAAGAGCTTTGGATGCACAATTGTTGGCGGAACAAGCCGGACAGTTCGGATTAAAAGGAGAAATTTTTCATCAGGTTTCCGATGCTTTTTCGACAGCGAAGAAAAATGCGGGGAAGGATGATTTTATTTTCGTGGGAGGAAGCACGTTTGTCGTAGCAGAAGCGTTAGAAAAAATTATGAATTATAAATTTATGAATAAATGAGTTTAAGAGAAAAAAAGAGTGTACGTTGGACGGTGTTGATGATCGTCTCGTTTACGATGATGGCTGCCTATTTCTTTTATGATGCCATGGCGCCGTTGAAAGGAATGCTTGAACGAACGCAAGGGTGGAATAGTACAGATTATGGTATATTTACAAGCTCTTACAGTTGGTTTAACGTGTTTTTGCTGATGCTGTTTTTGGGCGGAATATTGCTTGACAAGAAAGGTATTCGTTTTACGGGCGGCTTAGCTACCGGCTTGATGGTCGTAGGAGCATTGATTAAATACGCTGCATTGTCCGGAATTTTACCTGCGGAAGGCATACTGTTCGGTATAAAAAATCAAGTATTGTATGCGTCGGTCGGTTTTGGCATTTATGGAGTAGGCGCGGAAGTGGCAGGAGTCGTTGTCACCCGGGCGATTGTGAAATGGTTTACCGGTTATGAACTAGCTTTGGCAATGGGATTGCAAGTTGCGATTGCGCGTATCGGAACAGGAATCGCCTATTTGACTGCCAATCCTTTAGCCGAACATTTTAACAGTGTTCCGAATCTGGTAATGTTTGGAGTGGTATTGCTGATTATCGGCATGTTAGCCTTTTTGATTTATAACATTACGTTGGATAAGAAATTAGATAAAGAACTTGGAACTGCCGAAACGACCTCTCCTGAGGATGAATTTAAACTCTCCGATGTGAAAGTGGTTTTGGGGAATTATGGTTTTTGGTTGTTGACTATTCTTTGCGTATTGTTTTATTCCTGCGTTTTCCCATTTTTGAAATATGCCCCCGACTTGATGACCAACAAATTTGGTATTGAAGATAAATGGTCGGGTGTGATTCCTTCCGTTTTGCCTTTGGGCACCGTTTTACTCACCCCGTTTTTCGGCTCCATATACGATAAAAAAGGGAAAGGCGCTACCATTATGATTATCGGGGCGTTAATGTTGGTTGGTATCCACGCTTTGTTTTCAGTACCGGGGATTAATAATTGGATTTATGCCGTTTGTCTGACTGTTTTGCTGGGTATTTCCTTTTCATTAGTACCTTCGGCAATGTGGCCTGCGGTTACAAAAATCATTCCGGAGAAACAACTTGGATCCGCTTACGCCCTTATCTTTTGGGTACAAAACATCGGGTTGATGTTAGTGCCTTTGCTTATTGGCGTGGTGTTGGATAAATACTGTATTACCGGAACAAAAATACAAGTGATAGACGGAGTGGAAACAAAAATAACTCAATACGATTATACCCTCCCCATGCTTATTTTTACGGTAATTGCCATTTTGTCAGTGTTTGTCGCCGTCCTTTTGAGGCGTGAAGATAGCCGGAAAGGATACGGCTTGGAAGAGGCAAATATGAAACATTAAAGCTTGGATAGCAGATCTCAAATCATTAACTTTGCAACTGTTTAGTTAACTATTTAATTATGAGTATCAGAAACAATCTGTTAGGACAATTAAAACGATTGAAATACAGGATAATAAGTCCTCCGCGTTATCAACTTACAAAGGACATAAAGGATTTTCTGTGCTCAGATGATTGTACTCTACCTGCGGAAGAGAAACTACTTATAGGAAAATATCTTTCAAAAAATATAATTCATTATATTAATTATCCTTTTGTAAATGAATATCTGTTTAGGAAAGTGAATATTTTTTTTGATACAAACAACTCCATGCATTATGTATATCACAACAACAAGAAATTATTTTTCAAAAAAAATATTCCGAAAACAGAGATAGAGTCTTTATACAACTCCTTGTGTACGGAACAGGATATAAGATCTCCACATTCATACAAATCGTTCAACATAAGTTATAGCTCTGAAGACATTGCCATAGATGCCGGAGCGGCAGAAGGAATCTGGAGTTTAGATATTGTGGACAGTGTGAAAGAATTATACTTATTTGAATGTGAGGACGAGTGGATTGATGCTTTGAATGTGACATTTGCCCCCTGGAAAGATAAAGTCCATATTATTAAAAAATATATTTCTAATAAAACCGAAGAAGAAAAAATCCGGTTGGATGATTATTTTATAGAAAAGAATATTTTTCCTACCATAATCAAAGCGGATATTGAAGGAAGTGAAATAGCTCTGACAGAAGGAGCTTCCGAGCTTTTATCAAAGCATTTGCAACATGTGATTCTCTGTACTTACCACAATGAGAATGATTATCAGGAATTATCTTCTATACTGGAGCGATACGGATTTCAAATCCAACCTTCCAAAGGTTATATATTTCCAATTTATTCTTTTACAGGAGAATATAGCATGAATGAAATTGGTCATCTGATTCGGAAAGCCTTAATATACGGACATAAACAGTATGCAAATAAAAGTTATCATACCCATTTATAAGAAAGATTTATCAAAAAACGAAACGGGTTCATTAAAGCAATGCTTAACTGTTTTACAAGATTATGAGTTTATTTTTGTTACTTATAATGATTTGGATATTTCCTCGTATCTTCGTTTGGCCAATGCTACAAAAGCAACTATTCGATTTGAATATTTCGACCGGGAATATTTTGAAAGTATAAATTCTTATAACCAATTGTTGCTTAGTCGTAAGTTTTATTTGAGATTTCAGCAGGAAGATTACATATTGATTTATCAATTGGATGCTTTTGTTTTCAAAAATGAACTCGCATATTGGTGTGAAAAAAATTTTGATTATATAGGAGCGCCATGGTTTACACGCAAAGGCGATCATGAAAGAGGTAATACTTTGTATAAAGTTGGAAACGGAGGAGTTTCCTTAAGAAAAATATCTTCTTTTTTAGAACGGTTTGATAAACAATTACCTTTGTCTGTTTTTCCGTTTTACGTGAAAAATATTCGAAAGAAAAAATTCTTTTCAATGTGTATCAAAACGCTCAAAATATTTTTTCTTCTCCTATTTTCCGACAAAACAGTAGAGTATTACTTGTTAAACCTGACAGATGAACGTATCAATGAAGATATTTTCTGGTCAGAAGCGTTGGCAAGCACATCGTTTGCTTTGAATGTACCGGATGTAATCACCGCCGCCCGCTTTTGCATAGAAAAATCACCTTCCTATCTGTATCATTTAATAGGGGAAAAACTACCTTTTTCATGCCATGCGTATGAAAAATATGAATATGAAAATTTTTGGCAGAAATATATTTTTTTTCGTAAATTTGTAGATCAAACGGATGTAAAATGAGGTCGGAAGCAGTAAAAGATTTTATTCGTGAACATGCCGCGTTGTTCTGGTATTCGCCGGAAGACAAAGCGGAAACCGTCAGTGATGAGTTGTTGGTCGAAACTATCTTGAATTATGGCAACTTAATTACTGTAAAACAGCTTTTTACGGTTATGGGATTCAAAACGGTAGCCGATATATTTTCTCGGACTGTAAATCGTAGTGAACGGAGTAAAAATAATTATCAGGAATTGACATACAATTATTTTTCATTATTATTTAATCGCTATGCATCTTGAAATTTTATCGGAAGAACAAAAGAAACTATTACCATACATCGCCCAATTTAAGCGTAGTTTTTATCTTGTAGGCGGTACGGCAATAGCTTTGCATATAGGCCACCGTCAATCCATTGACTTTGATTTGTTTACGTTATCTAAAATCAATAAGTCGAAATTAAAAGAGCGATTGTGGAAAATTCCTTTTAAAAAGGAAATGATTTTTGAAGATGTCGATCAACTTCATTTGTCAATTAACGGCGTAAAAGCAACTTTTTTTCAATATCCTTATTTAATGGAACATACTCAAAAATTAGACAATATCATTACCTTACCAAATTTATTATCACTTTCGGCTATGAAAGCCTTCGCTTTGGGACGCAGAGCCAAATGGAAAGATTATGTTGATTTGTATTTTATCATTAAAGACTATTTTCCTATAAAAGAAATTGCCGGTGTAGCCGAAAAGTTATTTGATACACAGTTTTCCGAAAAACTATTTCTGCAACAATTAACATATCATAAAGACATTAATTACACAGAAAAGGTAGAATATATGCCCGGATATGAAGTAGATGAAGAAGTCGTCAAAGCGTTTTTGATAAACAAAGCGTTGGAACCAATGATATAATTGGTATGACTTTCTCTATCATCACTATCACCTACAACGCCGCCCAATGGCTCGAACGAACCATTCAAAGCATTATTTCTCAAACCTATCCGGACATTGAATATATTATCGTGGATGGCGGCTCAACCGATGGAACGATTGAGATAATTACGAATTACAAATTACGAATTACGAAGTGGATAAGTGAGTCCGATCGGGGACTTTATGATGCAATGAATAAAGGCTTAAAACTCGCTACCGGCGATTATGTCTGGTTCATCAATGCCGGCGACAGAATCCATTCTGCGAATACCATTCAAGAAATAATCAATCGCCTTTCGCCCTTCGCCTTTCACCTTTCACCCGATGTTATATACGGTGAAACAGAAATTTCTGATAACCAAGGAAATAGCTTAGGTATGCGCCGTCTAAAAGCGCCTGAAAATTTGACATGGAAAAGCTTCAAAATGGGAATGCTCGTCAGTCATCAATCTTTTATCGTCAAACGGGAAATTGCGGAGCTTTACGATTTACAGTATCGTTACGCTGCCGACTTCGATTGGTGCATTCGTTGTCTGAAAAAGACAAATAATATTTTGAATACTCATCTGACATTGTCTTATTTCCTTGAGGCCGGTTACAGCTCTGCAAATCGAAAAGCCTCTTTGAAAGAACGTTACGATATTATGTGCAAGTATTACGGAAAAATTCCTATTCAAATCAGGCATTTGTGGTTTGCCGTTCGATTTTATATTGCAAAATTGTTGAGGAAAAGTATTAATTAATGTATCTTTGCGAAAAAAAATAATTCATAACTCATAATTTATAATTTAAATATGAATCCAATCGTAAAAAAATCCATCCCTCATGTAATAGCAATTGCTATATTCTTGATTCTTACGTGCATATATTTTTCCCCAAGCATATTTGAAGGAAAATCTATTCAACAAAGCGATATGCAAAAAGCAGACGGTATGGGCAAAGAATTGTTGGATTATTATAAAAATGAAGGTGGAATATCTGCATGGACAGGTTCTATGTTTTCGGGTATGCCTGCTTATCATATCCAAATTTATGGCAATCCTCCCAATTATTTGTCTTATCTGGAAAAACCGGTTAAGTCCATTGACTATTTAGGGGCAAGCATGATTCTGACAGCGCTGATTTGCTTTTATATCCTGATGTGTGTGATAGGCGTAAAACGATGGTTAGCCATTGCCGGAGCGATTGCGTTTGCGTTTGCATCCTTTAATCTCATCATTATCATGGTGGGACATGTTACCCAAATGTATGTGATTGCCTATATGCCGCTTACGGTGGCCGGAATAATTTTATTGTTCCGAAAAAATCTTTTATGGGGAGCTGTCCTTTCCTTGTTGGGAATTAGCTTTGCCATTATGAATGGCCACATACAGATTACTTATTATTTAATGCTCTTCTGCCTCATATTTTTTATAGGGCTTTCAATCAATGCTTTCCTGAAAAAAGAGGCTTCGCTTTGGATAAAATCATTCTTGATTTTGATTGTGGCGGTTGTTATTTCTATGCTTCCTTCAGCAGGCGGTTTATATGCCGATTATGAAGTAGGAAAACAAAGTCTGAGAGGTCCTTCGGAATTGACCACAGTGAAAGATGGCGTTGAACAAAAAGCCTCAACGGGTTTGGATATTGACTATGCTTTTGCTTGGAGTTACGGACGTGGAGAATTACTTACTTTGTTGATTCCCAATGCATACGGAGGAGCTACTGTCGAAACATTAGGTCGAGACTCCCAATTTTACAAAACATATAAATCTTTAGGAGGACAAGTAGGAAAAACCATACAAGTACCTACTTATTGGGGCGATCAACCTTCTACCAGTGGACCGGTGTATATCGGCGCTATTGTCTGTTTCCTTTTTGTACTGGGAATGTTTGTCATCAAAAGTCCCCTCAAATGGTGGATTTTTGGGGCATCATTACTTTTTATAATTATGGCCTTAGGGAGAAATTTCGCTGCTATCAACGATTTCTTGTTTTATCATCTGCCGATGTACAGCAAGTTTCGTACTGTATCTATGGCCTTAGTGATTCCGGGATTGACTTTTCCTCTCATTGGTTTTTGGGGATTGAAACGAATTGTTGAGGGTAAAGTGGACATCCGGTTATTAAAAAAATATCTGATTTGGTCTTTGTGTATTGCGGGAGGAATCTGTTTATTCATTTGGTTAATACCCGGCATGTTTCTATCTTTTGAATCTCCTCTCGACACCCAACAAATCCCAGAACAACTGATTGGCGCTTTGATAGATGACCGGAGAACGATGGCTTCATCTGACGCTTTGCGCTCACTTATATTTATTTTGTTGGCAGGCGGATTGATTTTCCTCTTCCTGCAAATGAAAAACAAAAAAACCGGTGTAACAATAATGAGCGTTGGATTATTAATTCTCATTACCATTGATATGTGGACGGTGGGCAAACGATATTTGAATGATAGTTCTTTTGCTAAACAGAAATCTTATGAATCTTTTCTAAAAACGCCTGCAGATGAATTTATATTGCAAGATAAATCACCTTCATACAGGGTTTTGAATCTGACCACAAGTCCTTTTCAAGAAACTAACACGTCTTACTTCCATAAATCAATCGGCGGTTATCATGCCGCGAAGTTAAGGAGATATCAAGAGTTGGTCGATCATCGAGTCATCGATGAAATGAATGCAATCATCACATCACTTCGATCAGTAAGAAGTTTGGACAGTTTACAACTGGTTTTTCAGGAAACCCCTATCCCTACGTTGGATATGCTAAATACCAAATACATTATTTTCGATACCGGCCATCCGCCTTTGATTAATACTCATGCCAACGGAAACGCTTGGTTTGTGAGTGAAGTAAAATTTGTACCTGATGCCGATCAGGAAATCGCAGCCCTCAATCAAATTAATCCGTTGAAAACGGCGGTTATTGATGAAAGATTTGCCGGCATGGTATCCAAAAACATTTCACAAAGCGAAGACAGCGCTTCTTTTATCAAATTGGTTAGATATAGACCGAATATATTGAATTATGAATCAAACTCTCCGGTCGAAAGGGTTGCCGTTTTTTCGGAAATCTATTATCCGCACGATTGGAAAGTTTTCGTTGACGGAAAACAAACGGATCATTACCGCGCCGACTGGACGCTAAGAGCAATGAACGTTCCCGCAGGAAAACATTCCATCGAATTTAGATTTGAGCCGGATATGTACAACCTGTTGAACAGGATCGGTTCTATTGCATCCCTTCTTGTATTTTTAGGATTTATCGGCGTAGTCGTTTATTCGGGTTATAAATCCGAAAGAATGATTTTAAAAAGAACAAGATAAACAATGAATTTCAGTTTTTCAAAATTTTGCGAATAGGGAAAAAATATAGTTTTGCACATAGAACATTAATTTTTGTCGCAATGAACACAAACATTATAAAAGACAAAGAAAAGAGGAATAAATTAAGGTATATTACCTATATAATTCCTAAGTTTTCAGACACTTATAAAATGGACAGAAAAGAAGGTTATTTGTACTTGAAAAAATATGGCGGTCTTGATTTTCTTTTTGAACATTGGTGGGCTTTACACACAGACAGTCCATTTTGGGCAGTGCGTAGTTTGTATAATATTTGTTATCAAAATGGAGGTGCAAAATGAAACTGTTTCATGGGAGTTATACTGAAATCAATACGATAGACCTCACAAAGGCAAAACCGTACAAAGATTTTGGCAAAGCATTTTATTTGACAAAGCATTATGAACAGGCAGAAATTTGGGCAAACCGTTTGGGTAGAGAGTTCAAAAAAGAAGGTCTTGTTACAGAATTTGAGTTTGACGAATACGCGTACGAAGATGAAAATTTGAAAGTTCTGAAATTTGATGAGTATGACGAACAATGGCTTGATTTTATAGTATTTAACCGCAGCAAACGTAATTCAACTCACGAATACGACATTGTGGAGGGACCTGTTGCCGATGACGATGTAACACAGCGAATTGAAGCATATTTAGCAGGAAAAATCACAAAAAAAGATTTTTTAGACGAGTTAAAATATCACAAATCCACGCACCAAATAGCTTTTTGCACATTAGAGTCTTTGCAAATGCTCGAAAAAATCAAAAAAAACAAGTTTGTAAACGATATTGATGATGCTATAACTCAATCGCTTGTAACCGAGTTTGACATGACAGAACAACAAGCAATAGACCTCTACTTTCAATCAAACACTTATGGTATGTTAATAGATGAAAATACAGAGTTTAACAAAAAGACTTGGCAAGAAATATATGAACTCTTCAAGGCAGAGCTAAAATATTAGAAAATAGAAAAAGGAATAACAACTATTTTCCTCACTCGACGAGCGTAAAATCCAATTGTTTGCGATCTAAGTTTGCTCTTGCTACTTTGATTTTCAAAGGATCGCCCAGACAATAACGATGTTTTTTGCGAGTTCCGATGAGACTGTAAGTTTTTTCGTCATATTCGTAAAAATCATCGACAAGGTCGCGAATCGGCACCATTCCCTCGCAAGCGTTATCGGATAATTCCACGTACAAGCCCCATTCGGTAACGCCTGAAATAACGCCGTCGAAAATCATGCCGACTTTATCGGTCATAAATTCAACTTGTTTATATTTGATGGAAGCCCGTTCGGCGCTGACCGCCAACGATTCCATGTTGGAACAATGTTTACAGGCCTCTTCCGTTTGCTGTTCATTGACCGACCGTCCGCCCGAAAGATATCGCTCCAGCAGTCGATGAACCATCATATCGGGGTACCGCCGGATAGGTGAAGTGAAATGCGTATAATATTTGAAAGCCAAACCATAATGACCGACATTCTGCGTTGAATAAACCGCTTTTGCCATCGATCGAATGGCCAGGGTTTCAATCATGTTTTGTTCTTTTTTGCCTTGAACAGCGTCAAGCAAATTATTAATGCTTTTTGAAATTTCCGTATCACTTCCTTTGTCTTTCAATTTGTACCCGAAACGACGGATAAATTCCGAAAAATTAGACAATTTTTCCGGATTTGGTAAATCGTGAACTCTATATACAAAAGTCTTGGATTTCGTTCCTTTGCCGACTTTTCCTATGCTCTCCGCTACCAAACGATTAGCCAACAGCATAAATTCTTCAATCAGTTTATTGGAATCTTTGGCTTCTGTGAAATAAACCCGTACCGGTTTTCCGTCCTCATCAATATCAATTTTAACTTCGTTACGGTCAAAATTGATGGCGCCGGTTTTGAAACGTTTTTCCCGAAGGATTTTTGCTAAACGGTCTAAAGTCAGAATTTCATTTTTTAAATCGCCTTCTCCGGTCTCGATAATTTGTTGCGCCTCATCGTAATCAAACCGGCGGTCGGATTGGATAACCGTTCGAACCATTCGATAATTTTTCACTTCCGCAGCATCTGATAACTCAACTATTGTCGAAAAACACAGTTTATCTTCGTGCGGACGAAGCGAACAAAGATTATTGCTTAAACTTTCGGGAAGCATCGGAATAGTACGATCTACCAGATAAATCGAAGTTGCCCGGTCATAAGCTTCCCGGTCAATAATACTTCCCGGTTTCACGTAATAAGTCACATCCGCAATATGAACGCCAACTTCCCAATTACCATTCTTCAGTTTCCGAATGGATAAAGCATCGTCAAAATCTTTAGCATCTTTCGGGTCGATGGTAAAAGTTGAAACTTGACGAAAGTCTTCGCGGGATTTGATTTCTTCGGGCGTAATTTCAAACGGAATTTTTTCGGCGGCATTTTCCACTTTTTCCGGATATTTGTAGGGCAATCCAAAATCTGCCAAAATAGCGTGCATTTCGGTTTGATTGTCTCCCGGAGTACCCAACACATCAATTATTTCACCTTCCGGATTATTGGCTCTTTCAGACCACATGGTAATTTTCACGACTACTTTTTGTCCATCCTTAGCGCCATTGAACTTATTCTTGGGGATAAAAATGTCGTTCGCTAAAAGTTTACTATCTGTCACCACAAAAGCATGATGTTTGCCGATTTCTAAAACTCCGACGAAAGTATGTTCCTTCCTTTCAATGATTTCAATAACTTCGGCTTCGGGTGTACGACCTTTCCGTTTAGCCAAAATTTGGGCTTTCACTTTATCTCCGTCCATGGCATGCATGGAATTTCTTTCGGCAACAAACAAAGGATTCCCTCCATCTTCTGGAATAAACGAATTTTTACCGTTCGAACGTCTTTCAAACTTGCCGACAGCCAAAGTACCCAAGCCGTTCAATTTATATTTTCCGCGATCGACTTGCGTTAAAAAACCCTCTGTGGATAAATTTTCCAAAATACCGGCTACCCGTTGTTTATTAACTTCGGATGTCACTCCGATTTCCGCACTAACTTGCTTATAATTCATTATCTCTTTCGGAAGCGTATTGAAGAGATTAACTATACGGTTGGTCAGCTCCCTGTTGGTTAATCGCTTATCTGATTTTATTCTATTTGATTTGTTTTTTGACATAAATTGTTTTATTTGATTTTGTTTTTTAATTTATTTGAATTTTGACGGCAATCCCAAATAGCAGAAATACATATTTTATTATTTTTAATATAGTAAATAACTTTATAAGTTTTTCTAACTACAAGGGCACGAAACGTCTCCGGAAAGTCTATCAGATTTGGCTCTATGGGAGCTATTTCGGGAAAAGATTTTAGTCTTTCAATTTCATCAAGGATTTCATTATAAATATTAACAGCCGCATTTTCATTTTTTATTTTAACAAAATTATAAATATCATCCAAATGTCCTTCTGCTTGTTTCGAAAAAAATAATATCATAATCGTGGATGCTTGGCTCTCATTTCTTTAATTGTTACATAATTTCCTTTTTCAAAATCCTTTAATGATTTAGCAACCTCTCCTCTCAATTCCTCAACTGTAAACTGACAAGGAGAAGTCTTAACAGATTTTTTTTCTTGTTCAACTATTAACGTTTCCATAATCAATTTTTAAAATCTATTTTCTTTGACAAAGATAATCAATTTACTTTATTTTCCCAACAATTTCCTCTAAAGCCGCAACCAATCCATCCGAATCTTTTCCGCCGGCAGTAGCAAAATGCGCCTGCCCGCCTCCGCCGCCTTTAATGTGTTTGGCAGCCTCACGGACAATTTGCGAAGCATTCAGTCCGGTCTTTACTAAATCATCGCTAATCATCAATGTCAAAGTAGGTTTAGATTCGAAAGAAGTAGCTCCGACGAAAAACATCTTTTCGGGAAATTCGCCTCGCAACTGAAAAGCAATGTCTTTAACCATTTCTGCAGGGAGTGGTCCCGGCAGGACAAACAAACAAATTCCGTTGATGACCTGCTTTTCTTGAATCAGTTTTTCCTTTATCTGTTGTATTTTTCCCTTCGCATATTCTTCCATCTGTTTTTTCAAATCAACATTTTCATCGAAAAATTTCTGAATGGTTTGTTTCAAATCCGGCGCATTATTAAACAAAGACCGGATTTCATGAAGCATGTCCTGCTGCGCGTAAATATAATTTTCCGCTGCTTCGCCGGAAATTGCTTCAATACGGCGCACTCCCGCAGCTATCGAGCTTTCGTCAATAATTCTGAATGTGCCTATATTTCCTGTTGAAGCAATATGCGTTCCTCCGCAAAGTTCAATGGATGAACCGAAACGAACTACCCGAACATCTTCTCCATATTTTTCTCCAAACAAAGCCATAGCGCCCATTTTTTTAGCTTCCTCAATGGGTACATGGCGTGATTCGTTCAAAACAATGTTCTCACGAATTTTGGCAGTTACTTGTTTTTCTACTTTGCGGACTTCTTCATCAGTAAGTTTCTGAAAGTGGGAAAAGTCAAAACGAAGCATTTTCGGAGAAACATAAGAACCTCTTTGTTCGACGTGTTTACCTAAAACATTTCTGAGCGCTTCATGCAAAAGGTGAGTCGCCGTATGGTTGCTTTCCGTAGCATGGCGCTTGGGCAAATCTACTTCAAGGAAAAATTCATCATCCGGATTTTCAGGTAATCGATTGGAAAGATGCACGGCCAAATTATTTTCGCGTTTTGTATCAAAAATCTCCAATCGATTTCCGGTGGAATCCGTGAAAGTTCCACAGTCGCCGACTTGTCCGCCCATTTCGGCATAAAAAGGCGTTTGGCCGAAAACAATTTGATAAAACTCAGCGTTTTTTTGTTTTACTTTTCGGTAACGCAAAATCTTTGCTTCAGCCGAAGTTCTATCGTAACCTACAAATTTAGATTCACCGTCTCGAATATTCACCCAATCGTCGGTTTCGATAGCGGCAGCATTTCTTGCCCGCTCTTTTTGCTTTTGCATTTCCACATCAAAACCTTCCTTGTCAAGTTGCATTTCATGCTCTCGCAGAATCAATTCGGTCAAGTCAAGCGGGAATCCGTAAGTATCGTACAATACAAAAGCATCCGCGCCGGCAATTCGGTTTTTTCCCGCAGTTTTCGCTTCTTGGATGGTCTTATCCAACAGCCTGATCCCGGTTTCTAAAGTTCGCAAGAAAGCTTCTTCTTCTTCTTTGAGAACTTTTTCAATCAAGATTTTCTGTTCAATCAATTCCGGATAAGCGTCACCCATTGAATCAATTAAAGCAGGAATCAACCGATACATAAATGCCTGTTTTTGTCCGAGGAAAGTATAACCGTAACGGACAGCGCGGCGCAAAATCCGGCGAATCACATAACCGGCTTTGGCATTGGAAGGCAATTGTCCGTCGGTAATAGAAAAAGCAATGGTGCGGATATGATCGGCGATAACGCGCATAGCTACGTCCGCCTCTCCCCCTGCCCTCTCCACAGGAGAGGGAGTCGCCTGATTGTCGCTTGCCAAGTCCCTCTCCTGTGGAGAGGGATTTAGGGAGAGGTCGGAACAACCATATTCGTGACCGGTAATCTTTCCGATTTCGGCAATCAGCGGTTGAAAAACATCGGTATCATAATTGGAAGTTTTCCCTTCAACAGCCATGCACAAACGCTCAAATCCCATACCGGTGTCGATTACTTTGTTAGGTAAACTTTCAAGCGAACCGTCGGATTTTCGGTTGAATTGCATAAAAACCAAGTTCCAGATTTCGATTACCTGCGGATGTCCTTGATTGACTAAACTCAAACCGTCCACTTTAACTCTTTCTCCATCAGGACGAATGTCAATGTGAATTTCGGAACAAGGACCGCAAGGACCGGTATCGCCCATTTCCCAAAAATTGTCTTTTTTACTTCCGTTGATAATCCGATTTTCAGGTAAATATTTTTCCCAATAAGCAGCAGCTTCATCGTCCCGCTGCAACCTCTCCCCAGCCATCCCCACAGGGGAAGGAGTTTCCCCCCCTGTGGGGGGATTAAGGGGGGTGTCCCCTTCAAAAATGGTCACATACAAGCGATTTTTGTCCAATTTCAATACTCCGGTTAAATATTCCCAAGCATATTCGATGGCTTCTTTTTTGAAATAATCTCCGAACGACCAGTTTCCCAACATCTCAAACATGGTGTGATGATAGGTATCGTGTCCAACCTCCTCTAAATCATTATGCTTTCCACTGACACGCAAACATTTTTGCGAATCGGCTACGCGGGAATATTTGATGGGAACATTTCCTAAAATAATGTCTTTAAACTGATTCATCCCTGCATTGGTAAACATCAGCGTAGGGTCTCCTTTAATAACCATCGGGGCAGATGGAACAATTTTATGATTTTTACTCTCAAAAAAATCCTTGAAAGATTGACGAATTTGGCTGGCGCCGACTTTTGACTTTTCAGCTGTCATCTGTATTTTAACTTATTTATTTTAATATTTTTTCTAAAACAATTTGCAAAAGTACAATAAATAACTTATTTTTGTCCCGAATAATCCTATAATTTTAAAATAAATGGGGAAAACTTCATATCATTTTAACAGGCAAACTCTGACCTATGAAGAGATAAAACGGTCAATAGGTCAAAAGATCTGGGCTGTTTTAAGGCATTTGATAATCGGGATAGGTATCGGCGTCATACTGTTTATCATTGCAATCTATGTTTTGGATTCGCCACGCGAACAACAATTGAAAAAAGAGAATAAACTTTTATTGGCTCAATACGACGTCCTGTCTAAACGAATCAACGAGGATCAAAAAGTGTTAGATGATTTACAACAACGCGACGACCAATTGTACCGTTCCATATTCAATGCCGAACCGATTTCGGCATCCATTCGTCGCCCGGGATTTGGAGGAACGAACCGGTACGAGAATCTTTTGGGAATTACCAACTCCGAATTAGTCATTTCTACAACTAAAAAATTGGATATCATGACTAAGGAAATGTACGTGCAATCCAATTCTTATGACGAACTCATCGGACTCATCAAACAAAAAGAACAAAGGATGAATAATATTCCCGCTATCCAACCGCTCTCAAAAAAAGATCTGAAAGGAATTTCTTCCGGTTTCGGAATGCGGGTTCATCCAATTTTTGGAGACTTCAGAATGCATACGGGTATTGATATGAATGCCGAAGGGGGAAGCCCCATCTACGCTACGGGTAATGGGACAGTTGAAACAGCCGATTGGAAAGGCAATTATGGTAATTGTGTAGTCATTAATCATGGATTTGGATTCAAAACGCTTTATGGACACTGTCGGGAATTTTTGGTAAAACCGGGACAACAAGTAAAGCGCGGTCAAAAAATCGCTACAGTAGGAATGACCGGTGATGCCACGGGTAATCACGTACATTACGAAGTTTTGGTAAAAGATAAACCGGACAATCCTGCAAAATATTTCTTTATGGACTTGTCTCCCGAAGAATATAATGAAATGCTGTATATTTCGGAGCACAGATAATCACAAATGGATAAACTTTACTATACGATTGCGGAAGTAGCTAAAATGCTCCAAGCAACGCCTTCTATGCTGCGTTATTGGGAAAAAGAATTTGGACTCCATCCGAATAAAACTGATAAAGGTTCCCGTCGATACAAAGAAAAAGATATCGAAACCCTTCGTTTAATCCATCATTTGGTGAAAGTGAAGGGTTTAACTTTGGCTGGCGCTAAGCAAAAACTCAAAGAAAACAAGGAAAATGTGGTGAACAATGCAGAAATTGTTCGCCGTTTAAAAAGCGTCCGTACTGAATTAACCGCTTTAGTAAAAGAGTTTGACGAAATGGAGAAACTTATTCCATAACTATTTTTCTATTTTACCAAATCCACTCGACCTTTCACTTCCGTCAACACCGCCCGCGCAATGGTAGAAGAAACTTCCTCATAATGCGAGAATGACATCGTACTGGTAGCCCGACCGGAGGTGATTGTACGCAAAGCCGTTACATACCCGAACATTTCCGAAAGCGGAGCGTGTGCCTTCACAATTCTTGCACCGGTACGGCTGGTATCCATACCTTCAATTTGTCCACGACGTTTATTCAAATCACCGATTACATCGCCCATATTTTCTTCCGGCGTAATTACTTCAATTTTCATAATCGGCTCTTTCAAAACAGGATTTG
>Ga0123357_10004065_pt1 | contig 17043 bp, 9 predicted proteins | sample TergutEmb28metaG_FD_89873 | JGI IMG/M metagenome (GOLD analysis project Ga0123357, IMG submission 89873) | Embiratermes neotenicus P4 segment gut microbial communities from Petit-Saut dam, French Guiana - Emb289 P4 | ecosystem: Host-associated > Arthropoda: Insects > Digestive system > Gut ... | reverse complement strand
TGGTGCTTAGGGAAATGAAAAAAAAAAGCCTGCTCTAATTCATCATAAAAATATCTATTGCCTCATCACGTTTCACTTGGTGCATGCACATTTAGAACTATGATATTACACCAGCGACCTCTCAGAACTATATGACACCCTATCGCCAAGAAACTCTTCTCTCGTAACTGCTGATGCTAGCGCATTACAAAAGTACTGTGCCCCATTGGTAGGGCTAGAAATGCGAGTGGCGCGGATATTTATTTTTCCGTAATTCTTTTTCTTTGTTTATCGACATTCTGATTTAGCAGATTTGTGTTGGATTTGTGACTTAAACAGCGTATGTGAATCTCGTTGGTGCTTACGTGCCCTAGCGGGTCACGAGATCTGACAAAGTTTTACTGGCTGCCCTGATGATGGTTTTTATGAAAACCGAAATTCGTATGTTGTAATAATAATAATAATAATAATAAACTTAAAGGCAATGAAGAGTTTATGTTGGTTATTCTAACCTCTGCTGCTGCATAATCAAAATGATGGATAGGCTCTGCACTTAACCTGCAACTTAGTGGTTGTAGTAAGTGTTTTTACTGCATGCAGTTGTGAATTTACACAGAAATATCAATACTCGCCCCTACTGTCAACTGATTTTATGATCGAATATTTCTGTTTATAAAATGCAGTCTTTGAGTCGTATTCAGTTTGTTTCGGAAGTTTTTGGGTCGCCAGAATTGAAATGGGCACCTGCGCCCCATTTTACCTCCACTTTGATAAGTTTGCTATAGTCAAATTGTGTGAAATGCTTGCGCGGTTTGAAGACTTTTGTTTCTCGAAGCTCGCTTACGCATACAAAATGAGAAATACTTTAGCCCTTATAAGGGCTGTTTTTTAGAAAATGGCATCTTTAATTAAAAGCCCAGAAACAGAGAAAAAGAATTACTGAAACAAATATCTGCGCCACTCGTATTTCTAGCCCTCCCAATGAAGCACTGATAACTTTTGTAACTTGTACTGTGTCACACTCCCATCGTTTTACCACCCCTCATCATTACCCACCCTGCTGCTTTGTAAATTTTTGTCGCTCTCGCTTTACGCTCCGGTCCTTGCTACATGTTATTGCTGTGTACCTCATGCTGCAGTGTCATCGCCATTGTCATCCCTTGTGATATGGAAGTACTTCACTCCCTTAGTTGTCCAGGTTTATGCCTTTTGGGTGGGGGGGGTTTCGGCACTACCTATAGTATCTCCAAATAGTTGCCTACTGTTTTCCTCCTCTCCTGATAGTTCTTCCTCCGCGCTCTGCGTAGGAAGTCGATAATTCCTCTAGCGATATCGTTCTACTGTTATGCACTATGTAGTATACGAGGCTCGCCAGGATCCACAGTTTCGCCACGTGGCCAAAAGCGGAAAGTGGGCCCCTGTAGCCAGCCAGGGGGTATGCGTGTCGCGTCCGTTCTGTTTGGTCGCCACCTGTATACGGGTCCATTCCCATATTTCTTCTACCCAACATTCCGGGAGTCTGGACAGTGGTATCTTTTCCAGACAGTGTGCAGTCCTCCGTTTCCACCAACCGGATTCTGTGTAGTCTTGTGTTTGTGGGCAGTAAGTCATGGATCACCATATACCGTGCTGATCTGGCTCCCTCCGATGTTGGAATGCTGTGGAGATTCCTCACTTTTTCCATTCGATTCCTGGTTGGATTTGCGTTACGTGCACCCCGTGGAGGAGTCGCCGTTGTAGCCATGTTTCTCAGGGTTTCGTACACCCGTCGCTTGAAGTGTCGGAATGTTTCTTCCTGCCGTCTGGGTTCCAAGGACGCCTATTCAAGGGCATAGATACTAAGGTATTCGAAGGTTCGCGTTATCCTGAGTATGTTTGGCGGGTTTCGCTCTTGTTTTCGCAGGTCCCATCGCTGGAGCCATGCTGCCGTCAGTGTTCCCTCCTTTGCCCCTTGGTCTCTCATTTTGGTCAGAAATAATGCTCTGCATTTCGCATCTATATCTAGTAGTTCTAGGCCACCGTCCTGTTCTGCGTTGTAGGGTGGACAGAGGGACGCGGAATATCGTTCCCTTCCAAATGAACCATACTATTGCCGTTGCGAAGTGTCCAACATGCTCCTTCGAGACGGGAAATATTTGTGCTATGTGTCATATTTTGGTGAGTAAGAAGACGTGCACGTATTGAATGCATTGAGTGAAGCATAATTCCCGGCCGTACACTTCCATTGCCTTCGCTTTGACCTGTCCGGTCACCCTCGTCCAGCTGCTCATCCCGTATTGGTCAACTGCTCGAAAATTGGAAACCCAGGATGGCCATTTCCGTGCAGAATGGAATGTCCATCATGGTAACTGTCGTGTTCCAGGAACCTGCAGCCATTGCTTAAGATTTCCGTATGTTCAAGCTTGCTCCTGTTGCCTTTTCGTACCTTTGTTTTGTTTCGGCTATTGCAGGAATGTCCTTCGAATCTGTCACAAGCAGGGTTGTCATCTCCATATGCCACTACCGCTGTTCGTGTTCCTCTGCCAGTTCTAATTCCCGTGAGTATTTCATTCTAAAGCCATAACAGGTTTTTAGTCACAAGGCGAATAGCAACATACTCAACGGGTAGCCTTGTCGTACCCCACATTGTATGGGAATAGGACACGTGGATTGTCCATTAATGTGGATCGAGGAATGCACTTGGTCATACATGTTATTTTTGAGGGCATTGAATTTGTTGCTAAAACCATATACCGATAGCAGCTTGAATAGATAGATGTGTGAGATTGTATCGAACGCTTCCGTGAAATCCATAGATAGGATTCACAGAGGAGTTTGTCTTCTCGGCGTAGGTTGTGGCGTCCCGAACCGTTGCTACCTTATCGTAAATGCCTCCTTCTTGCACTCCATCATGTTAACATGGATGTAATAGTTCCGCCAGTATTGGCCGCAGACGACTTGCGACTATTCGCCCCAGAATCTTATAATCTCTATTAAGCAAGGTGATGGGTCTGTAGTCGGCTGGCGTTTTGGGGGTGGTCGTGTTGGGTTTGCATACCACTATCCCATGCTTCTATATTTCCCTTATGTTGCCGGTACTATAGATCTGCTTTAAAATGATTATCATATCGTCCTTTATTTTATTCCAGTTCTTCTTGAAGAACTCCATACCTATGCCATCATGCCCCGGCGCTTTGTTTCCCGTCCCTCTGTGCACCACTGCTTGCAGGTCCTCTGCCGTGATAGGCATGTATATGATGTCACCCTTATGTGCCCTGTATTCACCATCTGGTCAACGCACTCATCATCCACTTGTATCAGTCCCTAATTTCGTTTCATATGCCCCACAAATGTGTTCAGCCTGCCCCTTGTGGTCGTCTGCAGATTCCTGTTCTCATCCCGGATTAAGAGGATCATTCGATCGTATCGCCTTTTCCGTCCCTGTATTAGATGCAATAGTGACGGATTCTCTCCCTGGTATATTGTATGGTCTCTTGCGTATACCTTTATAGCCTGCAGCCGCTTGTTGTGCAGCCTGATTATTTTGGCCTTCAATTGGTGTAATCTGGCACACTTCTCCCTTGGCTGGGTCGATTCTAGCATGATGTGGTAAATACAGGCATAGTAAAAGTTTTTTTTATCATCCCGTGACCTCTCCCGTCATGAATATATATCGGGTTTTCATTTTGACATAGCTTTCCCACCACGCCACGCTGTTCAGATATTTTTTCCCCTAGTGTTCTCATTTAGAGCATTACTGCTGTAGTTGGTCCGTAAAGGGTGCCTCCTCCAGTAGCTTTGCGTGTATTTTCCATCTTCCCCGACCTCGTCCTAGCAGTGGTGTATATAGGGTTATACGCAGGCATACCGCTAGGTGATCTGCGAATGCTGCTAACTGTTTCAACACCAATTTTGCGGTTTCGTAGGTCCGGAGAGACAAACGGTCTAGTCTTGCCGCTCGGTGTGGGTTATAGTATGTGTATATGGCCCTGGGGTGGCCCGGTGCCCACACATCAGTTAGTTCGAGGCCACGCACCAGTTTGTCGACCTATTTATTCTAGTTCATGTTTCCTGTGCAGTCCGCCTGCGAAATGGAGCAGTTTAAATCGCCTCCTACTTTGATCGTGGGGGGAAGTGATCGCAGCAGGTAAACTAGCTACACGTGGAAGTTTTCTCTCTCCCGTCTGTTCGCTGTGCCAGAGGACGCATTTAGATTTACCAGCCTGATTCCTTGGTAGCTAGCCTCAATCCTGCGACCTGGTGGTAATCGCGTTATGTTGGGTAGCGATATTTAATCTCTTGTTAAAATCGTTGTGCCTCGCTTGTTTATGCCTATATTTAAATACACTATATCCCCGTATCATTTCAAAGTCCGCGTGGGTTACCTCTTGCCGTCAGATAATGTCGATTTCTAGTTTATGTGTGAACTCGTTCAGCATTCCACTTCTCCTCCTGCAGACATGCCATTAATATTGAGCGTTGCCTCTTTATACATTTCCTCCATTTTGATAAGGTTAATCATGGCGATTCGGATATCTATACTTTTTTCAACACGCTCCGCACTCTACTTCTACTCCTGTCAGGTGGTGGCGATCCTGTCCTGTCCAACTGTAGTTTTTTGGACGCTTGGGCCTGGTGGTTTGTGCATCAGGAAAGTCCTCTGCATCAATGGGGGCTGATGTGTCCGCCTCGCAACATACCTCCGCTAGAACCGATTCTTTTCCACTCCCCTCTTCCTCCACGTCAGACTGGTTGCCCTCATGTTGGACGTGTTGTGTGATTGTTGCCCTATATATAATCTCATGTGTCTCTTTCTCCTGCCCCACTCGCATTCCATCTGGATCTCTGCTGCTTGCGTCGTTGCCGAGGTCGGGTGTCACGGCTACCATGGTGTCACTTCTGCCTGTCTCCTCCTGCCCAGGTATGTGTCGCCATCCTTGACCTCCCGGGTGCCGTGATTTCTTTCTGTCACCCTCCCTCTCAGATTCCCTTTCTTCGCGTACTGTGTGGACTCTCCTCTGCTCCCCTTCCCTGCCTCTCCCTGTGGCTCCAGCTCCTTGTGTTGTAATATCCGCCCATGAAGTGGCGGCGGCATTGTGCTGTATTTCTCCTGCTGTCCGCCTCATTAGGTATGCTTGGTGGAAATGGCCCGTTTCATGGCATCAGTAGCACGTCATCGATTTACCCTCTTAGGACACCAACGCCCTATATCCTGCTATATTCGACGGAATGTGTTTTGCCAGCATCTTCACCGCGATACGGACGCAATTTGCCACTTTGTATCGATAGAAACGGGCCAGGCCTCAGCCTGCACATCCTTTACTTCTCCATATCTGGCAATTGTTGTTCGGATTACTTCCTCCGGCACTTCTGGGGGTAGGTGTGCTATACGAGCCCTTCTCGTACCTAGACCCGCTTTTTCTACTCGCACCATTGAGATTTCTCCATTGGTATGGCAGTATTCTGCTTGCCCTGTAGTCAAATGGGGCACTTGTTGTAGTCGGTTATTATCGCGTAGTTTTATATACATATGTCTTTTGGCCCCGTCAACTTGAACCATTATGACCTCATTATCTTCTAGACTCATTTGTCCATAAATCCATTCGTGTATTTCATATGCCGATATGCACGGACTCTTGATGTCGAAGGCGCATACTATTGTGTTCTGGTATTCACCCATATTGCTGGGTCAAACTCACCACTCCACACACTAAAATAAGTCACTTCCACTACCCGACTCCTCCCTTCACTTCCTTACTTTCACTCGCTTAGCACAATGCAAACTTCTCGTTCGGTGTCTCGAACGCAACTGGACTCGAACCAACATAGCTCGTTTCCGAACTGTACCTTAATCCCGCTTTAACGGGCTCGGCTCAGTCTGCTACATGTAAAAAAACACCCACATCGCCTTATCCATCCCTGGCAGTATTGCTAGCTAGCCGCAGGCCTGGTAGAATTAATGACCTTTAAATCATGTTTTAACTCAAATTAAGCGAATGTGTTGGTGTCTTCGGTTAATATACATGTGGCGTGATTGATTTTAATGAATGGAAGAGAGACAAACGCCACGAATACACAAATATGGGGAACGTAATACGACTCGAATTATGATGGTAGCTGTATGGCACGTCACTGCCTGAGCGGGATTTACGAAATACTAGGCCGCTTGAGTCTATTTGAACAGAGTGTACATATATAAAACTACGTTACCACATTATTAGATATCGCAAAATTGAAATCGTAAGAAAGGTGAAATGGTAATTGATTTTCCACGCCCGATATGCCTGATCATTTACGATCACACAAAGATCTCTTCAACACAGATCGTACATTATGCTAATACCATTCACGCCAATCTTCAATTAAACGTACACATGAAACTAATGCCTCTGTCAACTTCCTGGATATTTCAGAAGATACACTGGGATATGAACAGGAATACCGATTCACTTATAATAATATGCCGGTCAAAATAAGATCTGATTTAATTAAACACAACACTAAATACTTAATTTTGATTGGTTTGGTTGCAGTAATTGAATTCGCTGGCATGGAATATTATTTGAAACAATAATTGTCAGTTAATTGCCTTGTAATTCTCTGAATATTGTCTGTGTTAGTAGGTAGCGCTTAATTGCAATCCTATCTTCGATGATCCTTTTTTTTATGTATTTCACTTGTGTTTCACGCACATTACAATTGTATTATCTGTGGAATTTGTTCAACGCAACTTTCACGTTTACGTAGTTCCTCATGAACTGATTCAGCCACTTGGAATATTTGTTTGAAGTCTTGTAGTTATTGTAATAAAAACGCCTGTGTTTGAAATATTACGAACACTGCAGTTGTTTAACTACTGCCCTATGCATACTTGAAATATATAACCGTTTGTTATGTGCGAGCAATACGGCGATGCGTCCTGCTTCCCTCTGAAGACTGTTGGACCCTTGTGGGCTGTAGAAATGATTGCTTCGTTATTGCTGGGGCCATTCTGTGTAGACATCCAGCAAAGGAAACTGCGTCTTGCTTCCCCATGAAACTGACGCTACCTCTAATGGAGTCAAAGCTTATGCACCAAACACAAAGAACAGACGCTACCACGTAATAACTCGTGACTCTGTTAATCACGTGTGGCGAGCCTTGGAGCGTGATGTAATCTGTGCAGTCTTGACCAGCATAAATGAAATTTTAAAAATACACAGAATTATTCACCATTCAAAAAATTTCCAAGAGGCAAATATGTTGGGTTGAGAGGATCATTGGATAGGGCACACAAGGGTCTGGAATTTAGGCATGCGTCTCTCTCAGCCAGGAAGGTAAAAAGTTCTTCGTAGGTGGCAATTTGAGCACCCATTGTTCTTAGCAGGTAATAGGCCATGGATTTCAATGCTGCTTCCCATAATCCTCCGAAGCGGGGTCCATGTGGGGGTGAATCTCCAGTCACATCATTCCGTGGCCAAGAAGTCTTGTAGTCTTACCATTTGCAATGAAGATTGAAGCATGTTGTGTACTCCATGAAGTTGATGGACTGCATCTCGGAGGTTCGTGCCATTATCAGAATAAATTCTTTTTGGTTTTCCTCGACTTGCTATGAAACGCCTTAAAGCAGCAAGGAATGCTTCTGTGTTTAGACTTGTGACAACCTCAATGTGGACAGCCTTTGTCACAAAACAAAAATAGCAACGTAACCCTCTGTTATTGTCTTGCTGCGTGTAGTTTCCAATCGCAGTGAGAGTGGTCCAGCATAATCTACACCGGTTGTGAGAAATGGTCTCGAGGGTTGGACTCGAGATGCTGGTAGATCAGCCATGGACTGATGTGATGCTTGTGCCTCGAATTTGTAGCAGGTTAAAAACTGATGAATAACTGCCTTCACCACATTCCTTATTCTTGGGATTCTATATGTCTCACTTAGTGATGCTGTTAGGAGTTGTGGTCCAGCATGATGAAGACTTTTGTTCTGCTGAGACAACCAGTTTTGTGAAGTGATGATTTGGTGGCAGAATCACCTGACTCATTGCTTGATAAGGAAGTGAAGATTGTTGTAATCGTCCTCCCACTTTGGGAATACCTTCCTGATCAATGAATGGATGTAAAGTCTTGAGAAAAGTGTTGGCTCAAATCTCTTGATGTTTCAGCAGTTCTAATTCTTGTTTGTAAGAAGTTTGTTGTGCCATCTTCACACAGCAAGCAATAGCCTTGTCAAGATCTTGTATGGAGAGAGTGGTTGATTGCCTGTTGGCCTTGGGTTGCCTGCAGTTGAATCTTTTGCAGTATGCAGTGACTCGAATGAGTCTGTTGAGCTTGGAAAATTTGTGTGTTATGTCTTCTTGGGCACATACAAGTACATATACATTTCTAATTTTCAGTTTGTCTGTAGGAGTTGTGACCTCTGGTAGGCCAGCATGATTGTTCCTCTGATAACCATTGTCCCGTCCACCATAACGTGGATGATAGTGTTGTGGACTAATTTCCTCTTGATATTAGATCAGCAGGGTTGGATTGAGATGGTACATGTCTTCAGGTTGCAGAAGATGGTTTCTTCTGTTGCCCACAATTGTCGTCCATTTGTTTGAAGGACACTATCCAAGTCACTTCAGTGGAATAATCTGTCCATAGGCAAGATTCATTACTTATGATGCTGAGGGCGCATGTGGCCACTTTGTACAACTTGGACAACACCACAGCTGCACAGAGTTTCTACCTTGGTATTGTCAATTATTTTAGAGGAGCAACCCTTGTAGTGGAACACAGTTCACAAGATGTTTGATTGTTGTCTGTGGAGCGAATGCACAGACATGCTCCATAAGCTCTTTCACTACTGTCACCAAAACCATGTACTTGGAATATTTGTAGCATTTGACAATATAGGCTTTCTGTTGATTTTAATTTCTGACAGTTTAGAAATCGTGTGAAATAGCTGATTCTATTCTTCTAGCAGGTGATCAGGAAGTAGTTCATCCCATTGTAGTTTGTCTTGCCACAGTCTTTGTAAAAATATCTTGTAGGCAATAACAACTGGACTTAGTAATCCAAGGGGATCAAAGATGGATTGTGGCTAGCACCTTACGTTGCGTACTGGCTGTGGAGTCTGCTGTTCGTACTTGGGGCGATGTTTTTGACCTGCACTTGATCATTCCTTGGATTCCATATTAATCCGAGTGTTGTAACTCCATCTGCATTATCTAGGGATCATGTCGTGTGTTTCTTGCAGCTCTGCGGGCATGGTGTCCAGGAATATGGAGTGGTTGGATGCGCACTACCTCAGTGTGAATCCTGCGGTTTGAAGCACAGATGACATTTCTTTCTGAACTATAATTGCTTCTTCTAAGGTCGATGTTCCACTTAACAAGTCATCAACGTAGAAATCATTGCTCAGCACTTGAAAAGCCCTTGGATAATGATCCTGGTTGTCGTCTGCTAGCTTCTTCGGACAACGTGTTGCGAGTAATGGTGTTGAAGAGGTTCCGTGACTGGCGAGTATGCTCCTGGTTGAGGTTTTCGGAGGAATACCTCCACAGAATTCGTTGTAGGTCTCCGTCTTGTGGAAGTACCAAAATCTGACGGTACATCTTTGCAGTATCGGCTGTGAAGCACACTTGATGGGTTCTGAACCGCAGTGCAGTAGAATACAAATCCTGTTGCATAGTGGGGCCTACTTGTAGTATGTCAATGAGTGACAATCCATTGGAAGACTTGGCGCCTCCATCGAATACAACCTGAGTTATTGTTGTGGAGCTTGTCTCCTTAAAAACTGGATGACGTGGTAGGAAGTAACGTGTTTGCCTCCCCATCTTGACAGTTCACTGGTTCCATATGACCCAAATCTTCATATTCCGTCATGAATTTGTGGTACCGAATCTTGAGTTCAGGATCTTCTCCAGCCCACGTTCAATTGCATGTAGTCGTCGCTCTGTGGTGAGGCGAGAAGTCAAAAGTTGATTGGGTTGCATCTTGACTGGAAGTCAAACAACAAATCTTCCATCTGGTTGTTGGGTTGTGCGAGAAAATGTTCTTCACGCGCTTGTTCTTTTGTCGTGATGGGCTGCATCATGGTCTCCACTTCCCAGAAGCGGTTTAAATCATGCTCGAGATTACGGCCTTCTCGCAGCAGAATGTGCATTGTGTGACACTTTGAGCGGTGACATTTGGGGTTCAACCAGAGACTGTCCAGTCAAGAAATGTTTCATGTAGCACTGGGTAGTTGCCAGGGCGTGTTCTCTTGGCTGATCGAAGAATTTCATAAAATCAGCACCAATTAATAAATCAATGCTATCTGCTTGATTCAAATGTTCATCTGCTAACTTGATGTCCTTTGTAATCTTTCAACTGCTTATATCCAGCTTGGTGAGGGGTGTTGTGCCAATAATGTTAGGGAAGACAGCACAGCCAAGACTTGTGTGCGAATCGGAATGTCTAGACCTTAAATGAATTGAAATACTGTGATGAGCTGCATTGTTTACATCGCTGATGCCCTGTATGGTTGCATGTGTTTGAGTCCGGGCTAACCTCAGACGTTGTGCACATCTTTCTGTTATGAAATGTGATTGAGGAGCACTGTTCAGCAATGCTTTCCGTGGTACATACTGACCTGATTTATTCTTCAACAATTGCTGTTGCTAGCAAAATGTGATTTCTTGGCTTGCTCTTTAAAGAACACTGTGTTAACCTTTGCATTTGATGAGCCCTTTGCATCTGCAGGAAGGTTGTTGCTTGTAGACCCTTTGTCATTTGCTGCTCGATTCTGTCCATCTGTATGCAAAAGAGTACTATGCTGTTTGTTGCATTTACGACACACTTGTTTCGTACAGGGCACTGCACTTTTGTTGCTAAGTTCCAATGTGATGGTTTACTGACCTTGGCTCCAGGTGATTGTGTGGGTCGTGGAAAGGCAGTAGTTGTGCTTGGTACCTGTGCGTTCTGCAGTAGCTCCAATGCCTTGCATCATGTTTCCAGAAAAACTAATGAATTCTGTAGTTAATGGAATGTCTTGATGCGCCGTATGTAGCTCCCATTCCTTGTCTCAGCATCCAGCGTGAACATCAAATGATTTAAAATTAAATCTTGCATAGAGACATTCAAAGATAATACTTGTAGGCATTCAGGTGGCTGGATACATGATTCATTAAACTACGCAATGAAGATGCATCACACTTCGTGATTTGTGGCATTTGGCACAACTGCTTAACATGTTTCATGGCTCTCTTCTATGTCTTGTCATACGTGCACCGCATATTATTCTGTATTGGATCTGGTCTGGCCTTGGCGCATCATCAGCCCAAACTGTGAGCTCCGACTGAGCGGAACTGTTCTCAAACTTGCCCAAATCAAACGACTGTGCACCGATGATAGTTGGTCCAGTATTTGACTGTCCCTGTTTCGTGTATGGAGGTGGATTTTTCCTGCTGTGCCCACAGTATTAATAACAGCTAAACATACCACATTTGTGCTATTTATAGAGAAATTCCCTTTATCCAGCATCATCCGCAGTTCTGTTATCTTTTAATTACCCCCTTATTGCTCTGCAGAGCTTCCTTGCTTATATGTTTGAGTATGTTGTTCGAGTTCATGAAATTTGCTTCACGAGCATACGGCCGGGAACTTGTACTGGGCACTAGACTGGCACTCCAGTAGTCAAGGTCATTACTGTGCCTGTGGAACTGTCATGTGACCTACCTTTAGAGATGACCACGGCTATCTTCGTTGGCCTGTTCTTCCTGCCTGGAAACACGAATGGATCTCTACACCCTGCAATAAAGCGCAGGCGGGATACGTGTGTATCGTCTTTGCTGATGTGGGAGCCTTCTGTCCGGATTATCAGGACGGTGCTTGTTGTCGTCACTTGACTTCTCTTCGGCCCCGCACATTGACACAGACATTTGTTTTGAGTGCCAGGGTCTGTTTGCCATATTGTGTACTTCTTAGAGTTTCAAGTGTAATGGTTATACGCCAATAACGCGCATTATCCCTGAAGCTGACCGCAGTAAAATTTCGAAGGTTTTTACATTCGTAATCGGTATTGTCCTTGCACCTCTTTCGATGTACTTAAACCATTTTAAGAATCAAAGTTCACGAAATATAAATGTGTACGAAAATTAAGACTGATGGCTATCCTCTGTATAGCGTGCCGTATGTCGTCGTATTTGTTACATCACAGCAAATTAATTCCCTTTAGAGTACTGATATTCTGATAATTACAGTCGTTGCTGTTTTATTGGCCTTTTAACTGGCGCATTAGTCACCGATGCTGACGCAGCTCTGACGCTGTTTTCACGCGCCAGAACTCCTAGGGGAGGGGGAAAGCTGCAACGGAAACAAATAACTTTTATGTTGTACGTAAAAAAAACAACAAATTGTGGTCTTGGTAGGAAACTGCTTACCACCGCACCTCTTTCTTTACCAGAGAACTCGCCATGACAAGACAGCAGCACCACAGCTCCAGCAGTCTGCTGAGAAGCCTGGACCCATATAACCATGGAATGAGTAGAAATAAATCTTAGTGTTACCCTTCTGTAATTTATTAATATTAGAAATCGCTGCCTATGGGACGGGAAAAGGAAGTCCGGCGTACGGGAACTCAACTACGACGGACTGCATAGGTCTTGAAAATCGTATTACAAGGCCCGTTGAACCTGAGCTTAAATTTCGATCTCACGAGGAGCACATTTGGTTGTCGCTATTCCTGGAGGGATGACCGCCCGTTCCTTGGCGTGGTTTCCAAGGGACTCTAATTTGGAAACAAAGAAGATTTGTTAAGTGTAACCTCTTGCGAATTCCAGATTGTCGGTCGTGTACTAATATAAAAAAGAACGTTGTCCACCAAGGCTGGAAACGTTGCAATTTGAAATGCCCGTGCAATTCATAGAGGATATTATTCCCATGCCGTATTCTAAGAACATTGTCTGGACGGGCACCTAATAGTTTGTACGATTCTGGACATTAGCGCATCCCGCCAGCGACACCTTAGGCGACGGTTGCTTCGAGCGTCCACAATCTGTTTACAACCGCACTATTTAACGTGCGATCTCCCAAACGAATTTGGAGCCGACGATTTCTGTATCTGATGAGAAACCTGAACGGTAATTGTCACATCTTAAATACTGAAAAGTCATGCCTGCGGCTTTCACTGTCATTGTTTCTTCCACGTAATGTACCAACATTTGTAGTTCGACGAAGAACGAGGCATTTCGAGACACGCCGATTGGGCAAGGAACGGGATTCAGATCCGTCACGGTAGATTCACCAGCCGTTGTTCGCTGGCCGCATCTCGCATTCAGTCGCTATTACCACCACATCGATAAATTCCTGGAGAGCAGTTTCCCAAACTTCTTTTGCGCGTGCACCCCCTTTGGCTTAGAAAAATAACCACGGATCCCCACACACTTGCTTACATAAATATAGTGTCCAGATAATAGGTATCAAGACAGGTAGTGCACATATAACGGAATATTGAGGCGCTTTTGTGCAACCATTGTTGCAGTAGAAAATCAATAAGCGTTACATACACTGGGCATGTATTTGTTGTCCTAGGTGACCAGCATGCTAGGCGCATACGCATTATCATTTGTGGCCTGTCCGGCTCTATTTTTCCACGTTATCTAAAAAGGGTGCGATTTTCGGAGAAAAGGCGTTGAACATAAAATGTGTGTTTTGATATTCTCTGCAACTTTTGTCAAAAATATTTGTTATTCTGAGAAGAATCGAACGACATATGATAAAAAATGTGCATATATTTTCATGTACAATACCCGCTATTCCTGTCAGATTGTAATGAAATTTTAATTTTCTCTACGGATTTTCGAAAAGAACTAAAAAACCAAATCTCTGTCCCTCCTGTTCCTGTTGCCAGTGACTTCATACTACGCATGTTTAGGACGCAAAGTGCGGGTGACAAGCATCGTCAGCAGCTGACACTGAGTGCTGTAGGATCCGAGTCATGAATCGATTGACATTGTCACTGTTAGTCACAGGCTGAGTGATGTTCTTGTTGGGGTGTATATTTTTCTGAATGCTTTAGTATCATGGGAAGTTGGTTGCATCCTGCAATGTCGGAGATACCTGTTCGCTTAGGCGGGTCTACAGTGCTGACGGTTACTCGTAAATTGGTCTCGGTCGTACTGATCAGCACGTGTTGTGTGCTGCGGGGTTAATGCATTGCTCTACTCTTATATTTTAAGGAGTCTTTTACGGGGTAGTGGTGTGTATTGTATCTGTAATGTAAAGCAAACCTAACAGAAGCAAACCTCTGCAAACCGTTCGTCATACATGGGTGTTAAAGTTCTTTAGCAGCAACCGCCGTTGCAAAATGTATATAAGGACCACACGAAAAAGCGAAATCAGTAGAAAATTTTATGAGTACGAGGAAGACTGCGAATCAGCACGATGGTGTGGTAAATGTGACGATTTCGAAAATGCGCGGTTTATGCAAAATTGCACCAGTTATGTTTTCGGAATGAGACATAAATTAAGCATGTTTAGACGAAGTGGACATTGATGGAACTATACCAGGACATTGAACTCCTTGGTGGTAAAAAGTAGATTCTTATCTAGCATATTTGATCATTTGTGTATGCCTGTTCAGTTGCCAGTTAAATGCTTGCAGAAGAGGTAGTACGTAAGACTCACAGTCATCACTCCTGAAACATTGAGACGTTAGACGTAAGTGCTCCTAGGAAGGGAAGTATCATTTTACAGCTCCTTTGTTATACTTAACTTACATACGTACTTTCTTAAAACATGCAGCAGATTCCTTCTTGAGAAGTTAACCGGTTCTTAGCTAGTCAAGATATTCCCCGCATTTTATGGAGCCCCGAAGGTTCATTACCGTCCATCAAATTCTCCTGGATTTGTTCACACGAATAATATTTGAACTATGTTATAAAATTTACAATTACTGGACTAGTATTTAATAAAAGAAGAGATCGTACAGGTACATACTTCTTCATGTGAAGTGTGTTTTGTTCGATTTTAACCCAAATCAGAATGCATCGACAAATGTAGTAGGAATCGCATGTGAAAGTACACAGAAATCTAGCTGCGTGCGTAATTGTGTTGCATGCGGAGGCATAGACAGACGTAAATGACGAAGCTGGTAGACGCTTTTCTCAGTTCTGTGATCACACCTGAACATACATATACTTTATCTGGCTGATATCGGAGGTGATAAGTGAACTGATTCGTGAATTAGAGAAATATGAATATGTGAATTTAATATTAGATGGGTCGAATGGCTGGCAAAGAAAGCCGAGAAGAGGTAACTGTCAGCATCATAAAGGACAAACAGGCATTGTACGTATAATGTAACATTGAGGGTTTTCGCGTAGCCGTTGTTGCGTTGGAAAAGTGATATATATTTAGTATGTGTATCAGCAGTCTTGCTTATCCAGCACGAAGTGCGCATGCTTCGTATTATACTATTACCTCTGGCCTGTCCAGCCGTACCATATTTTTCTACATCTCATAGACGGCACGACTTTTGGAGAAAAAGAGCATGAAAAGCGTGTTCTGATTTTCTCTACAAGTTTTATCTGAAACATTTATCATTCCAAGGAGAATTCAGCGAGATAATAGCATAAATGTACGTAGGTCTTCATGTAAAATGCCTGTTTTTGTCGTATTTTCAAGAAACTTGCATGTCTCGACGCATTTTCGAAACCTAACATCAGATTTCATGAAGATCCGTCCAATGGGGGCCCATTTGTTCCATGCGGACGGACGGACAGGCAGACACATGAAGTAGCTAATAGTCGCTTTTCGCAATTTCGCGTACGCGCCCAAAAAGTGAAATATGTCTTTTTATCTGTTATACTTCTAGAAAATGTAGCTGCGAATGAGTAAATAGAAATAACTGCCAAAGAATATTAAAAGTTTAGATTCTGGTCTATCTTCCATTCATGTGATTGACGTTGGTTCCGAACGTGTTTCTGGCATGATGAAAGAATGGGCCGATAAAGAAAATTAACGGAATGTGAGCCATGTGATTGGGACCCAAATGTTGCTGCATATGGATGAAACTGAAGTGTGAGATGTGCAATGAAATGTAGGAAGCACAAAACTGATCTCAGTTCTCTTGCCGTTCTTTCGTTATTCACAGTAGATAGCAGAAAGCCCTCAGAGCAGATATACAGACATTTCGGCATTACATAATGTAGGAAGAGTTGTGAGTGAAGTTGAGGTTTTTGTTGTTTTGGAAGTCTGTCGGTGGGTTATTAGGCACGTAGAGAGTGTTCCTGCTGTTGCCGACAGTGTTTAAAAACAGAAATTTCAGTTTAGTTTGTAAAATACGGTTTTTATAGGACCTATTCGAAGTTTTCAAGAGCATTCATCCATTTTTACGTTCGTACCACGCATCTTGATATTATCAACGTTTTATTTATTCACCAACTGATGCACTAGTGAGTTGTCTTAAAACAATATTAAAATTTACATTAAAACACCTCGGTCATGTTTCGGTATTACAGTTACATCATAATCAGGAAGCGCATTAATTTGTGCTTACCACAGTTAGAGTTGTTAAAATAGTCCATTAAAATACATAGGTGTGTGGTTAATACCGTGGTGGTGTGGCTGCATATATTAGGTCTGTAATGAATAACAGTGTGTCAAATACTATGATAATAGAATTTTCAAAACCTAATGAATCGTATCGAAATTGGCTCCGACTTACCCTTACTGGTTTCTGTATGTTGCACTGTTCGGCAGTAGACTGAGTTAGGGAATGCGTAGCTGGTTGTTTGATGTGTGAGCCAGCTCGTACAGAGGATTTATGTCAATGACCTTGTGTTCTTCGATCAGTATGTTACGTTTGTAGAAGGCTTGCATGTAGAGAGCTTACCAGCAATTCATTTTGTTCCTTTATTCCATGGCTTCAGTAATTCCAATGTTTCCTCTGCAGTGCCGTATTCGTGTCTATTGTTTAGTATGTGTAATGCATACGCTGGAAACCTGAGGGAAAGAAGCCATTGGGAAGACCTAGACGTAGATGGGAGGATAATATTAAGATGGATCTTAGGGAAGTGGGAGGGGGTGGAGACTGGATGGAGTTGGCTCAGGATAGGGACAGATGGCGGGCACTTGTGAATACGG
>Ga0123357_10004063_pt1 | contig 17043 bp, 12 predicted proteins | sample TergutEmb28metaG_FD_89873 | JGI IMG/M metagenome (GOLD analysis project Ga0123357, IMG submission 89873) | Embiratermes neotenicus P4 segment gut microbial communities from Petit-Saut dam, French Guiana - Emb289 P4 | ecosystem: Host-associated > Arthropoda: Insects > Digestive system > Gut ... | reverse complement strand
GGATGGATGTATTAACATCCGAAACATGTTGAGCATTAAGTAAAGAAATAATAAAGCAAGTGACATCAAGTTGGTCTCTCTTTACTCAATTATCAAGATGATGCACGGTCCAATAAACATAAGATACACAATGTTAAGATTTAGATTCTAGACATTATCCATATTAGACCTGAGTTTTCGTGCGGGTGATGAATCATATTTATTTATTTATTCATTCATTCGTTAACTACTTTATTTAACGACCCTATGATTAGATGTGGCTCATATAGTTTGCTAACAAGAACACTGAAGATCCCGATCGCCGTGCGGTCTACGGAGTGGGTCTGCAGGCAATAGATTGCTGGGATCGCGGGTTCGAATCCCTCTGAGACATGGATGTTCATCTGTTGTGTTCGTGTGTTGTGTAGGTAGCGGCCTGTGCGACAAGCTCATAGCTCGTGGAGAGGGGTCCTACCTAAAGCATGTGTCTAATTATATGTGCCTACAAGCCTCAAAATGAAGCCCTATATTAGCTGTAACGCCACAGACGGGAAAATCATAAAAAAAACTTCAAACACAAATAGTGTAATATTCGGGTGATTAGTGAATGAATATTCTAAGTAGTTTTGAAGGAAGTGTACGTGGCCTAATCCAGGTGCCATCTTGTCATTTTCCTGGAAGGACTGAGGAAAATCAGTGAAACTTGTCGTAACAGCTAGTGTGCCGGTCGCGATAAAAACGCGTGCTTCCCCATACAAGCACAGATCTTTGCCGTTTCAAAACATGACAAGTGATTTTTTTCACATTCGTGCCGTGCATCTTGATATTATCAAAGTTTTATTTATTCACCAACTGATGCAACAGTGATTTATCTTAAAAAAATATTAAAATTTACATCAAAATTTATATTAAAACAGCTCAGACATGTTTCGGTGTTACAGTTACACCATCATCAGGGAGCGCATTAATTTGTGCTTACTAAAGTTAGAGTTTGTAACTTTAGTAAACACAAATTAATGCGCTCCCTGATGATGGTATAACTGTAACACCGAAACATGTCTCAGCTGTTTTAATATAAATTTTAATGTAAATTTTAATATTGTTTTTTAAAACAACTCTCTGGTTCATCAGTTGGTAAATAAATAAAACCGGAACTAATTTAATGTAAATTTTAATATTGCTTTTTTAAGACAACTCACTAGTGCATCAGTTGGTGAATAAATAAAACTTTGATAATGACAAGTGATATCGAATAGAACGTCATATTGTGGCGAGTTCACGTAACCATTTTTGCTACACTAACACAAAAGTGCCCTCCGTATTTATTGTTTCGACCTACGTGTATCTGTCAAAAACATAACACCGTTGAGTTTTGCCATGAAAATGCAAGAATCCTCCCTTTTGCAATGTTGTCGAGCTACAAAATATTTCTTACTGCTATCAACATAAATGTATTCTTGATTTAAAACTTTCGTCTTATTCTTTCTTTGGGGTGATTCAGGGGCATCTGAATTTTATATGCCGGCGTTTCGGAATACTCTGTCTGTTCCATATTCACAGGCGATGTCAGCTGCTTACACCGCCTATGAAGATGGAACAGACAGCGTTCTGACACCTCGGCATATAAAATTCAGACGCCAGGGAGTCACCCAAAAGAAAGAATACAATATAAACTTACTGTAGTATTCATACAAAGGTCACGAAATTTTGGCCAATTCAACAACGATTTTTCCCCTACATTTTCGTCAAAATTTCCCGACATAAAATTTCACGACCATACTTCCAGTAGGAACCGCGCTGATACATGCGGAATCCCAGGCAGAGAAAGACGCACGGACAAACATGACGGGGCTAACAGGCTTGTTGCGCTATTTGAAAACACCAACAAATCTCTCAGTATGATGGATGACCCGTTCTGTGTCTTTGTATTTCGACACCGTGTATTCTAGCAGGTGGTTGCCACAGTTTAAGTGGAACACGACACCCATCTACCAAACACTCACTAACGTCAGAACCTCACAGGATGAAACACAATTACGAGGTAAGATTTCGCTTACCTACAAGATGATTTGTTAATTACAGCCTGTCTAAAATTGATACATATATGACACGGAAACCAAGCTCCATGTCCCAACGCCTTGTTATGTCGTGAACTCCCTTTATCCACAAACGCAGGCAGTCTGATTTATAGAAGAAGATAACGCATATCCCTTCTTACACTCTAGGTGAAGAAAATAAGTGATTTATTTAGTAAGAATGTTGCAAAGTGTATTTGAGACGAATATACATATATAGAAAAAGCAAGTTGTTATAAGCGTATGCAAAGTGGAGGCAATAAAAATATAAAATGTACAAGTACTGGGCTTCGGTATAAGCAGTGACTTTTATAAGCTTTGTTATTAAAATATAGTCCCCACTTTTGTATATTCCATTCTGTAAGTACACATAAAAACAGCGAGGTGCAATTTGTCGTGCAAAACTTGTACGGTATGTCCATAACATCGGTGTTTTTACGATCCCGTGGTGCATAAAGACGTATCGCCGTTCGTTACATCATTTAGCTTCACTGTCACCGAGTACTTTTCTGCTGTTTGGTGTAACAAGTTTGACACTTAGTCTTGTACAGTCTGCGACAATGTGGGGAGAAGGGGCTTTCATTTAACGGGTATTTTATTACCTCCAGCTAAACAACTGGATACAAGAAAGGTGAAGTCGGGGTCAGGGATGTGTGTGTGTGTGTCTTGTGAGTGTTATGTGTTTTGTAAGGTAGAGGTCTCTGTGTCGCGCTGATCAATCATCTAGAGGAGTCCTACCAAGAGTGGTGTGCCTGTGGGTGATCGTGAAGCCTCATTCATGGAGAGGCGCTGGCCCACTAGTTCTTGCGCCAAGGAAAATACCAAGGTAGTGTTCTCACGACAGCTGCCATCAAGAGTGTAGTCTGCTAGAAACAACAGTTTCGGATGTACCTGATCTCTTCTTATTCAGGTTGAAAAAATTATTTTGTGTAAGAAGATTGTAGAAAGAAACAAGACAGGCAATGTACGTTTACCGTAACAATGAGACGCGTTCGTGCAACCATTGTTGCAGTGGAAAAGCAATAAGTATTAAACAACCTGAATGTGTGTGTTTGCAGACTTAGGTATACAGAATGCAATGCGCTTGCGCCATATTGTCATCTGTGGCCTGTCTGGCTCTACAGAATTTTTCCACATTATCTTATAAACGACACGATTATCGAAAAAAGTTACTGAACACAAAATGTGTGTTTTAGTAGTCTCTACAACTCTTGCCTGAAACATTTCTCATTCTAAGAAGAAACGAGCGAGGTATGATAAAAACGTATATTGCACTTCATGTAAAGTAACCTTTATTCTTGTTCGATTTTAATGAAACTTGAATTTTACCTATAGATTTTCGAAAAATCCTCAAATATCAAATTTAATGAAAATTCGTCCAGTGGGAGCCGAGTTGTTCCATGCGGATGGACAGACGGACAACCATGACGAAGTAAACAGTCGCTCTTGCAATTTTACTAAAGCGACTAAAATCGTTCTTCTGTTTTGAAGGCCGATGTAATAGGGTCCTTTTAAAGACGAAAACTATGTACGCAGTACGTCCGGTCCAGTGCCACAAAAAAATAATCTTAACAAAAAATTGTCAAGTCTGAAGATACATGAAAGGGTTTTGTTATTAGCTGTCACAAATACTGGAATATTACCGTTTCGTAATTTTATATAACACGACGTTTCAGCAGCTGACTCTACTTCCATTACCAGGTTAAAATCGAAATATAAAACCCACTCTGTTGACACTAACATCAGATTGAAGCTCTCTTTGTTCACGGAGCTAGAGTTAAGGACGACAGAATTCAAGACTATGTACAAAGAACAAATTATTATTTTTGTCAGTTTACAACATTCCAGAACTGAAGTATGATTAGCTTGGCATAATTATAATTGAATTAGCTTGACATGTAGCACGCAATGATGGCATGAAAAATAAACAGATTTAGTCGGGAAATTTAAGTAAAAACAATCCTGCTTTCCAAATAAAGCAAAATCTCTTCTATTTAACTTGCAGTGATAAACTGATCCACGGTCTTCTTCCACGATTCCTCATTCGTCTTCGCAATTAGTTCAACCCACTCTACATTACGTCGGCAGTTGATATAACGCCATGAATAAGAAACCAAACAAAAGTTTTATGCTACGGAAAGTTAAGGAACCAATCGGACTGCAGAGGCAAAAATGAGAAATCACAGAATTTGAATTCAACAAGTCTTCAGAGATGTGACACTGCATATTCGTAATGGCAAGTAACAAACTTTCGAAGGACCACTCTGTCTACGTCTTCCAGCTACAGAGTTCTGTGGAAGACATGTGTTACATGTCCATGCACCGGCACTAGATGGAGATAAGTTCTCAGTTTCACACACTGACTGCTTTACCCGCAGTTCCAACTGAAACTGAGAGAAATTAACAACAACGTAATGTTTTTTGTTCAGGGAGAAACACCGAATTGTCTATGATCAATCTGCTTAATCAAGATGGTTATAGAAAGTAATGGGGCTGTCTATAAACAGAACGTATTTAAATTTAATATTTATTGTCCGTCGTACACAAGAGATGTACCTTGTATGATACCATATTTTACAAGCCTGAAGATGACCCCATGGGGTCGAAACATGTAGCTTTATTAATTGTTGCATTATTTTAACTTTGCACCACTGTGTTGTGTACAACGGACAATAAATATTAAATTGTTATATTGGCAGAACGGGATGGAAAACCCTCAATTTAGAACGTATTTAGTTGGTTTTAATTTCTAAGAATTAATAAATGAAATATACAATAATAAGCCGAGACATAACATCGCACTACGAGGTTTGTTATAAATAGTACGGCAATGACCGTGGACAGAACACTTCTGACCCAACCGGGAATCAAAGCTCGCAGGAATTCAATTTAAAATCATTGAACTTTCGTGTCTCATATGATGTTGCAGCGAATCGTCTTGGTATCAAACCATGCGAATTTGTGTCTATGCCGATAATTACGGCAGAAAATACTGGAGCACAAATAGTAGTGAACAAACGTCAGCTAATTCCAAATTACATTCAACAGACATTTCTCCACAAGATCAAATGTTTCTCACACCATTTAAATTTTATTGCTCATTTATCGACGCCCTTAGTACCTCAGAATATACAGAGATGAATGGTAGGATGATTAATAAAATATGAATTGGAAAGGATTTAGAATGGGGGCGTACAACGTACGGCACGCCGTTCTGTGTTGCGCGAACTGCAGCCACTGTCTTAAATTAAGTTGTGTAAGAATTGCAGAGCAATATAGGCAGTTAGTTATAGAATTTAATGTGATTTTAAACGTACCCGTCGGGATTCAGTCCAATATGACGGTTGTCGCCCCTTTTTCAAAAAAATGTGGTAACCCAAATTTACAATAGAGTTTAAGATGACCTAATCGAAATAAAATTACAGTATTTTCCTGGGACGAAACAGACAAACGTCAGCCAATTAACCAACATCCCGGCAAAGATGCGAGCTAGGCACCTTCAAAAAGAAGTGTACAGCGTAACCGCTCTAACCATATTACTGGGTCTCCCACTCCCTTGTACCAGCTGCTCACAATACGACTTACCAACACATGACAAAGACATGCAACAAATGTAAATTATTCCTTTTTGGGTAATTCCCCGGCGTCTGAGTTCTAATTGCCGACGTTTCGGAACTCACTATCGGTTCCATCTTCATAGGCAGGTGAATGAAGAACAAGATACATACAACAAACTCTCTCCCTTACATCACACACGTAAATACGATACGTCGTTTGCTGTTCAGGTTAACTGTTTGACATTTGTGGAGATATATATGAAGAATAAATTAAACGATTATTCTACTTGTCGGCCTTAGCTTTTCGTTAGTTTCGGTCTAGTATAGGAGTGGATTTGTGGAACCCTGGAAATGCGCGAGCGCGCACACACGCACACGACCCTATATAAACATACATGCACGTCAAATTACATATCCAGACGGGAACCTCTTTCTCGGCAACCCCTTGCGACAACACGCGACATGTTTTCGTAACTGGAGCGTCTCTAATTACGCGACTACTTTTTAGAGACCGGCGAAGCGCAACAAAAAATATAAAATAAAGTACATAGTATAAATACACACAAGATAAGGAAAGGAAGAAAGATGGGTCACTGTTACGTACAAATTTTATGATTTTGTACAACTTTACTATAACTAACAGACTTAAATATCAAGCCGTATCGTTCTTCTAACTCATTCACCCTGAAGATGGAGGATGCAATCTGGGCCGAAAAGTTGAAAAGCTGAATCCTTAAAGACTAAATCAGATATTAGAGGCCACAAATGCCGGCGTACAAGGAATGCCACTAGAACTGCGCTCTTCTGGGTCATTACGCAGTTAGTAGTGACAATTTCTTAATGACGTTTCGGGACAAAGTATCAGTCCCATCTTCAAGTGTCAAGAGTCCAAAATTTGCCACTACTCACTGCGTAAGAAGAGTGCAGTTCTCATCTCCTTCGCGGCGGAAACCTGGAGTCACCCAAGGAAGGCCATGGCCTGTAGACCACAATTAAAACTCCTGTATAGACACATGTATTTCAATCAGTATAGTTCTCGCAGTAAATTATCATTGCGCCAAAGGAATCCAGCACATCCCCACCCAGAAACAATCCTTCTGAACAACCTGCTTAAGTGTTATTTTACATTTACGCCTAAGTGTCTAAGTGTTCTTCAGGATGTTCAAATACAATTTTGTGCTCATTTTGTTCCGTCACATTTCAGTCAGTAAACTCGCTAGGCTGTAGGTTGGGACCACCTTTTCGTTTCGGGCAGGGGTAGAAATGTTTCTCTTTTCCACATAATCAAAACCGGCCCTAAGACCCACACAGCCCTTTATCTAATGATTACCGGACGCTCTTTCCTGTGGTAAAGAGACTGAGGTGTGAAGACGATTGCCACACTCCATCGAGCGTCCTGATTAATAATGTATGGACCTAAAGCCACACTCCCGACTCGCCTTCATGGCATGGTGCTTCAGTAAAGAGCGGATACCCCTTTATTACCCCTGCCCATTTGTGTTACATGCTCCACCCATCTCATTATTCGTGACCCATCAATCTAATAATATTTGGTGAAGAGTACATGTTATGCTGACTCATAGCAGATGTCCAAAACTGGACCTACCCCAGTGGTATCGCACCATTGTTAAGTGTCTCGGTACAACTGAAATCGACGTGCAGTTAGTGTGCGGACGTACTACAAGAAGACGACGGAGAGAAGAATCCCAGCTCGTACTGTTCCACTGCTTGAAAAAGACAATGACTTGACCCTCAGGCCACCCCATTCTCCCGTCAACGACCTCCGGGGTCACACCTGTGACCTAGGCCTATTGTACTCCGTACGTTCGAGGAGAAGGGGATTTTACGGCGCCGAATGGTATTACAGGTATCCTAAAAGCAAGAGCAAGTCTAAACCGAAGCAATCATTTATCCTACTGTTCAAATAATCGTCAAAGGGTAGTAAAGAAAATGGTCCAACTTCGTACTCCTAAAATTGCGCAAATGGGCTTTCTATCCAGAAACATCAGGCTGCACTAACACTGAATTTTTTACACTATAGAAGTAATATGCCGATCCCAGCGGCCACGCGGTGTAAAGCATGGTCTGCGGCTGCTCGATTACTGCGACAGCGGGTTCAAATACCGCCAGAGACATAGATGTTTCTTTTGAAGATGCTGTCATTTGCGTAGGTAGAGAGCCACAGCGACGGGCTGATCACTCTTCAGAGGAGTCCTACCAACTGTTATGTGACTTATTGTGAACGTAAAACTTCGAAAATGAAGAGGCCCTGACCCACTAGGTGCTGTTGCACCATACTTACTTAATCAATCACTTAATTAATTTCTCCATGAAGCAGAGTCCTTCCTGAGAAGCTAAACGGTTTTCAGCTAGTCAAGAAATTCCCCGCATTTTATGGACCTCGAAAATTCGTTACCGCATTCACAAATGTCCGCCACCTGTCCATATCCTGAGCCGGTTCGATCCAGTCCATACCCCCAAATCCCACTGCCTGAAGATCCCTCTTAATATTATTCTGCCACCTACGCCTGGGTTCCCAAGTGGTCTCTTTCCCTCAGATTTACGCACCAAAACCCTGTATACGTCTCTCCTCTCACCCATATGCGCTAAATGCCCCGCCCATTTCATTCTTCTTGATTTTATCACCCTAACAATATTGTGTGAGGTTTACAAATCATTAAGCTCCTCTTTGTGTAGTTTTCACCACTTCCTTGTTACCTGGTCCCTTTTAGGCCCAAATATTCTCCTCAGCACCCTATTCTCAGACACTCTCACCTTACGTTCCTCCCTTAATGTCAGTGTCCAAGTTTCACACCCATACAAAACAAGAGGCAAAATTATAATTCTGTAAATCTTAATCTTTAAATTTGTGTATAGCAAAGTGGAAGACAAAAGATTCTGCACCAAATTATAGCAAGCATTCCCTGAACTATCTGCTCATAATTTCTTCCTGAATAGAATTTTGATTTGTTAAAGTTGTTCTCAAATATTCGAACTCTTCCGTCATTTCAAATGATCTATTGTCAGTCTTCACATTGTGATTTCGTCCTGCATTCTGATCTCGAGACATGGCTATGTACTTAGTTTATCAGCATTTTCTTCTATTCAATCTTCGTACCAGCCACTATCAAAGTTTCTGCGTTTTCCTTTATAGTATGCACGCTTCATCCCAATATATTGTTATCAGCATAAACCAAAAGTTGGTATGTACCATTTAATTTCAAGCCATCCTGTTTTACCTGAACCTCTAATGACGTACTCTAAAGCAATGTTGAAAAGCAATGACAATAGAGGGTCTCCTTGTTCCAAGTTCCTTAAAATTTTCCTTCCTGGTCGGGCGAAGGACTTATCAGCACTCCTGTAGAAACATTTCAGACAAAGTTTTCCCTACCCGGACTCTGCTATACTTTTCATTCAGACACATATTTATTAGCCTTACCAGTTCCATTGAACCTTACCACAATCCTGTGCCATTGTCACGAAATCTGGGAACCTTAACTTCCTGGAATCCTCTGGGCCACTCCAGGCCTGTAACGGGATTGCTTTTACCAGTTCCATGGGGATACCAAACTCAATGATAATATTTTACGAGAACCCTCTCCTAATTGAATCATACGCTTTCTTGAAGTCTATAAGGAGCTTATGCACTGCTTCGTTGTATTTTCTGCTGGGCTTTGATCAATACCTCATTATTTGTGACTTTTTAGCTTTTCAATAGCCAACTGAAACTCTAAGTCACTTGGCTCAGGCACTAGTGGTTCTGTTGTGTGTATTTCTGTCTACCTAACATAATTAACACCATGTACATTCAATAGCTGGAGGAAATATTTCCTCTACGTAGCCAAAATACTGTGGAATTCTGCAAACAAATCACCCTTATCATTCTTTCCTGTATTAGTTCTAGGCTGGTACCCCTTCTTAAAGTCATTGATGCCCCTATACAAATCCATAATATTTTTTATCTTACTGTTAGTTCCAAGTTACTCACTTTTAGCTTTCAGATATGCCTTCTTTTTGTTCCTGAAATGTTTGCTAGCTTGACATCTTACATTGTTCAGACTATCTACATTGCATTGGCTTGGATCATGTACCCACTGAATTTTAGCCTGTTTCCTTTGATCTAAAAACGTAATCATTCTTCATCAAACCATAGTTTATGCTGCTTCAGTTCGTGCAGACCTAGACTCAATTAAGCTGAGATTTCGATATCCTGTTTAATGTTCTCCCAAGTCCTATTTTTGTCCTCGCCTTCACTTAAGTTCTCCAAAGGTGAAAATCTGTTTTAAATCTCAGTCTGATACTCTATCATATACTCCAGCTCATTTAGCTACCTGAAATTAAATCTTTCCCCATCCAACTTCTGCGTTTCTTGTTTACTTACTGCCAAACTTTCCCTAACTTTTGCAACCACCAAATAATGATCAGTATCACAGTCAGCTTCTCTGAAATTTCGTATACCTAGTATACTCGAATGCCATCTCCTGTCTATCAATATGTGATAAATCTGGTTGTGAGTCTTCCCATCAGGAGAGGAGGCGGGAATATCGTGCTCTTAACAACTAGGTTTTTGATGCGGCAAAGTTTACTATCCTAACACCATTATTATTATTACTATCCCTATGTAGACTCTCACTCCCAATGGTCGGTTTGAAAACATTCTCTCTCCCCACTTTTGCATTAAAATCTCTTAATAGACTTTTCACATTTTACTTAGGAATATGACAAAAAAAACTGCTCTATTTCCTCGTAAAAACTACCTTCGTCAGTTTTCTCCTAACTTGGTGCATGCACATTCAGAACAATGATATTACACCAGCGACCTCTCAGAACTATACACCCTATGGCTAACAAACTTTACTCTCTTAACTGCTGATACTAATCCGTGTTTTTTAAAAAAAATCCTGTTCCCAATTTATGATTTTTGTTTCTTTTTCCATAGAAAAAATTATATTTCCCTGCTCTTACCGTGCCCCATTTGTCCCACACAATCTCCTGCACACCCACTAAATCTAATAAAAATCTTGCTAATTCCCTGATTGCTGCTGCCGCCGCCGCTGCCGCCACCGCTGCCGCCTCCGCTGCCGCCTCCGCTGCCGCCGCCCCCGTTGCCGCCGCCGCTGCCGCCGCCGCTGCCGCCGCTGCCGCCGTCGCCGCCGCTGCCGCTGCCGCCGCCGTTACCGCCGCTGCAGCCACCGCCGCCGCTCCCGCTGCTGCTGCTGCTGCTATTAACTTTCCAAATACCAAATCTCGTGTCCCTTTTTCGTTGTTTAGTTCGTATCAAAGTATCAGTTCAGTCCCGAGGCAAGTGTTCGTGTTTCGTAACAAATCCAATTTTTACGGTGAGGAATTGTTCGTACCACGCCCAACTCCAAAGATGTAGGACTACCCCTTGTCTTCTGTCCACGACCGCTTATTCAATATATTCGCAGCTAGCCCCCATATTGGAGGCGGCCGGGATAGCGTAGTCCAGGGTTGGCGAAACTTTCTGAGGGCGCTTGCCCAAATTTTCCATGAAGTTCGAAGAAATACATTTATGTGCCCGTGGGAATTTTGAGGGCCAGTGTAAGGTCTTGTTAAGGTAAAGGTAAAGTGATCCCTTTACAGGCCGGTGTGGCCCAGAGGATGGGTAGAGGTACAGCTCTACTCTTCCATGACCGCGGCACTAGAAGGGGGTGAGTGGTCAGCAGCACGCCCCGGCCGCACTTTACCCCCGGGAAAACCCGGTACCCATTGTACAGAAGGCTGGGTGGGCCTCAGGGCCGGTCTGGACGGGCGGAAAGTCTCATCCCCACCGGGATTCGATCCCGGACTGCCCAGCCCGTAGTCATTCGCTATACCGACTGAGCCACCCGGCCCACATAAGGTCTTGGAGCTTTCCATAATTATTATTAATTATAGAATTATTACTATTAATACAAATTATAATTATATTTTATAATTAATTCATAGCATAATTATTACATTTCTAATAAAGGCCTCCTCGAGGAATGCGATAATGGAGAATATCTGGAAACAACCGGGGCTGCTACAACTTCTTCTTTGAAAGGAAGATTGTAAAATGGTTTGTCCAGTGCACGTATTCGCCCAGTCACAGCCAGGTCGGCGTCCCAATGATAAATAACCAGTCAACACTTCGCACCGCTCACGATTTGTGTAAAAAGTATTCATTTGCATTATTATTTGGTAGAATAGTAACTCGTATGCAATCTCTACACAGTAAGAAATGTGTATATGTACACATATTATTCAAACTATGGAGACGCTAGTGGGGCAAAAGAAATTAAAATATGGAACAGCACTGAATTCCGTGCGCCAAAGGTTCGCCAACTCTGACGTAGTCGGTATAGCAGATCGCTACAGGGTGGACGGAGAAACGGAATCCATCACATCGCAGTGACAATCTGAAAACTCGCGTATACATATTCTCTTAGCAATATACGTCCCTTTTCGCATTTAATCATTTTCCTCTACACTAAATATCTTTCTATACATACACATATTGCCGATTCCAGTGGCCGCACAGTCTAAGGCGTCGGTTTAAGGCTGTTCGCTTTCTAGAATTGCGGGTTCGAGTCCCGCCGGGGACACGGGTGTCTGTCTCTTGTGAATATTTTGTGTTATTAGGTAGAGGTCTGTGCGACAGACAGATCACTCGTCCAGGGGAGTCCTACCGAGTTCGGTGTGCCTAACTGAGTGTGATCTCGAAACCTCGACGACGAAGAGGCGCCTTAAAAAAAATTCACACACTTATTCCAAATACTAAACAATGCTGTCAACATACATATATCCTCCTCAGCACATTTTCCTCAGCGGTAAACACCTCCCTTCACACGCACTTTCTCCTCATCACTTCATCACGAAATTCAGTCTCTCTTTTTTCCTGTATATTGCACTAACCGATTTATATCAACAGGTGCCAAGGCATCGTAAAGAATTTTCAGGTATTTCAGACCTTTGATTTATTCCCCCTTCACCTTTAACACCAGACCGTCCTGATTGTTGCCTTCCCAGATTTTCCTGTCTCTCTGAATGTATCTCTGCCTCTCTGTTTTTCCTCTCTCCATTCTCTTCTTAATTTGCCTATCGTAATTTTGTTACGCCATTAGAAATACCTGGTGGAGATGATTGTTAATTCATGTAGAATCTTCATATTTTTCATCCTGCTGTGCCTTGTCAGTGAAGCATATTTATTTAATTTAGCAATACAATTCATATAGCTACATTTTTCGGCTAAATATAAGCCACCGTCAGAAGTAACAAATGTAATAAAATAGGTTGCCAGTTAAAATCAAGATTGAGGTAATCATATTACGTAAGAAAAATGCGAACAATATTATGCCTCTGATGGAATATGATAAACTCCACTTTGATTTTACCTGACAATATATTTTATGTGTCCTACGTTCTGATTACTTTATAGCATAAAGTGGATTATAGTTGGCAGAAACATGTAGCTCTACCAGATGTATTAATAAACTAAACCTTTCTCCTCGAAGAAAAAAAGGTTTCTTTTATTTATATTATTATCTATGTATTTCGTCATATATCAAAAGTTTGATTACTTTGTAGCCTGGAATGACTTAGAGTTAGCCGAAAATTATAGCTGTATCAATCGTATCATTAAAGGAAATGTCTTTGCTGGACTAAAAATTATTTGAATAAAGCATTTACAGAGAAGGCACACATTTCTAGTTTTGAAAATTAATGTCTTCTGAAATCTAAAGCCGTGTAGTCTGGCAATCTGGGTAACTTTACATCAGACAATTTGGCATTGATAGTCGTGAGAACTTCACACTCAAACTTCAAATGTTCAAACATTTACTTAGCTAGTAAGGTGCTAAATACTTTGTAAACAACTATAAGGTACGAGTTGTTCTTACGGAGTTGTTAGCTTTCAGAGGTCCCACACACTGTTATTTTTCTAAGATGAGTTTTAATACATAATCTTTATTTTACAGAATCCGTATCTTTAGTTACTTCTCTGTGTTATTTAGATTTACCTTCTGTTGAAGTAAACGCATTTACCCGATGTATTGCATTTACTATTTCATTGCTACTCACTACAATTAAAATTTGTTATTGAAAGTGGTTTCCTGCGACAAGTAGACACGTCACATCTAAAATCTTTCTGTTCAGTGCAAGCAGAATTTCTGCTGGTAAAACTGAAAATATTGTGCCGTGAATGATCTTATTATTGTCTACAGTGTGCTTAATTTTAGTGTAATTACACTTCGTCTTTACCTGCTTCACAAATGAAAATCAAACCACGGTTCAGATCTAAAGAACGGGAAGACCACAATCCCTGACTCTTATTCTCTCACAAAAAACGCTTTCCAGAAAACGCACAGCATTATTTGCGGTGCGCCGATTTGCTCCGAAGTGCTCATAGGAAAATATTCTCTCAATTTCTGAGAAGTTCAAATTCGCAGCCAGAAAGTGCTACATATCTTTATTAACTAATGTTCTCAGAAGAAACTGGCCCGTTAATCCAAATTGCGCTTATAGCGCACCACACACCATCCTCAGTGTTACGAAATGGCGGCTTATGAAATAACACGTAATTATCTGGAGACCAATACCTAATATTAGAACATTTCACTTTACGCTGCCACCTAAGATTTAGAGGATTCGAGAAGTTTGTCATCGTAAAGCGCCATTCATTTTGAGAACTTCCGCGAATGTTTTTATTTATAGTTCTTAGTCAACAAAAAAGTAATACATTTTCGGTAGCTAAGTCTAAGTAAGTAAGTAAGTAAATATGTAAGTCACTTTTATAATTTTTAAAAACTTTAACAGAAAATTTGTTTGAATGTGCTGTAGAATTGGGCATTATATTTTGTGTTTCTCAGCCGATATTTCAGATCATTAAGTGTGTTTGAGCCAGTGAGAAATAATGTGGCCCCCTCTGTTCCATACGGATCCTCCTTGTCACATGTAAATTATTGTGAGAATTTATCACTTCTTTCACATTTTATTATTATTATTATTATTATTATTATTATTATTATTATTACATCACTTTATGCGGTGTATTTACAATTATATACCTGAAATAAACCACGTTTCTAGGGTATATACATAGTTGTGGTACACAGTGTGTTTATTATAGATCGTACGTAGTATGCAGTAACAATATTGTGTTCTCACTTCCTTGTATGCTGGCAAATAGTAACCACTACTGAGTTTTCGTATTCTTCATGTTTTTTCTGAACTATCGTGTTTATTAATAAAATCAATGCTTATATCTTTGACAGAAATTTGAGTTATTAGACATTAAATCAATTATTTAAATACAAATCCAGTTTTTTTTAACTCTTCCTTAGAAGCTTCCAATTCACAGGTTTTCTCCTAATCAGAGTACTAATTCCTCAAGCACGCAAGTTCTTGCGTCAGTTGATCCAGTAAACAGAAAGTTGCATATCTGCTGACGCCAAGAGGAGAGACCGATACTGTACGTACATATCGAAACATGACAGGAGGGACGCACATTGAGTAATCAGATATTGAATAAATTATGCACGCAAGCCTTACTGTTCTTATTTCGACTTTTCCTTAGGCGGCTCCAATTTACCCGTTCTCCCCTCAGCAGCTTATGTTCTCCCCATCTAGTGCCCAAGTACGCGCGTCACTTGATCCAGCAAACACAAAGGTTCACAGGTGCTGACGCAAACGTGAGAGAGCGATACTGTATGCAGATACCGATAACAACAGGAGGGAAACCCAAGATACAATCGGAGGGGGGAAAAAAAATGTATGCTTGAAGGAGTGCGAAGGTGGGGTTAGTTGAAGGCTGTCCAAATTTCGGAGGCTCTGCACATCTCTGATGCATCGAGCCACACCCGCGAGTAAGGAGCCACCTGTCAAGGACGCCGTATTTACTTTAATTTTTTTAGACAAGACAAACAATTTTTTTCATCTTCTCAGCGCGTTTCATAAGAGTGAAAAAAGTCACATAGCTAAAACTAATGTCAAAATTTGAAGCACGCAATGTATCTGGATGTTATATAAAAAACTAATTACATACCTCACAGTAAACATTCACAGTCTTTGTTGCGCAGTAGAGCTTTGTAGCTATACTAGTGGCTTTTTGGTTAGAATTACCTGAAACACAAATACGCTGTGTGAGAAACATTTTTAATATCAAATCGGACGGCACACACTGCGAAGTGTAGGGTTAAGACAGACAGTACAGAACCACTAAGCAGGTTAGCTCAAGGTAAGAGTTGGCGCCAGAAACAGATGTTAGCGGAGAAGATATGTGAGAGAGTACTGGAGTAAACTGAATACCACAAAATGTCGTGATTTACTATTCACTGGTTTCTATTGGTTCATCATTTCATGAATCACGGCAAAGAGAGTCATGTAGCACAGAATGCATATGTTATAATGCAACCATAATGACTGAAGTGTAGGCACCACGTAAAAGACATAAGTTCTGATTTCAAAATAATATTGTAATTTCCGTTGGTAATATGTGTTATAGTGCATGAAGTGTACTAAACTGGCTCATTTTAAGATTTACTAATGCGCGGTTGCACAGTTTGTTGAGGCCTTGCGCTACAAGCTGGAAGGTCGTGGGTTCGATTTCCAATGGGGTCATGGGAATTTTTACTGATTTTTTTCCATACGGACGCACTATGGCCCTGTGGTCGATTCAGCCTCTAACAGAAATAAGCACCAGGGTGTCACCTGGGAGGTAAAGCAGGCAGGTGGTTTGGGCCGTCAAATTTGCAACTTTATGTGCCGATTGGCCAGAAATTCGGGGGACCTCAACCTTGGAGCCGTAAGCACCTGTCCAGGATTGTTTAGAGATTGCTTTACCTTTTTTTAACTTTTCATTGACGCAGACAGAGAGACAGACAGACACAAACCTTCGTGAACAACAAAACAATAATATTTTGCGACGAAATGTACTTAATATAAACTTTCCTCGATTGTTTTAGGCAAATATCGTGATGATGGAGAGAACAGATACATAACTTGTTACTGACCCTCTATAAACAACGTATTTATGGCTTGTTTTAAAGTAAAAACCTAAGAAGAGGGCAAACCTAGAGATTATAAGTACTTCATTTGACATTCGAACTGAAATCTTTCACATACAAAGCAAATTTGACACGCGATGACGTCTGTCGAATTATCGTAAAGCAACACAGTGATATTGAGTCTTGTCTGGGCATTTAACACTCTTCAGCTATTATAATTATTCCCTCTAATAAACACTACACCAGCTGGTATTTTCGAAACCAAAACTCTTCACTGGGCATTAATAGTATGTGTCAGTCTGTTACCGTTCACACACGCACCCTTGATAGACTTCAGTACTCTCCTCTAATACGCACCTCAATTAACCCTTTGGCCCTGGAGCTGGACATTTACAGTTTAGCACACCATTTATATAAAATGTGAATATTTTATGAACCAAAAAGTGT
>Ga0123357_10004062_pt1 | contig 17044 bp, 17 predicted proteins | sample TergutEmb28metaG_FD_89873 | JGI IMG/M metagenome (GOLD analysis project Ga0123357, IMG submission 89873) | Embiratermes neotenicus P4 segment gut microbial communities from Petit-Saut dam, French Guiana - Emb289 P4 | ecosystem: Host-associated > Arthropoda: Insects > Digestive system > Gut ... | reverse complement strand
GATTCACAATATTCAGGGGCCGACTCCGGCGGCAAATGTCATGGCCATTTTTAACGCGGTCAGGGATTACAACGCAAGGCTGGGCTATTAAAAAGGTAAATGCGGATGTATGTCCGTATAATTATAGAAAAGAATGGAGTTTCGTATGAAAAAATTAGTGTATGTTGCGATGGCGGTGATTTTGTTACCGGTTCTTTTTGGCTGCGCCAAGCCGGCAGCGCCACAGGCGGTAGCGGCGGCAGCCCCTGCCAATGACAAGAGCAATCAGCTCTACATTGAGGTCTCGGCGTTGGGGAATATGGATTATTTCTATGATCACAAAATGGGGATGCAGAAAGTTGGGGAAGAACTTGGTGTAAAGACCGAATATGTCGGCCCTGCGGAATACGACATGAACGCTATGATAGCGGCCTTTGAACAGTCCATTGCCAAAAAGCCCCAGGGTATCGTGGTAGTCGGCTTTGAGGATTCACTTAACCCAATCGTGCAAAAAGCCATTGACGCCGGTATTCCGGTAGTTACCGTTGACGCAGATCTGCCCAATTCGGCGCGGGTGGCCTTTGTAGGAACCGGCAACTTTAACGCGGGGAAAACCGGAGGCCAGTATTTGGCCAAAATTATTAACGGAAAAGGCAAGGTTGCCCTGATGACCAAGCCCGGCCAATCCAATCTGGAGGAACGAATAGCGGGATATCGGGACGCTCTGAGTAACTACCCGGGTATTGAGATAGTACAGATAGCCGATACCCAGTCTGATTCCGTTGTCGCTGCCCAGGCTGCCGCTGCGCTGCTTCAGAAATTTCCCGATTTGGCAGGTATCGCCTGCGTTGAGGCCGCCGGTGGAGCGGGCGCCGCAACCGCGGTAAAGGAAGCGGGTCTCGTAGGTAAAGTAAAAATAATCTCCATGGATCGGGGTAATGATGTGGTTGCCGCCATCGAAGACGGGACTATTACCGCATCTGTTGCCCAACAAACCGCGCTGATGCCCTATTATGCGACGCAGATTTTGTATAATCTGGCCAACAGTAAGGTGGCCATTACTACCGATAATAAAGCCGCTGGTGTTGCAGGAATTCCCCAGGTAGTGGATACTGGATCAATTATTGTAGATGCCAACAACGCAAAGTATTTTAAGCGGTAAAACGGATTTGTCATGGCGGAATTTATACTGGAGGCCCGGAGTATAACAAAGGTATTCCCGGGCGTCTGTGCGCTGAATAACGTTGATCTCAGGGTAAAGCAGGGGGAAGTTCATGCTGTCGTAGGAGAAAACGGCGCAGGGAAAAGTACCCTTATGCTTGTCCTTAGTGGTATTTACCGGCCCGATGGGGGTGATCTATACGTTGACGGCCAAAAAGTCCAGTTTGATTCCGCTCATGACGCGAACCAAAAAGGTATTGGTGTTGTCTATCAGGAATTAAGCCTGGCCCAGAATTTAAGCGTAGCGGAAAATATTTTTGCAAACCGCCAGCCGGTTCGCACGTTTAACCTGATAGATCAAAAAGTTCTCTATAAGAAAACAGAAGAAATGCTTGCCCTGGCAAATGCCGGTTCTATTAAACCGGATATGCTGGTCAAGGATCTGTCCGTCGCAAATCAGCAAGTCGTGGAAATTCTCAAAGCTATGTCTTTTAATCCCAAAGTACTGATTCTGGATGAGCCGACTTCTTCCCTTACAAATACCGAAGTTAATCAGTTATTCAAGAATATAAGAAAATTGAAAGAACAGGGAGTAGCGGTTATTTATATTTCCCACCATTTACAGGAACTATTTGAGATTGCCGATATGGTTACCATTTTACGGGACGGAACCCATATTTTCACCGGCCCCCTGAATGAGGTTGATGAAGAATTCATCATCACCAAAATGGTAGGAAGAAAAATAGAAAATATATACGGCCGTCGTGATGAGCAGGAAAAAATTGGCGCCAAGCTGTTTGAAGTAAAAAATCTGAAGAGGAAAGGCGCCTTTACGGATATCAGTTTTTATATAAACAGCGGTGAGATTGTCGGTTTTGCCGGTCTTATCGGCGCGGGCAGAACCGAAGTCGGCAGGGCCATTTTCGGCGCGGAGCCTCCCGATTCGGGTACCATAACTATGGACGGTGAGGAACTGCAGATACAGAACCCGAATCAGGCGATTGCCCGCCGTATTGGTTATATGAGTGAAGACAGAAAAGTCCAGGGCCTATATCTGAATTTCCCCCTGACGGATAACCTAATCGCCAATCGGCTGGGAGACTTCAGCGCCATCGGTTTTATGAAAAACAGACTGATAGAAGAAAATGCCAACGCTTCGGTTAAGGATTTCAGAATTGTAACGCCGGGAATAAATCAGATAGTCAATAACCTTTCCGGAGGCAATCAGCAGAAGGTACTGCTCGGAGCATGGTTCGGTATAAAGCCGCGCCTGTTGATTGTTGATGAACCCACCCGCGGAGTTGATGTCGGAGCGAGAAGCGAAATTTACGATCTGCTGAGAAAACTCGCCAGGACTGGTATCGCCGTCATGGTGATCTCATCGGATTTGAGTGAGATATTGGGGATAAGTGACAGGATTTACGTAATGAAGGACGGCAGCATATCCGGAGAACTTTCACGGGAAGAAGCGACTGAGGACATGGTCCTTACATTGGCATTAGGGGGATGAACGGATGGATTTTTTCAAGAAACTGATGCGGCAGCGCGAATTTATGATCTTTGTGATTGTTGCCGGGATGTTCATAATTATGTCGTTTGCCTCGCCCTATTTTCTGAACAAAGCAAACCTCCTGGCGTTGTTGTTAGGCTTATCCCTGGAAGCGCTCATCGGTGTAGCTATGGCCAACCTGATGGTTTCAGGCGGATTTGATATGTCTGTCGGTTCGGTAGTTGCTTTTGCCGGTGCCGCGGCTGCCATGCTTATGAAATTAAATTTTCCGGTTCCGGTGGCGGTACTGGCAGGATTATGTATCGGCGCGGGCGCGGGTCTTTTCAACGGATTCACAGTAGCGATAATCGGGATAAATCCCTTTGTTACAACCCTCGCCAGCCTTAGTCTTTTCCGGGGCCTTACCATGATCATCACCCAGGGGAAAAACATCTCTCCGCTGCCAGCGGCTTTCAATGCTATCGGACAGACAAAGATCCTGGGTATTCAGTCGCCTATATACATTACAATTCTGTTTATCATTCTGGGCGATATCATGCTGCGGAAATCACGGTTCTTCAGGCAGAATTATTTTATCGGCGGTAACGAAAAAACCGCGAGACTTTCCGGTATTCCTGTAAATAAAATGAAGATACTTAATTATGCCTTAACGGGGCTCTTTGCCGGTTTGGCGGGAATTATATTAACAGCCCGTTTGGGGGCAGCCTCCGTAACTACCGGAACCGGCCTGGAACTCAAGGTAATTACGGCCGTTATCATCGGAGGCGCAAGTCTCGCGGGCGGTGAGGGAACAGTACTGGGCGCTTTTTTGGGCTCATTGCTAATGGCCCTGATTGTCAATGCCCTTACGCTTTTGGGAGTTGATGTGTACTGGCAGACTTTTGTAATTGGCGCTACGCTGCTGATTGCGGTACTCATTGACCGGTTTGGCAAGATACGGAGGGATAAGCAATCTATACGAAAAGCCGGCGGTTGAAAGAATTACGCTAAAGAAGTGATTTTTATGAATTCCTAAGTATCATGTTAATAATTTTTCATGTACCTTCCCAATCGAGACTACTACGCAGGAAAATATGGACAAGGGAGAGATTATTGTATATTGTGATTTAATCTGGAGTTCTGGAGTTTTATTTGGCGAGGAAGCCTCTTTTTACCGGCGGCATGGAAATGATCGAGCAAAGAAATTCTCATGCGCTGATTATTGATTCTTCCAGGGATATCAGGGTCTTAAAGGTACTCGGAACCGAGGCCCGCGTGCGGATTCTGGAACTGCTCCAGAACCAGGAATTGAATGTTACGGAAATATCGCGAAGGCTCGATATTCCGCAGTCGACTGCCGCCACCAGCATCCTTGCCCTGGAAGAAGCCGGGCTCATTGACAGCCACAGCGCCAACGGGGTAAAAGGCGGCCAAAAGGTTTGTACCGCCCGGTACAAGGAATTCCTCATCACCTTTAATCAACAGAACCACCCCAAAGAGAACAACAAGATAGAGGTTGAAATGCCCGTAGGGCTTTTTACCTCCTACAATGTCTCGGCCCCCTGCGGCCTTTGCAGCAGGGACAGCATCATCGGCTACCTGGACGTGCCTGGCACCTTTTTTTCCCCGGAGCGGATCAAAGCCGCCCTCGTCTGGTTCGGGAAAGGCTATGTGGAATACAAGTTCCCCAATAATTCCCTGTATCTGGAAAAGGGCAAAATAAAGAGGCTGGAACTGTCCATGGAGATCAGTTCCGAGGTGCCAGGCACCAATAAAAAGTGGCAGTCCGACATTTCGGTATGGATCAACGAAAAGGAAACCGGCGTCTGGACTTCTCCCGGCGATTTCGGTGATCGCCGTGGTAAGTTTACCCCTTCGTTCTGGAAGCTTGAGGGTTCGCAGTACGGCCTCCTCACCACATGGGAAGTCACCGGCAAGGGAACCTTTATCGGACAGCAGCAGGTGTCCGGCGTCACTCTTGATGATCTGGCCCTGAACGATCACCATTCGGTGAAAGTACGCATCGGTATTGCAGAAAACGCTAAACATTCAGGCGGCGTCAATATCTTTGGCAAAGGGTTTGGGGATTTTGATCAGGACATTATTTTGAAATTGTATACGGATGAGGGAACTAAAAATAATTGAGGCGTAATTATGTATGAAAGAATGTTGGATAAACAAAAAGTCCCCACCGAAGATGAGGTCAATAACTATATCGGTAAAAAATCTGTTGAATGTATTGCGTTGATAAAAGGATCTTTGGAAAAATGTATGCCCATAAGCATGGAATTAAAATTTCCCTTTGGTAGTAGTTATGGGTGGGGATATAAAGTAAGTAATAAGTCAAAGCATTTGTTTTATATATTTTTTGAAAAGGGCAGCATAACGGTAACATTGCAGATAAGTAAGATAAAAACAGAAAAAGAAATTGAAAAATATAATCAATTGTCTGAAGAAGGAAAAAAATACTGGGAAAATAGGTATCCATGCGGTGATGGGGGCGGCTGGGTACATTACAGAATAATAAACAAAAAACAGCTGCAGGATATAGGATTATTTTTGGGCATAAAAACCAATAAGGAAACCGTGTTAATATAAAACGTCAGGTAATAATCAGGAGTATAAAAATGGATAGAACGAAAGCAGGGCTTACGGAAGGTTTTGTATCAATTGTAGTAAATGCTGTTTTGTTTGTATTTAAAATGTGGGCAGGTATTGTTTCAGGGTCAATTGCGCTTGCCGCGGATGCCTGGCATACTCTGTCTGACTCTCTTACTTCAATAATAGTAGTTTTCGCCGTAAAACTGTCCTCCAGAAAAGCGGATAAAGAGCATCCTTTCGGACATGGACGCTGGGAGCAGATTGCTTCAATATTTGTCGCGTTTGTTTTGGGTATTATTGCGTTTGAATTCTTAAAAAATTCAATCGTTAAGTTTCAGCATAAAGAAAGAGCAGAATATGGAATGATAGCTATTGTTGTAACTATTGTTTCAATAATTGTAAAAGAACTTATGGCGCAATATGCATTCTATATTGGGCGAAGAACGGATAACGCCGCCATAACAGCGGATGGATGGCACCACCGATCGGATTCATTGTCTTCTGTCGTTGTATTGGCCGGTATTTTGTTCGCCAGACAATTCTGGTGGATTGACAGCGTATTGGGCGTATTTACTTCATTGGTATTGTTCTATGCGACTTTCGCAATTCTAAGGGAGGCGATAACCAAATTACTGGGAGAAGAACCGGGAAAGGAGCTTATTGACAAAATTACCGAAGAGGTTAAAAACGTTTACAAAGAAGACCTGATGCTGCACCATTTCCATATTCACGATTATGTTGTTCACAAGGAATTGACTTTGCACATAAGATTAAAAAAAGACTTAACCATAGAAAGTGGTCATAAAATAGCGACTGCCATTGAAAATAAAATCAAGGAAAAATTTGATATTGCGGCAACAATCCACGTTGAACCATTGATTTAATAAATTATGATCTGCGCTGGGGCTTGCGCGGACCAAAGATGGGATCAAAATACTTTTCCATGTTTACTTTTTTCATGATTATCTTTATCGCCAGACGGTAGACCAAAAAAGAAATTACAATGGAAGCTACAAAAATGACAGGAATTATCCAGGAGCTGCTTGCTTCGGGAAGGCGGGGCAAGAGAACCGATCCGTAGAATATCAGCAGAAGGATAAAGCAGAGTATCGTTATTATTATATTGAATACGGTTCCCCCGATTATAAAAAGCAGGGTGTTGGTTTTTTTGCTCATTTCAGGACCCCTTTGTTAATTTTGATTGGTCATTGCCGGGCAGGAGCATGGTAACAAGAAGTATGACACAGCAGATTACCACGCTCGCGTCGGCGACATTAAAAGTCGGCCAGCGCTGCAGTCCAAAAATACCGTAAAATTTGATACTGATAAAATCTACGACACCGTCTTTCCGGAAGATACGATCAATGATATTGCCGATGCCTCCGCCAATGATACCCGCTATTGCCCAGCGCTGAAGCTGGTTGAATTCCGCGGCTTTTAAATAATACCACGCGAGAAAAACAAGAACCACAACAGGAACAAGCACGAAGAGGATAACGCGGAGTGATTCGGGAACATTGTCGCCAATGCTGAAAGCTATTGCCTTGTTTCTTACATGGTAAAGAATCAAAAATTCGTTGTTAAATACATCACTGATAAAAGTCCCCGATTTTGGCCAATTGGCGACTATAAAGGATTTAACCGCCTGATCCGCAATAATAATCAGCGCGGTCAATGAGAAAGGCATTATTCTTTTTACAGTGTTATTAACCATTTCTTTTCCTTAACTCACATCTTCATAAACCGGTTGGTACATCGATAAACTCCACGTCCATTCCGAGTTGATTGGCGCATTCTTCCATTACCCGCCTGACGCCCCACACTTCAGTGGAATAGTGCCCGCCGGCTATATAGTTAAGGCGGCCTTCCATCGCGTAATGGTACATTGAGTGGGAGCTTTCACCGGTAACGTAAAGGTCCAGTTCCTCTTCAATTGCCTGCATGGCTTCATCAGCCGCTCCGCCGGATACCACGGCGCAGGTATGACATTCCTTCTTTCCAAACGGAAAAACTCCGAGGGGCGGACGGCCCTTATAGCTAATCCTTTTTGTTGCTTCTTCGATACTCAGGGGTACGGCAAGGTTTCCCTTATACCCGATTTTCTTTCCGTGGTATAAGCCGAAAGGTTCCTTGTTCTCTATGCCAAGGAGCTTCGCCAGTACCGCGTTGTTCCCAAACTGCGGATTCTGATCCAGTGGAAGGTGGACCCCATACAGGGCTATATTTTGATCGAGGAGGAATTTTATCCGTTCCCGGTGAATTCCCTCCAGCCTTAAGGGGGAACCCCAGAAAAGCCCATGGTGGACAAAAAGCATTCCGGCGTCCGCTTCGGCCGCCCGTTTAAAAACTTCCAGACTGGCGTCTACCGAAAAGGCGATCTTTTTAATTTCAGAACCATCGTTGTCTGCCTGGAGACCGTTAAGAGAAGAATCAATTGCTCTGAATTCTTCAAGGTTCAATAAACCCTGAAAGAAAGCATCAAGCTTCCGTGCGGTAAGCGCCATAATGTAATATAGTATATACAATCAGCAGGGGAAAGTCCACATCACGCATCAGAGCTGTTATTTCAAAACTGTGAAGCGGAGAATTTTCCTGTTTTGACTTTAAAAATTCTCCCAAAAACAGTATACTATGTTTAGGTCTTTTTAAAAAAATGAGGCTGGAAAATCCCTCTCTTTAAGGAAGCAACTGTATGAAGAATAAATTATGGCTCTTTTTTGTAATCATCCCGGTAGGACTGATTCTATCCTGCGCTTCTGCTCCCTCAAGCTCCGGTTCCGGACCATTGTCCGCCAGGACCCTGGGCCTGGTAAAGGACGCGGTTTTCGAGGTGGTTCTGGAAAAGCCTGTGGACGATCCAACGGTTTATGAAAAGGAACTAAACTGGGACAAGGTTCCCTACGCCATAAGAAATGACAAGTACTATTCCATTGGTACCGCGTTTGCCATTTCCAAAACGGAGCTTATAACGGCCTTTCACGTGATCAACCTTGGTCTGGAAAGTACGATCCTCAACAAATACTGTATCCGCGACTCTGAGGGAAAAGTTTTTGAAGTGGATCAGGTTACCGGCGGTTCTAACGAAAAAGATTACCTCATATTGACAGTCAAGGGAAAAACGTTCGGCAGCTTCTTTCAGTTCGACCGGAACTATAAAGCAGGCGATCCGGTTTTCAGCATTGGAAACGCCCTGGGCGAAGGCATCGTGGTGCGTAACGGCCTTATTTTGGGTACGGTTCCGGAAGAGGATTCGGGCCGCTGGAATCTCCTGAAAAGCTCCGCTGACGGCAACCCCGGCAATTCCGGGGGCCCCCTGGTAACACCGGCAGGCAAGGTGGTAGGTTTGGTCAGCGCCCTAAAGGATAATATACTCTACTCGGTTCCGTCGGATGTTATCCTTGATGACAGCCGTTCAGCCCTTTCCTACAGGATAAAGCCCACCTTTGGTCATCTCATACTGGCAAATAAAATAAACCGGATCATTGAAATGAATGTTCCGCTGCCTGATTCCTACACCGCGATACGGAGCTCGCTCCGTGAAACGTATATGAAAGAGTACGACGCTTCCATGACCGCCCTTTTCAACGAGGCGCCGGAATACCTTACCGGTCCGAACAACGCGTACCTTTTTAACAGTTCCCTTTCTTCTCCCTTTCCGGAAATTAGTTTTGTGGATCCCAACGACGACAACTGGTACCTTTCGGGCCTTGACCGGAAGACCAATGTCCTGGACGACGATGGGCGGCTCATGTACGCCTCTGTTTCGGGCTATAACTTCTATAAAATCAAGAGGCCCCTTACGGTTCCCCTTGAAAAAGTCTGTACCGATCCCAAATACATCATGGATCTCATACTCCAGAACCTGAGAATTGAAAGAACACTGTGGGGCAGCGACAACTACCGTATACTTTCATTCGGCGCGCCCAATTCTACAGGACAATTCAGGGATGCCCTTGGAAGAACCTGGCTCACCGCGTACTGGAACATAGACTTCGATGACAAGGTGCTCATCATGTATATCCTTCCCCTGCCCAACGGGCCTGCCATTGTATCCACCATACAACCCAGCGCTTACCAATTTGATTACGAGTGGGATTTACGAAAGCTCTGCGAGCATACGTTCGCGGCCTATGACGCCTATTTTTCCGAGTGGGTTGATTTTATCGCCATTAAAAAGTTTATCCCGGATTTCCTGAAGGATTTTCGCTTTGACTGGAACAGCGCCGATCAGAGCTTCACCCTCAGCGCCGGTTCTTTTTCCCTGAACGCAGGCAGGCAGGTCTTTAACTGGGCCGGCGATTCGGATCTGTTTCTGGCGCCTAACTGGTACAAACAAAACAATAAGCCGGTATTCAATATCCGCAAGATTATTATTAACAGGGACCTGCGGGGCAAGGATTTTGTTGTTCTGTACCGGAACATAAAACCGGATCCAAAACTCGGTTCCAGCTCAATGGAAAACTGGAATGATCTGGTTCAGGAGAAATTTCCCTTTGACGGAACCCCGGCCATTTCGGTCAAGGACAATACCGGCTCTGTAGGCGCCATCGTACAGGCGCAGCAGCCCAATCCGGATACCATCTTTAGTGTTTATCTTTCCATGGAGAATCCCCAGAATGAGGACAGCCTCGGCCAGCGTTTCAGCGCGCTCAAACAGGGGCTTTCGATCAGCGAATAGGGTCTTATCGATAGCTAAACTGAATTCCTTTCGGGAGGGGCGCGTTCTTTAACGGTGAAGCCGCCCCTCCTTCTGCGGCCTGGGCCGCGAATGCCGTTATAATGTCCGCGGTTCCTGCCGGCGCGTCAATGTTGTTCCAAACCTTTTTTTGACGGCCGCGAAAAAAGGCCGTTATGAGGGGATAGCGGACAGGAAAATCCGAATAATCCAGCGGGCCCGCGCCATCCGCCGAGGCCAAAACAGAATGGGCGGGCGCGGCTTCAAAACACCGGTACAGGGCCTGATGACGAGAGTCCCGTTCCCTGCCGGAAGTCAGAAAAAGTACGGGGATAGTCAATTCGGGAACCTGGCCCACCCCTGTTATTTTCTTTGGTTTCATATCTTCGAACCAGCGCTTAAGCCCGTACCGTACCGACTCCAACCATCCCGCTTCGGGGGAGAGGGGCGGAATCTCCGGCGTCTCAGCCCGGTACATTGACCAGAGGGGACTTTCAATGGCGATGAGGCCGCGGATCTGTATTTCAGAGAAGTTAGAGAAGGAATTCCCCGGAAGGACAAGTGCGGAACCGCCGGCGTCATAACCGGCCAGAAATACAGCGCTGCGGGAGGCGATACTGAAGAGCGGTATTTTTTCATCCAGCAGGGGGTTCTGCCTGAGCCATGACAAAAGGAATTGAATGTCTTTCTTCCGTTCATCTTCCAGTAAACGGCCGTACGCGTTGGCCTTTGCCGAAACAGTTCCGGATGAAAACGTGTTGAAACGGCGGAACCATTCCGCCGCCCCTATCCCATGACGTTCTGTTTTGCCATCTTCCGAAACATGAATCGCCGGGGAATCGAAACCGCGCCGGGAATAGCTGAGCGCCGTAAAACCCCGGTCCCGCAGTTCGCCGGAAATTTGATCAACGGCCATTATGGAACCCAGGAGCGGCGGCGCGAGGATCAATAAGGGCCGCGAAGACGGATGCAGATCATTACTGTCGGTGTATATGCGGATGTAGTATTCCGCTCCCTTCCCTTCGGCCCTGAGCGTGTAAACTCCCCGGGTAATTAACGCCGTATCTTTTGCAGGGGTAAAATAAAAAGCTATTCCTGCCGTGATAAAGAGCAGCGCGAGCGGGGGAATGACCAGGGCTATCCGTGTTTTTTTGTACGCTCCGAATCGTGCGTTATCCCGAATCTGGGCGAAAATTCCGGCCCCGGTTAAAAATGCCGTATAAAGGAGCAGGGGGACGAGTTCGGGCCTGAAGCCGTAGGCGGGGAACAGCACAAGGGTAATAATGAGAGCCGTCAGGGGAAGCCATGCCAGCCCCTCTATAGATCGCAGGGCCTTGATAACGGGCCGTGATATATGCAGGAACAGAAAAAGACATATGAGCAATTCGGCAATCCATATTTCCCGCATAACGGAAGAAGTATATACGGAAGGGCGCGGATATTCTACTTGTTGTTTGGACAGGTGTCGCTAACCCAGCTCTGGTATGAAAAATTTGAAGATGGCGGAGATGAACCGCCCTATGGGAAGTATGGTAATTTGCAGACGGTTTTGGACGATAAGGATAATGAAAAGCAGCGGGCCTCCTATCTTCATTATTGTCCGTTCTGTTTCTGCACTGAGGTTAAGGCCTGAAAAAACGATATGGCTGCCGTCCAGCGGCGGAATCGGAATAAGGTTAAAAATAAAAAGCCCCAGGTTCAATGCCGCGCCCTGAAAAATTACCGTGACAAAGCCGATAAAAGGCCCGGAGTAAAAAACAGAAAAAATTTGATCCGTCTTTTCGGTCGCCGCTGCGGACGCCATAAAAACAAGCCATGCCTTTATGAGGCCTATTAATATCATGGCAAGAACAAGGTTGGCCAGGGGGCCCGCCGCCGCGATGATGGCCTTGTCCCGCCTGGGATGGCGGAGATTTTCCGGGTTAAACTGAACCGGCTTTGCCCAGCCAAAACCGGCGACAACAAGAAAAAGAAAACCAATCAGGTCGATGTGCCGCAGGGGGTTAAATGTCAGGCGGCCCATGTCCCGCGCGGTACTGTCTCCCAGTTTATAGGCCGCCAGGGCATGGCAGTACTCGTGCACCGTCAAACCGATAATGACCCCCGGGAGGGCATACAGGATACCTTGCCAGTTCATACACAGCGTCCGGTGTATTTACGGACAAAGTCTTCGGGCCTGTAGGTCATTTTCGCCTGACGCAGGCCCTCGTCCCCCAGATCCTGTTCCCTGTTGATAAGGCTAATACTTTCCGGCAGGGCGGAGGCGAACGTCTGATTCATGAACTGATAGATACCTTTGTAGTCTTCAATGGCCTTTTCAAAATGTATGGTGAAAATTCTGCCCTGGGCAATGGCTTCACCCAGACACCAGCCAACGGGTTTTCCATCAACATAAAACAACATGCCTTCCAAACCAAGTTCCGTGAAGAGATCCAGAGCTTCACTGCACGCCTTAAAATCCGCCTCGCCGAACCTGCAGGCCTGCCAGTAGTCCAATATTACCCTTGCATCCGGAACAAGTTCGGCCGTGAGGGGTTTTTCTTCGTGCGTATATAGCTTGAGGAACTGGGCTACCAGGTTCCGTTTTTTGTGGTACTTCTTGCCCGGCAGTTCCGCCAGTTCTGTTCTAAGGTAGAGGTAATCGAAATTGTCCCGATCCTCGGTTATTTCTATACCCCATTCTTCAAAGTTCTTCCGTCCGGGCGCGAGCACCGATTCGGGGATATTCTTCCAGTAATCGTGGTTTTGGAAGAGCTCTTTTATAATCAAACGATCCGGCGCCGCGCGGGGGGTCAAAAAGAATTTTTTTTCTTCATCCCCCGGCGCGTGGGGCGGCTGGACGCCTGAAATTATCAATGTCCTGTCCTCCAGCGCGGAAACCCGGTACTGGTAACGTTTTCTGAAAAGGAAGAGGCCCGCAAAGGTGAATTCCGAGACCCCGTCGGGAACCAGGGAAAGCTCATTTTGCATTTCATTTTTTAGATCAATGGTAACAGGTGTAAAATCGGGAAATAGTGGTATAGCCATAGTGAAAGTATAGTGAACAAAGAACCTCTCGCATAGGTGCCAGGCACATTGCTATGACGGCGAATCAGGTTCATACTGCATGTATGAGCAGCTTAACAAAAGAACAGGACAGGAAATTTTTTGATCTTACGGTCCCGCGTTTTTTAAAATACGTACAATTCTGGACGACGAGTGATCGCCATGTTCAGGATACTCCGTCCAGTCCGGGGCAGTGGAAACTGGCGAAAGCCCTGGAAGAGGAACTGCGCGGTTTGGGTATTGGCGAAGTAACCCTCACCGATCACTGTTATGTGATAGCAAAGCTGGATGCGAGTCCCGGCAGGGAAGCAGCCATGCCGGTCGGGTTTCTCGCCCATTTGGATACCTCCGAAGAGGTTTCCGGGAAAGACGTTAAGGCCCGGCTGATAGATAATTACGACGGGAAACCGGTAAAGCTGGAAGGCGGTCTTGTTCTTGATCCCGCCCTCGATCCGGATCTTGCCTCCTGTACAGGCAAGGCCCTGATCCACACCGATGGCAGTACGCTCCTCGGGGCGGATGACAAGGCCGGTATCGCCGCCATTATGGGAGCGGTGGAATATCTTCTGGCTCACCCGGAAATTGAACGGGGGCCGGTGGAGATCATCTTCTCTCCGGACGAGGAAACCGGTAAGGGGCTTCCCGATTTTCCCCGCCAGGACATCCGGGCGGAAGTGTGCTATACCCTGGACGGCGGCGCCCTGGGAGAACTGGAATGGGAATGTTTCAACGCCTGGGCGGCGGAAATCAAATTCACCGGGGTTTCCAGGCACCTGGGAGCCGCGCGGGGCGCAATGGTTAACGCGGCCCTGATGGCCGCGGTGTACGCCGCCATGCTGCCCAGAAACGAAAGCCCCGAAGCAACCGACGGCTATTATGGCTACTACTGCCCCCTTTCGATCTGCGGGGATGTGGAAAACGCCACGCTTGAGGTGTATATACGGGACTTTGAATACAAAGAAGGGGAGAGGCGTTTGGCCGCCCTTGAGAATTTCGCCCGGGCGGTGGAAGCCCAGTTTCCCGGCGGCAAGGCGGAAGTTTCGCCCAAGGCCCAGTACCGTAACATGAAAGAAAAAATTCTTTCCCGGCCCGAGGTGATTGATAAGCTGCGCCAGGCCTATAAAAACGCCGGCGTGGAAATAACAGAAAAGCCCATACGCGGCGGCACCGACGGTTCCCGGCTTACCGAAATGGGCATACCCACCCCCAATATTTTCACCGGGGGGCGTAACTTTCACAGCCGCCTGGAATGGCTCGCTGTCCCGGAAATGATCGCCGCCTGCAGGGTGATGGTGGAACTTGCTGGGCTCTGGGGCAATGGGCTGTCTTCGACAGCTCATCATTGACAGCTCAATTAACCGCCAGCTATACTTGCAGTCTATGGATACTCTAAGTACCGCATTCAGGGATTATATCAAGAAGGTGATGATCCTTTCCAAATCATCATCTGTTATTACCGAAAACAATGTATTTCAGGAAGGGGCCGCGGATATTCTTCCCTATCTGGATAAGATGGTGGAGGAACTTATCCTGCCCGGTTCGGGGCTTGATGGATTTGAAAACCTCGCGGAACTTTTTTCCCTGGCCAAATCGGGGAAATCCTGCCTGCTTCTTCCCGAACACTACAGCAACATGGATCTCTCACTCTTTTCGTATCTGGTCCGCAAGGCGGGGAGCGGCGGCGGTGACATTGATCGCTCGCTTGTTTCCATTGCGGGCATGAAGCTCAACGAAGAAAACCCCATAGTTTCCGCTTTCGCGAGCGCCTACACCAGGATAATAATTTATCCGAGCCGTTCCCTTCAAAGCCTCAACAGTGAAAAAGACAAAGCGGAATTTGTCCGCAGTAACGCCATTAACCGGGCGGCCATGAAGGCGCTTATGAGCGTCAAGAACTCAGGCCATCTTGTCCTCATCTTTCCTTCGGGAACGCGGTACAGACCCTGGGATCCCTCCAGCAAAAGGGGAGTCCGTGAAATAGATTCCTATATAAAAATTTTTGATTACATGTGCCTGGTTGCGATTAACGGTGAGGTCCTCCATGTCCACAGGGGAGACATGCTGGAAGACGCGGTGTCCAAAGATGTGGTGCGCCTTTCGATCAGTCCTGTTATTTCCTGCGGTGAATTCCGTGACACGGTACGCGCCGGAGAGAACGGTCAGGATAAAAAGCAGGCCGTTGCCGACGCCGTTATGGCCGAACTTGAAAAAATGCACATCGAAGGGGAAGAAAAAAGAAAGCAATTTTTGAAGTAACTTTCACTCAAAAGAAACGTTATATAGTAGTGCAGGCCGTTGGCCCCGAACGATTCTTTCTTAAGTGAGGTTTACTTTGAAACGGAATATTTTATTGGTATTGTTGTTATGCGCGTTAGCCGCAATGTTGTCAGCACAGGAAATGGGACGCGGAAATACGGCGCCCCGTCAGCCGGGCGCGAACCCCGGGATCCGGCATGCGCTGCCGGTGCCCGAGCCAGTGACAGTCTCCGGCAGTCTGATTGTAGCCAACGGTTTTCCCGCGGTTAAAAGCGGGGATGTCACCTATTTGGTTGGCGGCGTTAATCGTCTTACCGGTTTTATCGATGGTTTCAAGGCGGGCGCGCAGGTAACCATTGAGGGCAAGGCGTTTACAAGTCCGAAAGACAGCAACCTTAAATTTCTGAGGCCCTCTTCATTAACCCTGAACGGGAATACCTACGATTTGAGCCCTCCCCAATTTTTAAGGGCCCCCGCGGATCCCAGCAATCCGGGCAAGGCGCTTTCGCCAAACGCTCCCCGCCGGCAGAACTTTCAGCCCCAGCGTCCAAGAGGTCCAAGGTTTCAGGGGCCCGGACGGCAGCACGAACGTTTTCTTTAAATCCTGAAAAGAGTGCAGGATCTGAGCTTCTTTTATAAAAGCCTGGGACCGTTCATCAACTGGACGGCCCCAGGCTTTTTGTTTGTTTGTTGTTATGGGTGGGCTTTTCTGAAGGCCGTATCCGCCTGATTCGAAAACCAGTGGAAGATCGCTTCGGAGCGGTTGGCGAATGAGGTTCCCATCCTGTCCTTTATGCCCGGGAGGGAAACCGCCTTTGCCATGGAGACTATGTAAACCAAAAGGTAATCCCCCGCGTCAAAAACGGCCACGGCGGAACGGAGGTTGTTTTTGCTTACTGCCGGGATGATCCCGTAGGTGAGGGCGCTAAGGTTCTGCTGAATAAAAATTATTGCGCCCGCCGTTGTGTAAAAATCGTACTGATAAATATTATCGCCGAATGTGCCGTCTTTCTGGCGGGCATAAAGGGTAAGTTCCGCGGGCGGTTGGGGGTATACGGGATCGGGAAGGGGCTTTTTGGTTGACGGCCCGTCGATTACCGAGGAAGTTACGTAAAATGTCCATATTTTCCCCCTGCTTGCCGAAAAATACTGGAGACCCGTAAGGGTACTCAGGGCCAAAATTTCGTTGTAGAGGCCGGTTTTTTCCCCGGCGCTCCACGCCAGATTTTCCGCGCCCACGGGCTTGTTGTAAAGGTGAAGGCTTTCCACCATTACACTGGGCTGTAAATCCGCGCGTATCGCTTCAACCATGTTCTGCAGCGTATTGTCTTTGGGGGCAAGCTGGGGCTGGGGATCTTTGAACTGCGCCACAACAGGTTTTTCCCCGTTGATCAAGGCTTTTGCCTGATCCGGCCCGGTTAGTTCTTCCAGGCTAATACCGAAAACTCCTGTACCGGGAACGAGGACCAAAAACGCCGCCAGCATGCATTTCCATATAAGATCTCTCTTCATATAATAACCCCAATAATATCCTCAAGTTTACCGCATCCCGCCCCGGTAGTACACGCGTACCTGCTTGTAGAGGCCCTCTCCCTCGCTTTTTGTTTCCACATCAGCGATGTCGTTCAACGTCGTATGAATGAGCCTGCGGTCAAATGGGTTCATGGGTTCAAGGAGTATGGAGCCCCGGTTTTCCCGTACCCGTTCCGCGACGGTATAGGCCAGACGTACCAGGGATTCTTCACGGCGAATGCGGTAGTTTTCGCTGTCCAGAATTACCCGCATATCTTCCCGTCCCCGGCGGCCCGCGTAGATATTGGCAAGGAGCTGAAGGGCGT
>Ga0123357_10004061_pt1 | contig 17047 bp, 5 predicted proteins | sample TergutEmb28metaG_FD_89873 | JGI IMG/M metagenome (GOLD analysis project Ga0123357, IMG submission 89873) | Embiratermes neotenicus P4 segment gut microbial communities from Petit-Saut dam, French Guiana - Emb289 P4 | ecosystem: Host-associated > Arthropoda: Insects > Digestive system > Gut ... | reverse complement strand
CGAACCAGAGCAATACAACTCATGAAATAACTCAACAAATAAGTCGCAAGCTCCTGAGGATGGATGTATTAACATCCGAAACATGTTGAACATTAAATAATGAAATAATAAAGCAAGTGACATCAAGTTGGTCTCCCTTCATTCAACTATCAAGATGATCCACGGTCCAATAAACATAAAAGCACTTAGTTAACAATTAAATAATTTATTTTTTGTAGCATAATGAAAAAACTCTTTAAATAAATACTTTTTTTAGTAACCATGCTGATCGCTGAATGAACCTGTATTCGTATTTTGGGTGTTTCACGACAGACACTTCGGAAACAACAATAAGCATTCATGAATTTAGTCATCGTCCCAACTGGGATTCTAATCAGATCACTTCTATATGCAGATGAAAAGTGTCCCCTCTGGAGTCAACTTGCTGGGCGTTCAATAGCAAGCAAACTCAATGAACACGGTACCGCGTTGTTTCAACGGAAACTGGACAAACAGCTGGGACCTTACTCTCTATATGCGACCATCCGACCGAGTGTGACAACATTTCGGATGCAGCAAAACTCGCGGCAAAACGAAGCCACTCACAGTAAATGAAAAGTTTCATACCAATTTCTTTCTTTTTTCTTTCCTTTTTTTTCCAATCCCATCTATTTATTGATTTTTCAGTGCAAGTATTTATCTCATTTACTTACTCATTCATCATCCATTTACGGACGCTGTCAGTAAATTAAAACATACATGCGATAACTGGAACATACAAAATTATAAACAAAATTGACTGCGATAGGAAGTCATTTTGGTATAATTTAATGACCTAGAAGTTACGTAGACCGTTAAGATACAAAATTTTAAATAAAACAGAATATGGTGGAAGGTCGCCATGTTTAAATCAGTGACCTAAATTTTTTTTTCGGAGGGAATGAGTAAAACCACGAAAAACTCATACTCTGTGCTCCGGCTCGAACGCTAGCCAGAAGTGTCCTCACTTGAGCTAATTTTTCTGCAGTTTGCATTTCATATAAATGCTGGAATTCTGTGCCAGCACTGTGTTTTTATTGTCAATCCGTTCGAAGATCTGTAACATTACCGGAAAGAAGAGTACAAAGACCCGCGAAATTGCGTTAGTTCCCAGAGCTGCATTCGAAGTACAGATCCCAGTGTTTGTGTACTCTACGATCGATTTTGCCTTACAGCATTACTTCACTCTGATTGGCTGTTGGCTAATTTATTCCAGTACGTAATGTTGTAGTTTAATTAACCTACCCTTTTTTTCCTTAACTGATTATGTAATTGTACAGTAGATGAAAATTTTATTAATGTGGCTCAAGATATATGTTGGGTAAAGTCCCTTGTGAACACAAAATGGGCCTTCCGTTTTCACAAATGACAGGGGATTTCATGACCAGTTGAGTACTTTTTTCTCTTGAGGGACTTTTTCCATTAAGTTACTTAAAACGTAAAATAAAGCGACTATAGCAAAACGTGTATCATCAGCTGCCATATTTGAATATTCTTCAAATAACAACTATACCATAAAAACCAGTTTGTGTTACCTTGGACGCTACTGGTTTGTCATACTTCTCACCTCACAAATCTGTGCATGTTCCTCTTTCCAATTACAAACATCAGGAAAAACCGACATCAACACTTCCCCGCACGCCAGCTTGCATACATGCAGCCGAGCAAGAAGTCAGTGATATTAATAGGCTACCAAGCTACATCTTGTACGTACATAAAGTTCTCGCCCGTCACGTGATCCAGGAGCTAATTCAATCTTATTACAAAAGGTCACGTGGGGGTAAAGTTACAGATCATGCACACAGTAGCTATTCCTAGCATGTTTCTTACAGCCGCTTCAGGTTGGGTATTTCTCCGTCTGTTTTGACTGCTGCTGAAGCTGCAGCAGATAAAGATTTATATGTGAGTCACTTGAGGATAATCTGCGATATTGTCTTTTGACTATGTGCCAAAAATACGTTAAACCGCATGTTAGAAAATTGGTGTGGACTGTATCAGTTTGTCTTAGCACAGGGTTGAAAAACTAGCTGTTGTGGTTTCTACACCGAATTTCGGAATTTCGGAAACCCTTTTTACCAGGATATGGAGTTGCAAGCCAAAATAAGAAACCCGAAATCTGTAAAAGAATTATCAAGTGAATATAAATCTAGCGATTACTCGGCTTTAGCAGCTGTCGCCTGATGTATCGTTAAGGAGTCTAGGATAGAGGAAAGTAAGCACAAACAAGGCAAAGGGAAGAAAGTAAAATCAAGTGAAGATAAACGTAAGTTATTCTCGCACACGCCAAGCAAACACAAGGGATAGTGGAGGTACAGCTCCACGCATTCCTAACCTCGGCACTAGGTGGTAAGTGGTCACATTCACGCCCCGGCCTCTTTAACTCCGCATAAAGAGCCCCCAGTGCCCCATGGAATCGAGGTTGGGGAAGGCCCAGAACCTGGCCGAACATACTGCAGAAGGAAAAATTTCCCTTTCCGGGAATCGATCCACAATTCCTTGGTAGCCCAGCCCGTAGTCAAGTCGTTATACAAAGTCCCCACGGGAAAGCAACCCAAATCGGTAGCAGATTTCTCGATTCTTACGCAAAATGTACTGCTGCTCACACAGTAGCGAAATTCGTGAGTGTCAGTGCAGATAGGAACAGCTGTCTTAACTTGTAAGAAAAAATTAAAGTCACCAATGGACCTGATTTATAGCACCAACCAAACGCACAGTTTTGTATATACAAGTATATTAAAGACGTAGCAGCTACACTTTTCGATACAACTGTACCATCTTCAGGGAACACAATACACCACGTTTAAAAGCAATTTCCAGTGATAAGCTATTATTCACAGCGTTTAACATTCTGTAGTAAGCTCCATTGTTGGTGTCAATTATGTAAAAAAAAAGTAAGGCTTTTTATATATAAAACTGATATCAGCCTTGTATATAACCTTGCAAATGATAGCTTATCTTTGGAAATTAGTTTTAAACCTGACATATTTTGCTCCCTGAAGATAATAAACGTGTATCGAAACATTTCGCAGCTGCGTCTTTGAAGATATTTTGTATTCAATACTGTGCATTTTGTTGGCGTAATAAATTTAGCACACAGATCCAAAGAAATGAAAGGAATGGACAACTATAAAATCATTAATGCCCGAAACGTCTACGTAGTAATGTCGGCTAGCACTATACTGCTTCGAAGTGCTGCTTACCCTCGGTGCGATGCCCTTGTTTATACAATAAACAGTTCTTTATCTATTCTTACGGATCACATCTGAGCGGCAGCGCTGTCCAGACAGAACGGTGAGGCTCCAATCTTCAACCAGCAGAGCGCCACTTCTATTTTCAAACATTAATAGAATCTAAAGGCCAAAACTGCAGTTACAATGACACCGCAAAATACACGAATCATTATGACACATCGCTGAATATATTTACACCACTAAAGAGCTGTTTAATTTCAGGTAAGTACTATTATATACAGTGGCGTACCGGGGGGGGGGGGGGTTTCAAGCTGAAGCCTGCTACACGGATACCACCCCAACCAGCCACACCGAAACTCCAACACACATCGAAACAAGAACACACGACCAATGTGATGATACAATAGAAAAGTCGCAGGCTCGTGATGATGGATATATTAATGTCCGAAACATGTTGAGCATAGAAGCAGTGAAATAAAACTTAATAAATATTGACATCAAGTTGGTCTCTTTTTCTTCAACAATTGTCTTTTTAACGTTCTTAATAAGGGGCTGATGGTGGTTTAATAGGTCGAAACATGTAGCCTGCTCTATCCTACCTTGTATGTTGTGTACGACTGTTTTTAGTAAATTATATATCTCTAACTGAACACTACTGTCCCTGCACGGTAGGCATAGGAGATTACATGGAGTGCTTTGGATATTTTCCCCACCTTTCACCTTCCAAATTTGTTGCTTTCATAAGCACAGAGATATCTGGTAACGGTCTAAATTTTTTGCATTCCTTTCCAGCATATATGAATTGTATAGGCCTGCCAGCGGAGGTGGACAGCCTCGTAAATGAGGGCGTGCAGTAGGCCAGACAGCTGAACACAGCGCACAACCTCTACTTAAGAAATGGAATGTACTGTACAATGCATATGCCCATCCTGTTGGAATTGAGAGAGTAGACGCTATGAGGACAGACAGCCTCTATTATACTCTCGTCTCGAGGACTTCCGATCTTATTAAGTTATGGAAATTGTGCAGCGTGGAGCAAGCAAGAATCTCATGTATGTTCCTACAGTCCCCAACTAAAGTACATACGTTGTATACGGAATCCACTATATCGGACTCACAGAACACTTGCTAGAATGGGATAAGCAGCCATGTCCGTTTTCATGCATAGGACTGCCATGTTTCAAAGTCTAGCATATAAAGAGAACACCGGCTGTATTATAAGTTCCTTGCAGATTTTGAATTTGTGACAAAACCATGTGTTGATGTAGTGAGATGTAAGGTTCTCCGGACGTGGCTTATGAAGACTATTGTAATCTTGTTTGTGATGCCGTACATTCTGGCAGAAAGCTACAAAGTTCTGTAGAAGCCTGTTACCTGCACCCATAGGATCCTCCGAAGAACTGATCCCAGTCCTCGCTACCTTTTTATCAGGCTGCGTGACGTCGTATCTCCAAAAACAATAATCCCGTTAGAGTAGTTAGTTTTATCTAACAGTCAACTCAAGCAGCAGGAAAAGGGCAGGATACTTAGCGTGCGTACTGAAGATGATAAGGTTCAAACGTTTTTCGTGAGAAAATCTGAAGAGAAGATACTACTCCAAAAACACAGGGATAATATTAAAATTAATATTGCCAGTAGTATATGAGAAATCGAAGTGAATTAATTTTAGTTCACGAGAAATCAATGGAGATTCCTGTTGTAGGTGGTATTAAATTTCTGTCTTCATACAAGGAGGGGAATGACTTGACTACATGCAAGTATCAGCTTACCAAACAAGACTCTACTCCCTGCAGTTACTAACTGCTTACTGACTTACCTAATTTAGGCAGTGCTTCTTGTATAAAAGCGCGGGCGGAACGATAATATGTAGGATATTAAGAGCTAGACCTAAGGACAAGTATTAATGATATGTACAAACGTAAAATATTTCCCTTCATTCAATTCAAATAATTCCCTAACTTCAATAACAAATTTTTGTTTTAATGTTCTTTTGTCCCATGAAAGAGGAACCTATTTAAAAGTATCGTTGAGGACTATGAAGGCAGGGAATAAATAATTTATGAATACTGTATTTTAATGAATAAGGATAAATATATGGAAATAATGTGTTTTGCTTGATCGCTGTGCTGATCACCGCAGCTGTCACGGGATTTCTGGCGGTTGTTGGTTTCCTAAAGGATGAACCCATCGTCTTCCTTGCGGCAATAAAAGAAATACCCTGTAGTAATAACAAATAAATCTGAAGTTAAAGATAAGGCGTCGGAAAGACTCGCTGGAGACGCTGCGTTTTACTGGTTCATTGTGCCTTCCTCTCAAGCAATAAATACCGAGACAATTACGGAAAAATAACTTTGCCAGGTTCGGAAACACAGTCAGTTAATATAATGGAAGAAATCATATTTCCAGTTGCAAGAAAAACCCCCTTATCTGCAGGAAATACTTTTAACTAAAAGACGAAGTGATTAAGGGAGGAAGACCAGCAAGGAATGTCAATACTAAACGATTCTGAAGACGGTATAAGTTCGCAGTAAATACTAGACTTATCACACTCTCCATAATCTGAGGTTAGACAACCTATACTTTTCGGAGCCTGCTTCCTTCTTCAGGTGGGACGACGAAAGGACAGAACCTACTGTGGTGGACCTGTTCAAAAGAAGCAGTCTCAAACCATGGATTAAGTATAGCTCTCCTCATAAAATAATGTGAAATGCCAAATTGGTGCAGCAAGTTAATTTTATTGGTGTATTCTTAGCTAAGCTAAGAATACACCAATAAAATTACCTTGGTGCATCAAGTTGGTGTTTCGCATTATTTCATGAGGAAGATGCACGGTCAAACAACCCTCTAGCTCGCCCCTTTTCCTTTCCACCTGAAAGTGAGGTAGATCCAGCCTCAAAAACGCTCTAGCTTCTTTTCATCAGCCCAGGTGCCTGTGCTGTGTCAAAAATTTCATTCACACTGAGAAACGTCATTATTAATACATGTCAAAAGTGGGATTTATTGTAATGGTAATTGCCAGACATTAAATTTTGTGCGATGTACAGGAATATGACGTCTGTGGAGACCAGAATTTCTACAGAATTTTGGTCCAACAATAGAGAAACATCCGAGACCGAGGTGCGAATCTTATCTACTCAGACTCTGACCTAATATGTAACACCATGTGCCAATACTTCTGTGCAGCCTGCTGTCTCCGTGATTCAATCAATCCATATCTAGCATATTACTTGGTGTCACATTTAACGTTCGTATTCACGTGTGTGGAAACTTCACGAATCAAAACGGAATGATAATACGATGACATACGTCTGTACATCTTGGGGAGACGGTTTGTTGAGGGAAGTGTAAGGAAATCTTTCAGGATCATGTGCAGTGGCGGCTTTTGGTATCAGTAGCGTTGAACCTTGGTGAGTTCTACATGTTGTCGAATATTTAAATAACCATTAAGGCTCGTCTCTTCGCCTTAAGTACGCCCTGTGATCGCGTTGGAAAGAAATCTGGAATTAGAAGACATGTTCTTTTCAGTGGCACAGCGTGAGGAGCTACGTTCTTCATAGGCAATATGATATTGCAGCTTTTCCTAAGTTTATAAAACCTCAAATGGCCTAGAACGAATGCAAATATTGAGTAGAATAGTATGTGGAAGAGGGGACCGAGGTGGCACAGTGGTTAAGGTGCTGTGCTACAAATCGGAAGGTCGCTGGTTCGATCCCAGATTGTGTCATTGGAATTTTTCATTGACATAAAATCCTTCCGATCGCACTATGGCCCTGGGGTCGACTCAGCCTCTAACAGAAATGGGCACCAGGGGAATTTCATGGGGGGTAAAGGCGGCCGGTGCGTAAGGCTGACAACCTTACCACCATCCTGTGCCGTTGTCATGAAATCTGGGAACCTTAACTTCCTGGAACCCTCTGCGCCACTCCAGGACTGTAATGGGACTGTAATGGGACTGCTTTACCTTTTTAGTATATGGAAGAAAACTTCTACATGATTTTAAATTACGATTCCTGCATTTGACTCCGGATATTAACCATTTGACGCCTAATGACGACTATAGTGGTCGTACCGCACCGCTAACCTCTAAACATTGCATTCTGTATATTTATTCAACACATAAAAAGTACTGAATATTTTAAACACGGTATATACTCTCCGTCTTTTCCTCTTCAAAATGCAATGTGTTTCATAAATCTAACGCATTTAGTTTCTGTATTATTCACATTTTATATACAGGGTGTGCTAAAATTTAAAAAAATAATTCCGGCGCCAAAAGGTTAAGGAAATACATGCAAACCTCAACCGGGATACACACTCTCAATCAAAATTAGAAGGCGGTACCTCCAGAGTACAAGACGAAGGCGTCACTTCGTGACAGGTAACTCAGTTACGTTTATAAGTGTGTCAATATTTTGAGGTACTGGTTATTCGTGTACCTAGAAGACCTGAGTAAAAACACTAAGAATCACAGGACTGGCTTTCCACCGCCGGGATTCAAACCTGATACCTCCCGAATGCCAGTCGGAGCTATTATCGCTGCTCCGCCGCATTCAGTGTGCACCCCTGCTGTAAGTCAAATTTGAAAACAACAAACACCTTTTCGGGTGTCCATAGTCCAAACTTCGTTAAAATTCGCACGATTTCCTTCAAGGCAACTGCTGAGATGGAATCTTTAAGATCCTTTTATTTCTCTAAATAAACATAACTTTGCTTCAGCTTTTTATTAATTCGAGAATCGGCATCAATCACCACGACCCTGGGTAGGGGTAATTAAATGGTGTTCGCCCAACGAAATCACCCTCAAGCTCCATGACGATGTGAATATGCACGTCAAATGTCTGCTGCTTGTGACATGTTCGAGAGTTAAGCTCAATTGTCCTTATTTCCATGAATATGACATCATGTGCAACTGAAAGTTTGAATAAATGGCTGTTACTCTTCCATAAATAGGTTGTAAATTGTCGGTTTTACAGTACGATGTATGCATATACGGTTTCAATAAGCCTGCACATTGTTGCGTCATTGCCATATATCAATAAGGATAGGAGGGAGCATTGACGTCATTAATTACAGCAGTCAGAACGTTTTAATTAATTTTTTTAAGTATTTGCGAATGACAAACCTGTCACCGTACTTCAGACGGCACAGCCTATTATCTGGCGTATTACGAAATGAAAGCAAATGCAGCCGTGACGAAACTTTTCAGCGTTAGGTATGTGTGGAAGATTGCGGGATCCAACACAGAGACTGATGTTCCACGGGATTTTCCTATTTCTTCTAAATAATTTACCTTGCGTGCTTTATGCTATACCCATAACTCTCCCCTGGTTTTACCGCCCTAATAATATTTGTTAAGTAGGCCAGTTAGCTCAGTCGGCCTAGTGACTGACTACGGACTGGACGGTCCGGGATCGAATCCCGGTGGGGACGAGATTTTCCGCCAGTCCAGACCGGCCCTGGGGCCCACCCAGCCTCCTGTACTACGGGTACCGGGTCTTTTCCGGGGGTAAAGTGCGGCCGGGACGTGCTGCTGACCACTCACCCCTTCTAGTGCCGCGGTCATGGAAGAGTAGAGCTATACCTCTACCCACCCTTTAGGCCACGCCGGGCCTGTAACGGGATCACTTTACCTTTTTTTTAATAATATTTGTTAAATAGTAAAATATATTTAAAAAGACTTAAGCATTCAGCTAAAAGTCGGACATAATATTTCAGTGCCTGCAGCTAGTTTTACAGAGCACGGTGACTTGAACTGTAGACAACCAGGGAGATGGAGACATCACGTTCTGCCGGATCGCTAGTGCCCAGCAAGCAGACTTTAATGTGTCATAATATAATGCCATCAAAACCATAGACAGGCCTAGTGCCACCCTTGTATAACCTGCTTCTCTGGCATGGGTGGACTTTGGTGTCAATCAGTAGGGTTCCAGAAATCATAACAGTGTGGCCTTTGCAGTACGTACTTCAATAACGGCGGGATATAAAGGCCTTATCACCTGCCTGTTCGCAAGCACGACACAGCTCCATCATTTAATCGACTTGGATTATCTTCGTATTGAGAGCTTACAATAAGCCATTGTGTTCGAATGCCATAAGCACCCTATCGGTCCAACGTCTTGAGCCATTTCCTCAAGCCTTCCCTCTAAATTCTTCTTTATATGCATCACGTATCTAATTCTACCAAATTTTTATTTTAAAAATAGCTCAGGCACATTTAAAAACTAAATGAACCTGACGAACTTCAGTGGACCGAAATAGCTCAGTCGGTATAGTAACTCGCTATAGGCTGGACATTCCGAGGTTCTAATCCCGATGGGGCGACATATTCCGCACCGGCTCAGACCGGCCCTGGAGCCCACCCAGCCTTCTATACAATGGGTAACAGGGCATTCCTGGGGGCAAAAGCGACCGGAGCGTGCATTTGACCACTCACCTCATCTGACGCTGAAGTTAAAGGAAGAGGAGAGCTATGCCTCTACTGAACCTCTGGGCCTTTGTGGCATGTTCTAAAGCGAACTTTACCGTTATATTTTCCTTTACTTGAAGAACTTCATACTGCATTATTATTTAGGACTTTCATATGAAACATTTTTTGTTGTGGCTTGTGCCTGTAGGGAGTAGTACGTTACGTCATTAGGCCTGCCACAGTATTGTGTGACTAACAAATGAACATCAGCGGTATAGACGTAATCTACTGACAACACAAAATATTTACTTGGGAAATATTTGTACTCGATATAGGGTTAACTCTACTTTATTCACTGGCACAATAAATGAAATACTAATCCTTTAAATTTTCGTTCTTTCAAATTACCACAAACTACTGTATGTTCCTTTTACGAAGACGGATTTACTTTCGGAATGAAAGTTATACAGAATATATACAACATAAAGTAATTTTTATGGTGTATATATTTCGATTTGTTTGTGTTTATACCTAGATGTTAAAATATTTTTATTTTTAAATTTATTAAATTTGACACTAAAAAATGATTCACTTAAAAACTGGAGATGTTTAGAATGAGAAGACACATAAAATAATCCGAACAACAGTTCGCTAGAAGCAGCTGCACTAAACATATTTGTTCACTCCATCCATTCATTCATTCCTTACGTATTCTGTCTTATGATACGTCCATAGATTCTTCCGCAGTCATTTTCCCAATAGTCCGATCTAGTGCTTCCTCTTTCAAGTTCCAGTATCGTATTTTTCCTGAAGATCATCCTGTAAATGCTTACGTCTTATTCTTCATTTTCCCATCTCTTACATATTTCTTTCATTGGAAGAGTTTAGAAGGCAATTCCTACGCAAGATGTGACTAATCCAGTTGGTACTAAATTCAACATATATCAATAAGATCAGTAGTTCGGGTATGAATGATCCGTCGGGTAGGCAGGCGTAGAGTCATACGTAATCTCTACGTTATCAACTAACACAGCAGAGTCTCGCTTGAGCCAGTAATTGCTTGCCAAGTCAAGAAATTCACCGCACTTTATTGACCCTGAAGTTCTATTACAACTTACACAACAAACATCAATTGGCCCTGTTACGTGCCAAAAGAATCTGGTCCATAACATCACAGTCTATCTTTCAGATCCATCTCACTATTATCCTCCCATCTCCGGCTAGTTCTTTCAAGCAGTCTCTTTCCTTAAGTTTTCTCCACCTATTGTCTGTGCGCATTTCTCTTCTTCTCATTTCCTGCCACATACTACACACACCCCAACTTCCCCCGATTAAGAAACAACTACTAAGCATAAACCCCTAAATATACAATTTGCTCTATCATTTTGTAATTTCTTTCCTCCGATCTCTGTCTTCTACATAATTTTAGTTCTTTATCCAAACGGAGCAGATAAGAACAAAGTAGTACATCGCGCACAGAACATCTGCATTCATACTTATCCAATAAGATTCTGAACTGAAGCTACAATTCAAGCAAGCGAACATCTTGCACATGTTACTTGTGGTAAGGTTGATTCTGTTATTCCAACAGACTTTTACATGGTTTTCTTCCACCTCTTCTAGGAATGGATGTCACAGGAAGAAGAAAGAAAGTAGAATAGAGCGGGGGGTACAATTAGAAAAACATGAGAAAAATTAAGGAGTAAAATGAGAAGAAATAAAGTTTAAGCAGAAGTCACATCCCAGAAGACAGTAGTTAATCTTCCAGAACAATAATAAAGAAACGGTATTTTTTCAGTCGCGATTTTCTCTACTTTGGCAGTGTTCTCTAGTCTTCAGGAAGGGAGTATACAAAATTGATGAGTGTTTAAGTTTCAAATCGACAAACACAACAGTTCCTTACCCCTCACAACGTTACTCGAAAGCAAATCAAACCGTCACCCGTAAACCTGAGGAGCGATAACCACTGTTGACCGAGAGCATCGACCGACGGTTCTGAGGTGTTCCGGCTGATAACTTTCCAGGTGCTCGAGGCATTTTGTGATCATACTTCTATATCTACACTTGTTAAATAAACACGTGCCTCCGCCTAAAATGACGCTTTAAAATTGTGAGACCCACACTGTGGCCCGCGCTCAACATTGTAACAGTTAATATTACTGAAGCGCAACCAAATATTTACTCTAATTTATTCCTGTACTATTAATAATTCAGTCGTCAGATTCATACTTACAGTGCTGATAGAAGCAAGTTCTTTTCGGATTCCAATTTTTTAGTTTCATGTATGTCAGCCTCCTAATTAAAAAACGTGCCAGTAAAAATAGCCTTGACTGGCCGACATTGGCAGAATTCTTACGGAGCAGCGTTCTACCATTCATACTAATAGCGTAGGATAGCCGCGTTCAGTTGCGAAACAGAAGCAATAAAAAGGTTAAATAAATTTTTGCATGGCAAAGCAATTTTCGTCCGCGGTGGCACAGTGGTTAAGGTGATGTGTTACAAATCGGAAGATCGCTGTTTCGATCCCAGCTGGCGACAATGGAATTTTTCATTGACATAAAATCCTTCCGATCGCACTATGGTCATGGGGTCGACTCAGCCTCTAACAGAAATGAGTACCAGGAGCATTTTCTGGAGGTAAAGGCGGCCAGTGCGTAAGGCTGACAACCTTACCATCATCCTGGGCCATTGTCACGTAATCTGGGAACCTTAACTTTCTTGGAACCCTCTGGGCACCTCGGGCCTGTAATGGAACTGCTTTACCTTAATACAATTTTCGTACGGAAACTTTTGATAACATTAAAAGTTTATGACATGACTAGGGCGAGAACTCTTTTAGTTTCAGAACGATAATTAAAGAATTACAGAATACTAATTTCTTCACGGATGTGAGACTGTGAGATAAGGTACATAGTTCACAAATATGTAATTGTGTTACATACGGACTCTCCTACGTGCTTCGGCTGAGGTTAGCCATCTTTAGGAAGATTCAGACACAAAGGAATGTGTATAAACATAAAAGTTCACGGCGTAGAGTATGTAGCACCATCCATATAAATCTGGATACTACGTCAGTGATAATATCATAGTTAAAAATGTATATTTAAAATTATTAAAATTAGTATTTTTAATTATATTTTTCCATTACACTTCGTATATGTTGTGCTTCTGCAGCCAAACGTATATTTGCAGTATATTCGATCCTAACGTGGATCTACCCCCAGTAATCAACAGTGTGACGTCTGTGTACTATTTAAGAGTATAAGATAATAGAATATTTTTAAACACATGTTAACCCTATGTACATTTTCCTGAAATTATGGGCGTAAAATCATCTGTATCTTTTATATTTTACAGAATATTCTTAGTAATATTCGTATTACACATTTCGGATAAATCATATAAGTGACCATTCTTGTTGCTGCACCGTGAATATCGCCTAATTATTTAATAGTATACCAACTGATGCATATACATAAAACTTTTTTACATTAAAACACTAAAATTTCTCCGACATGTTTCGATCCAAGGATCATCCTCAGGGAGCTACACTTTCCTTGTTAAAGTCACTTTTAAAAACTAGTTACTGATTGCTTTCGTTACATAATCCTGGTTCTGTGGCAGCATGTCTTGTTGTGTAAGGGTATGTAGCTAAGGGTGCCCGACTGTCGTCGGGCACCCTTAGCTACATGCTGCCACAGAACCAGGATTATGTAACGAAAGCAATCAGTAACTAGTTTTTAAAAGTGACTTTAGCAAGGAAAGTGTAGCTCCCTGAGGATGACCCTTGGATCGAAACATGTCGGAGAAATTTTAGTGTTTTAATGTAAAAAGTTTTATGTATATGCATCAGTTGGTGTACTATTAAACATATAAGTGACATTACAATGTATGTAAAATGTGTTCATTGTCACCAAGTGTTGCTTAACATAAAACGACTTTACCAGATAAAGAAAATTTCTTCTCCTGGCGTAGTTACAATATAACACTTTACAGCTCATATGGCTGAATTATCTCCAAGAAACTCTTTTAACCTCACTTTTGTGTTACTTCTACTAAGATCCAAAATTCCCTTTCGACTGCATTACATACTCTCCGACAACGGTGCAAGGAAATGTCTCGTTGCACAGGTACTGCGTTTTGTGCAAAAATGTGAGAGATATTATTGGCATTAGCTAAATGTGTTGCAATGATCTGCAATCCCTAATTTTGCCTCGCTCCCCATCTCTTGTAATTTGGGTCATATTGCAAAGTCAGTTTTACTATATTAGTGTCGAAAACATGTCGAAAATCATCAATAGGACGGATACTGTAGCTGTCCCATTTACCTTCCTTCTTCAAAACGTTAATTCCAATATCCATTGTGAATTTAATAATCAAAATTTCAGTCTGTTCTTCCAATGAGCCTTTCTCACCGACTTCAATGTGCATATCTGTTCTCAGCATTCTATCCACATGTCCTGCCAACTGCATCCGCCAAAATATCGAAATTCTGTAAGTTTATTATGTTCTATATCCGTGCATTCAACGAATATTTAAATTTTGGAATAAAAGCAACCAAAGAACATGTGTGAAGCACGTTTTGTCACATATTATTTGTCAATTACCAGTATTTCCCGATCGCTTTGGCTATCTTCATTAGGGTATCTTTACAATAATATTAAGAATGCAATAAACTGCCAAATTATGAAAGTAGAATCACTCAACGTTATAAAGAATTCCTCAAATTCTCCAAATGACCACAAAATGTCAGCTTACGTGGTGCTAAAATCAAATAAAATGTATTTGTTCAAAACGCATAAAATTAGGTCGAAATTTGCATGTATTCTTGTACAGTTCTCCTGACGATAATCGCAAAAGAGATCGAAACGTGTTGGCAATTAATGATATGTGATAAAACTATGTTATACGTGTGCATTTGTTGGTTTTACTGCATAAGTTTAAATACACTGTAAGCTGTTTAAATCACACAGTTTCCACCCTAAACAATATTACAGTTTTCCCTCGTACATACTTCTTCTTGGTAAAGAATATTTAGACGACCCTTTTGTTTCCAAAATCCTGTGCGTCATATTTTCACTCAACGTAGAAATCCACTATGTTAAATTAGAATAGTATATAACACAGCTCCTGTTCCTACACCCCCCGGCGCAAACAGCATGCCGGATCCCACCCCCCCCCGACCCCCCCCCCCACCCCCAGCACAAAAAACCTAGTATAACTGTTTACTGAATGTTTTCAATTATCAACCTGAAGATGGCCAACGAAAATAGGACCGAAACATGTATTTGATTTTATGTAATAAATATACATACATCTTCCACCTTATAGTTGTGTCAGACAAATATACACACAATTCCAATTTATCTTTCAAAACACAACGGGGATGACAAACCTTATGAGTAGAAATCCACGTTTTACTGCCATTACAAGAGGAGCGGCAGGTGTGATGAAGTGTATATCCCGATCTCCAATGTTTTGTTCTGCAGTGTACCGCGCAATAACCTTTTGTGAATGGCGGTCCCTTAATAAGCACATTCAACATCCAACGCTTTTAAAATTTCATCATGAACATTATTTTTGTTTCTCCGGTTGGGTTTCAAAAATATCGAGAGAAGATTCCTGTTCAAAACAGTGGAAAGCATGGCAACCGATTGTTCAGACTCTCAGATATAGAATTCAATAGATATGAAGTGGTATTAGGCCTTAAAAAATAACATCTACTTTCGTTACGTACAATTCAATGCATAGCTAATGGCGTCCTGTGAGTGCTGATAGATACGCATATAATGTAAAACCACTTTAGAAGAGAGTGGAGAGTTGCTCAATAAGCACAGAGAGACATAAAACCTTTTTACGGCAACCAAATGTCTCGCAAATCATGCTTTACATTCTCAGAAGCATGCACTATAAATTAAGTTAAACAAAAGTACGAGTAGTTGAGGAAAAAACTTAACAACATGCATACTGAACAGTCAGTGGCAATTCAATGGCGAAACAGGAGATGCTACACAATGAATAGAATTATACTTATGTACAATTGCTCGCGGTGGCAAACTTGCCAAATAAAGAGGAATAGATACAGAAGCGGCCATAATACCGTTGTCCTGTATTTATTTTATTCATGGCCTATGCCTCTTTGAACAGGCGTTGGACATCTCCTTACTAAATTAATTTTGAATCATAAAATTACCTTTACTGATATATAAGGTTCAGTTCTTACTTCTCACTATACACATTCCCTGTCATTACAGAGATTGGTGGATTAAACTTGTTACGGGTAATAATAGCTGTTTCTTTTGCGAATCAAACGAGACATAATGTGTACATACCGGCCGAATGTACATTCTATAAATGTCAACGAATCCGGCACAAATATATATATATATATATATATGCCAGATTAGTTAACGTTTATAGAATACACATTCGGCCAGTATGTACACATTAGGTTTCGTTTCATTCGCATATATCGAGAGAGCTGTAGAAAACATCGAATTTTAAAAACTGAAAACAGGATTCACCTCAAACTTTTGGATCATTCAGAGAAAACCACACAGTAACTTCCTTACAATAATATGGAAAATTAAAGGGAAAGTAAGGGGAAGGCAGTGACAGTGGCTCCTATTAAGGTACTATCATTGCGTCTGTCTGGAATATCTAAGAAAACCGAATAAACCCCTCAAACACGATAGCTATTTGTAGAACAAAACTGAATATTGGCCCTCCTTAGCACGAAGCATGAGTAAAAATCCTCAAACTGCAAGGTCTTGTCTCAGAGTTCGGTACTGTTGTTTCAGTTAATTCTGGGGGGAGCATGGACTGAACTGACATGGCTTTGGATAGGGACAGTTGGCCATCTATTGTGAATGAGGTAATGAAAGTCCGGGTTCCATACAGTTAGGGGAGTTTCTTGACTAACTGAGGTCCTGTTAGCTTCTCAGGAAGAACTCTGTCCCATGGAGTTACTTATTTCGAAATTCGCCTTGTGGAAGTGACAGAGAAATTCATAAAATTAATTCTGTGTTTTCTGAGTAGCCTGTCTCAATGCACCGAACCTCTGGGAGTGAATCAGCCGCTACGTTTATCGGGCTTTTTATGGGAGGAGAGTAAAAAGGAAACAAGTCACACGACTGGGTCCATTTTCTGTTGAAAAGTAATTTCACGCATAATGTGAAACAATTTTTAGTAACGTTTGCACCAGCTTGAATTCTCTGTCCTATATTTAAATATAAATCGATAGGTACTACACCTACGCTGAGGGTGTTTGAGAATATGGTGTTGAGGAGAATATTTGGACCTAGGAAGGACTAGGTAACGGAGGAATGGAGGAGATTGCATAACGAGGAGCTAAATTTTGTACTCCTCGCCCATTATTGTGCGGGTGATAAAATCGAGAAGAATGAGATGGGCTGGACATGTGGCGCGTATG